>JACCDV010331529.1_pt1 | contig 10114 bp, 9 predicted proteins | sample 7446131 | NCBI WGS metagenome assembly JACCDV01 (sample SAMN15323448, study PRJNA562643) | freshwater metagenome | isolation source: river surface water | place: USA:Blue River Watershed | collected 2017-08-17
CGTGCCATTCGGGTTTTCGTTCGAATTCATGAACACCTTTGCCCGGAATTGTGTTTGCGATAATGACAGATGGTTTATCGAAAATCGCCTTGGCCTGACCGACTGCATCATCAATCATTTCAAAATTGTGCCCATCGATTTCCTGCACGTGCCAATTAAACGCACGGAATTTTGCGCCAAGGTCATTGAGCGGCATGACGTCTTCGGTATAGCCGTCGATTTGAATATTGTTGCGATCGACAATCACAATCAGGTTGTGCAATTTTTCTTTCGCGGCAAGCATCAAGGCTTCCCAATTTTGACCTTCGTCCAATTCCCCATCGCCAGTCACACAATACACAAAACGATTCGCCGATTTTCCCAAGTCAATTCGAATTGCAAGCGCCATACCAATAGCCTGAGAAATTCCCGAACCGAGCGGCCCCGACGAAGTCTCAATTCCCGGAAGCGCCGTTCGATGTGGATGTCCCTGTAATCGCGAACCTAATTTTCGCAACGTCTGCAATTCTGCGAGTGGAAAATATCCCGCGTGTGCAAGCGTCGCATATAACCCCGGACAGACGTGCCCGTTCGACAACACAAACATATCGCGCTCTGCCCAATCAGGCTTTTTCGCATCATGCTTCATCGCGTGAAAATATAAATAGGCAAAAATATCAGCAAGTCCGAGCGGCCCGGCTGTGTGTCCCGAACCAGCTTCTAACAACGATTCGATTGTCGATTTTCGAATCTCGTTTGCGGTCGCCTGCAATTTTTTAATGTGCGCGTCGGTGAGGTTACTCATGCCGTCTATTATATCAAAATATCTTGTAGTTCTTTTACAACTTCCACCGGATCCCCCGCATTCAAAATGAGCGACCCTGCCGCAAAACGTGTCACACCAGCATCGCGTAATTTCGGAGCTGTCTCCATGGTCACACCAATGTCGATTGCAATTGGAAAATCCGCGCGACCAAGCGAATCCATTTTCTCGCGCAACGCACGCACCTTGTCATACACCCGTGCATCGAGCGTCATACCGTGATATCCAATATTGTCATTTCCCATAAATTGAACGCCGTCGGCAATATCTAAATATTCATCGAGCGCCTCGTTCGGAGTGCTCGGGTTCAAGGCAAACACCACTTGCACATTGTATTGATTTTTAAGCTCAATTAATTCGGCCTTATCGCTATCATTCAACGCTTCGATATGCGGAATAATTCGCGTCACACCAGCCGAAATCCAATCGCGAGCAGCGGCGATTTGATCCACGACCATCAAGTCAACCTCGAAATCAAGCTCCTCCCAATACGGCAAGCCGACGTGCTGATTCAAAAGTTCACGCCAATTTTCGTCTTGTTCGTCGTTATATGGCCATGTTGTCGATGGCGCAAATTTTCCGTCCGTCACATCAATTTGCACAATTTTTGCAGCGCGATGCACATGCTCAATTTCGCTTTCGAGATGCTCGAAATCTTCGGGCAAAATTGCTGGGATTATTTCGATGGTTAATTTTTCTGACATGTTTTTATTTTATAACGCAGCACATTTACATTCCGATCTGATCAATTTTTTGAATTCGGCGAATGTGACGCTCGTCACCAGAGAAATCAGTCTCGAGCCACAGTTCAACCGCCTCAAGCGCTTCTTCTGTTGTCAAAAATCGCGCACCGAGCGAAAGCACGTTTGAGTCATTGTGCTGACGAGAAAGTTCCACGACGTTTGGCACCTCGCGACCATCAACAGGTTCCGGCTGGCCAATGAAAAGTCCTGCACGCACACCTTTGACACGATTCGCGACAATCATTTCGCCCTGTCCCGAACCACCAATCACAATTCCAACTGCTTCTGGATCAAGTGATACGTCGTGTGCCACTGGGTAACAATAGTCAGGGTAATCATCTTCATCGTCGTATTCGTACGCCCCATGGTCAGTCACTTCATAGTCGCGCTTTTCTAAAAACGCAACAATTTCTTTTTTGAGCTCGAAACCGGCATGGTCAGAGCCGATGTAAATTTTTCGGATATTTCGCATGGATACAGTATATCAAAAGAACAAAGCAAAAACATGTACGAATTGCATCGTACATGTTTTTGTAGCAAACCTAGATTTTACGACCTACTTGAACCATTCGCCAAGCCACTCCTTCATCATGCTCACTTCGCCAGTTTGAGCTTTGATAATATCATTACCGAGCTTTACCAATTCAGGTCGTTGTGTATTTTTGAGCAACGCTTCGGCCATCACAATCGCTCCTTCATGATGTACAATCATTTCTGCAAGAAATGCCTTGTCGAAATCGTCGCCAGTTTTACCCGCGAGACCAGACATCATATTGTCCATCGCATGATTCATATGACTATACGGACGAGAATCTACTTCGCGTGCAATCCGATCATCAATATTCCCCATATTGATACCGATAACATATCCGATCGAGAGACTTATAAGCAGCGCAACAACCACTAATGTGTAATTTGTTTTTGGTTCCATATATAATAGATTAAAAGACTTCGTTGAGTAATGAATGAATATAATCTTAAAATCTACTTCTATGGCTTGCGAGGATGTAAAATACCGCGAGCAAAAAGAAGTTGTAATTGTGTTGGCTTATTACACCTAAAACAAACACTTGGTGGCTGCAAAACAGATATAGAGAGATTCTTAAATAAAAGAGCCCAGAAATAAGTATTGCGATACGATACTGTATACAACATCGCGGAGAATACCAGCGTCAAAATTGCACCGCTGATAATACTGCCGTGTTCTAGTGTCTCGACACACATCACCGAAAATACACTGTCCATATGACAATCACTGTGACCACTCATTACATAAGAGGCACACCATATTCCGGAACATAGAATACCGAGTGTGAGCAGTATTAGCAAAAACTTGTTCATATACGTATTATACAACAAATACAACTTATGTAGGTATATAGAGATTTTAGTAACTTTACTATATAATCAAACCATCACCCATGTCGAAATCCCCTGCCAAATCAGAATATATTGTGCTTCAGTCGAACCATACTCCGGCTGTTGATATCGCAGGTACTGCTGTTGCCGAGGCTATTCATAAAGCTCATCCCGAAAAGAGATTAATCGTCACGACAAATTTTCCTGAAGTCTGGTTGCATAATCCGCATGTATGGCGCGTGTACAAATTGGGTCAAACTCCGTATTTTTTCGAAGACTTTGTCGAGGGGCGTGATACACAGATTTTTATACACGATCCTGTGAAATCGAGCGACTTTATTAATGGGACCAATCATTTAATCAAAGTCTGGTGTGATATGTGCGAGGTACCGTACAACAACGAAAAGCCGGCGCTGTATTTCACACAACGTGAAAGTGAAGTCGCCATGCGCATGACGCAATCCGAACGTCCCCTATTTTTCATCCAACCATATGAAATGCACGGCGCAGTTTCGCAAACTGGTTGGTCATGGCCGAAAGATTTGCCAACGGATGTCGCCGCAAAAATTGTAAACAAAATGGTGGTGGCTGGGTATCAACCAGTGCTCATCAAAAATCAAAACCAACCGGCCATCGCAGGTGCGGGCATTTTACAAATGAACCTTCGCCTAGCCCTCGCTGCATTGCAATATTCAAGCAAGCGGCTCTTTGTTGATTCGTTTATGCAAGCGGCGGCGGCGGCGCTCGGTAAACCATCGGTTGTAACATGGCTTTCAACGCATCCACAAAAAACTGGATACAACATGCACACAAATATTGTGGCGCGCATCGATACAGACCTCAAAAATATATTAGACCAATATCACCCACTGTTTGACATTGATAACAAAATGATTAACTCGCATGTCGACACCAGTCGCGCATATGACGTCGACGCAATCATAAAGGCACTTTTACAATCATGAAATTACACAACCCCGACAGATTAATATTCGTCATCTCTGGTGGAACCGGCAAAAACATCATGGCAACTGGTGTGGTTGAAGCCGCCCGTAAACAATTCCCAAACACAGAAATTATCGTCGCTACCCCATGGGTCGAAGTCTGGTTTAATAACCCGCACGTTAATCGCGTCATCAATTTTATAAAAGAACCCGGCCTCTACAAAAATTTTGTGAACAAGCCAAACACTGCAGTGTTTTTGCATGACGTGTATCACGAAGCTTCTTTCATTCACAAAACAAAACACCTCAACGAATCATGGGCGGACATGTGCGGAATTAAATATAATGGCGAATTACCGAAAATGTATTTCACCGACGAAGAGCGCGCTGCAGCCAAAGCCAAATTACCGCAGGACGGCAAGCCACTGTTTTTTATACAGACGTCGGGTGGAGCTCAAAATCAGGACTACCCTATTTCATGGATGCGCGATATGCCGCTCTCGATTGCACAGCGCGTTGTTGATAGGATGAATGCACAAGGTTACACCACCGTGCATGTACGCCGACCAGATCAATATGGATTAAACGGAACATTTGTGCCAAATTTTACAATGCGCGAGATGCTGTGTTCAATTGAATTTTCTGACAAGCGTCTGTTGATCGACTCTGTGATGGAGCACGCAGCGGCGGCAATGCGAAAACCTTCGGTCATTTTATGGACGGGCAATCGACCGAATGTGTTTGGTTGGGACATGCACACAAATTTACTGCCTCGCGAAACCCCAAAATTCCGGCACAAAATCGACTCGTACTTGGAACCGTACAACATCACTGGTCTGATTCACGAATGCCCTTATGATACGGACGAATTGTTTGATGTGGAAGAAATTCTTACATGTCTCAAGCGACTAAATTGAGATTGAACTGCAGCCTGCCCAAAGAAATAATCTGCATACATTTTTTCGATAGGACGATTGATGTCGTGAATAAAAATATCCACAACGCCTCCGTGTTTTGATAATTGAGAAGCCTCAAAAATGCTCTGCATACGGCCAGGAGCATCTATCGCACCGCCAAAGGGAGCATCCACAATAATCACATCCCACGCAGTCGCACGTACATTATCGGGTAAATTCAGTCGAGGTATCGGCCGACCTGTTTTATGTGCTTGTAATAATGCATCAGCTTGATCAAGTCGTGTCGTATACATACACATAACCACATTAATATCCGGTATTATTTGCGAAACTTTTTTCGCCCATTCCGCGTCATTTTCGATAAACATCGTCAAGCCACCTGTATTAACTCGACACCACAAATCACTATCATTCCCTACACCAAATACAAGCACATTCGCAGGACGTCGCCCCGCAATACAATTTGTAATATAAGCATATTCAGCCTCGGACATTTGATGAGGATTACGAGCAACCAACTCTCTTATATATGATATGTCCGTCATATAGAAAGCACAGAGTGATACACTTCTTTTAATTTTGCTGCAATTAATTTCCAATCATATTGCACACAGATTTCCAGACCTCGAGCGATACGACGCCGCTTCTCCTCTTCTGACATTTGCACCAATTGATTAAGTGCTCGTTCAATAGACAATGCTTCGATTCCACAGTTGATTGCAACATCCTCTTTCAAAAAATCTCCCAACCCATCTCTGCAGGACGACAATATAACTGATTTTGAAGCCAACGCTTCAAGTCCCACAATACCAAACGGCTCGTGCACTGATGGCATAATTACTGCATCAACTGCATTCAAAATATTTATCTTGTCTTGATCATACATTGCAGGTAATAAATGTACATTGGAATTGCGTGCGACTTTATCACGAATCATAGTAACTAATGTCGCATCACCAAATGTAGCATCTCCAATAAATATCAAATCGATTTCTTTTGGAATGTGTGCCTGGCACAATGAACGAATACCTTTCATTGGGGCGAATCTGCCAATATACGCAACTTTTATTTTCGCGATGCCTGGCAATTGTGGGCGCTCTGTGATATGTGACCAAGCCTTTGCATCAATCCCGTGCGGAATAACCGTTGTCTTTCCAGCAAGCCCTGGCACTGCAGCAAAATATGCTGCATACGCATTTGAAATTTGAATAATACGATCAGCTTTTTCTAAGCCAAACAATTCACACTTCTGTAACGCATCTTGCATCACAACTGCATCTGCCGATTTTTTATCTAATGTATATGACATACCTAATTGTCCAAGCAGATTAATGGAGAGTTGCATGGTAACGACAAGTGGCACATTAAAATGTTTCGCAACGTGATATGCCGCTACATACACAGACCAATCGTATGCATGCACACAATCAGGACGTAGACCACGTAACGCTTCGGTCATATACGTCACCTGCCCCATTAACATCACGATAGGATTATGTGTAATGCTCGGAATAGGGTTACTAACGCCTCGATAATACGCAGCCGCGCCATCTTCTGGAAAACCAACCACATCTAGGTCAAATTCGTCCTGCAACAATGGTAATGTGTGCGCCAAACCAACCCCCATACCACCAGTGGGTTTTCGAAGTCTATCCGGCATAATTATTAAAATACGTTTACGAGTCATAGGTATATTGTGATGTGTGCGGAACTTGAGTTTGACACATCATACTTTTATATGCTTTCACCTTTCCAAACGCATCCAATCCAAGATGCGGGCATTTCACATCCCAACACATCATTAATTTCGTCTGCCCACCGAATGGAAATCGATCGTAACCGTTCATACGAAATCCGGCCATAACATCCTGACCATATACACCACTCACTGCAAAACGATGCGTATCTAAAAATTCCTTTCGATACAATATAAAGCCGCTTGATGAAGCACCAATTGCTTCGACGCCAGTTTTTTCCTCCTTCAAACGGAACGCACCGTACTGCATTTTGTTATCAAGTAAAATACTGCGCCACTTAAAAGCCAAAATTTGAGTCGGATTATCTTCGAGGCGTTGATACTGCACTCCTGTAACACCCGCGAATAGATCACTTTTATCGAAGACTTTTTTTAATGTAATAAAGGCATCCGACGGTACAATCACATCATCTTCCCACATCACCATATGTCCTTTACGGTAACCATTAATGATATTCATCGTCTCAGCAACAGATTGGCGCTTCTCTGCATAATATACATCTGATGGATTCAGTAAAAATTCCGTAACAATTTTAAACTTCTTGGGTGGATTTGTAATTAATTGAAAGCTAGCAAATTCTGCTTGGTGTAATTCAGCATAACGTGCGAGCATCTTGTTGATTTTTGGATTTCCAGAGATATCAACCCATACCACATGAAATTCCTTCCGTGGGAATTGTAGCGCGTCAAAATTAGCCAACCATAGCGGGATAATTTCAGGCTTGTTAGCGAAAGGAGTTGCGATTGTCCACATAGAATTTATCATAGCAAAAAAATCAAATCTTTATCAGATTGACAATCTTATTCAGTTGAGGAACTTTCACTTGAACTTCCTGCATCAGACCCACTTTCACAACCGCCACCTGTATCAGAACTGTTGTCTGAACTAGCGTCAGAAGCTCCGCTGTCTGCTGCGTCAGAATTAGTACCGTTGCCCATTTCAGAGCCAGAATCAACACCAGAATCAGTAGGGGTGCCACCTTCTGTTTCAGATTCATCAGTAGTATCTCCCTCATCGGTTACAGGAGTATCAGATTCCGCATCACCAATGGGTTCACCGTCTGTAGATGTGTCACCAACAGTATCACCCTCGCTTTCTACATCAGTTGTTGTACCATCAGAATTTTCATCTGGAGTTTCCGTATTATCTTCAACTTCAGTCTCAGTTCCGTTGTTATTATCTTCTGATTGATCAACGTTATCAACCTCATCTTCCTCAACCTCTTCACATTCACCCTCCTGAGTTTTCATCTCGCCATTTTCAAAGTAAACACAAATCGGTTCACCAGTTTTTCGATCGTAAATAATAAGTCCTGTTTTTTCTGGATTTTCTTCGTTATTAATAATTACTTCAGATGCAGTGATTCGTTTTGCAATCACGTCCACGAATGTGACCATCTCTCCATACACTGTCGCACCGAATGATTCAACTTGGTCTACAAGTGCTGCCAATCTATCCGCAACAGATTGAATTTCTAACTTTTGAGCATCCATAATTGCATACACATCCGCAATATCTAATTCAAGCTTAGAGAAGCGAGCAACCGCAACTTCACTGATACCTTCTGTACCAATGAGATTTTTGAGGGACACAATGTCAGCAGCATTTTGAGCTGATACAAAATCCACACCCAATGTTTTTGTGTTGAGCTCTTTAATAGCATTAACCGATGCTGCTAAAATAGGACGATCTTGAATGCTGTAATAACCACTTGCCGCCATAGATACAGCTTCGGGTATAGCCTCACGCACATTTTGCGCAGAAAATCCAGCATACAAATATCCATCTTCTAATCCAGTACCATCTTTCCAGTAATATGTAATCGGCTGTATATTCTCCAATTCTGTTAAACCAGAATTATAATCACCTGTAATGTCTTTCAAGCGCTCATCAGAAGACACAGTCACAACGCCGGATGCGTTTACCGATAATGTAGAAGGAGCGCCAATATACCCATTTAATTGTAACGATGCACCCGCACAATCTCTAATCAAAATAGAGTTTGCATCTGTAGGTCCAACTTTTGTTGAGTTGGCCTCAATATTGTTTAAACCAGAACCAAATGCTGACGAATTGTATGCAGAAGCGATATTCCCGAACCCAAACGCAGATGAAAATGTATCTATCGTAGTGTTACACAATCCAAACGCAGATGAACAGACGCCTGATGCTGTGTTATAACCTCCTACCGCCATAGACGTCACATTTGTCGCATTGTTAGAGTAACCTAGAGCCACAGCGCACTCTTCTGAAATGGTATTAGAAACACCCAATGCAGAAGAATAAATACCATAAGGGCTCACATTATTATAGAGACCTATCGCTGCTGAGCTAGGGCCATAAGCAGAGTTACTCGTACCGACAGTTACAGCACAATACGAACTTGAGGTGTTATCGTAACCAAATGCAGACGAACATTCATATGAAGCTACGTTACTAAATCCAAACGCAGACGCACATCCCTGTGTGGCGCAGTTTGATTTACCGATTGCGACTGATCCATAGTGTGACGCCGTGTTAGCGAGACCAAGTGCAATTGATGGACCACTACATACAATATTAGCTGAACCAATTGAAACGATATTTGATTCAGAACTATACCCAGGTTGAGTACCTTCGCCTTGACCGATGAATACATTGTAAGAACCGTAATAATTGTATACACCTGCATTATAACCAGCAATAAAGTTATTAGAACCAGTAATATTAGCGTAACCAGCCCATTGTCCCAAAAATGTATTGTTAGTACCGGTGGTATTATTACGCCCCGCCGTATTTCCCATAAATATATTATTCGAACCGTATGTATTACAATATCCTGCCTGATATCCCGAAAAAGTATTGTAATTACCTACGGTGTTACTTTGACCTGCATTACGTCCCACGAAAAAATTGTCGTAGCCTGAGTTAGTTACGTTGCCAGAATTACAGCTTTGTATCGTGTTGTTTACATCGATCGCAAAGACTGAGCTACCACCACCCGCAGGAGTCTCCCATGTTGGCGCAACACCCGCACCACCCGAAGTGAGTACTTGACCTGCTGTTCCAGCTGAGCCAGACAACAAAATCGGGTTGGTGAGGAAGTCGAAGCCACTTGAATTAATGCGGACTTTGTTTGTATTAGAGATACCAAATTCGAGAGAATTGGCTGTTGTGTTGTCGATAAATGAACCGAACACTGATGTGTAACAAGCTGTTGCTGTGTTACAAATACCCATCACGACTGAACAACCGCCGGACACTGTGTTTCTTCGACCAAATACTTGAGCATACACTCCTGATAGTGTATTTATTTCACCGACCGCTGTAGAATAAAAATTAGATACAATATTAGAACGGCCGAATGCATAAGCCCCCTCGGTACAAGCATAGTTATTGATACCAACTGCGACCGTGTTATTGTCGCACGCACAGTTTCCTATACCAAAGGCCGCAGATGCAGATTTTGCTGTAGCTGGAGTGGCACCATTTGAATAACCCACCAAAATTGAGCAAGTCATATTGGCACCAGCATTATTTGAAAGACCTACACCGAAAGTTTTTGTTCCGGCGAGTGTATTACTTTGACCAACACCAGCAGTACAAAATCCAG
>JACCDV011127411.1_pt1 | contig 10113 bp, 6 predicted proteins | sample 7446131 | NCBI WGS metagenome assembly JACCDV01 (sample SAMN15323448, study PRJNA562643) | freshwater metagenome | isolation source: river surface water | place: USA:Blue River Watershed | collected 2017-08-17
GTGGGAATCTTTTGATCAATGGGGCATCTTTAGCCATTGTTTCTTTTGTCTATTTCAACCTACCAGAGGCAATCAGGTAAACATACAGGAAATTATTGGTCTTTCTTCTTAGTGATGTGTGAAACATCAAATAATATCTATCTCTACTATCATCAATAGTAGTAATAGCTCTAACTGGTTTTACTTGTTAACAGCTTTGAAATTACTAACAGTATTACTTGTATTATTAAAATATTAATGATTAATTCCTTCGGTATATATAGGAATATTATTCATGGTTGCCAAAGATTAAATATAATAGCCACCCTGTCGTAAGGTCCCGACTATCACTCACACCTCTACATCAAAACAATAGAATTTATAAGCTCGCTTACTAAGATAATTAATATTAACGAAGGTAAGCAAGGCTCAACTTCAAAAGATATAGGTCTACGAATGCATATAAAAGGGCCGAATTGCTATTAAACTATAAAAATAAAAATATGCCTGAATGTAATATCTTTATTATTTGACTGCTACCTCTCAAAAGTTGAGCTTAAAACGACCATAGAAGATCAAGAAATAAAGATATAGGCAAGAAATTACATCTTGTTTAATCCTGCATGAAACAGATAATTAGTGTTCTTAACATTATTTGTTGTAAGATGGAAGTTCCTTGCAGATTACACAATCTCATGTTTAAATCAATCGTTCCGTCTTCTGTAAAATCATTAGGATAAGAATAATAATGGATCACTTATTGAGTATTTCCAAGTAAGAGCAAATAATCTTTTCATTATCTTTGCTATGATTTCTCCCCACCATAGCTAGCTTTGCTAAAGTATCCACTCTTCTCAACTACAACTGCTAGATAAATTATTTCTTTCTTCTAGTTTCCTATTTCTTTAGCTTAAATAATAAAGAATCCTCAGTTACAAGCTCTTAGGCCTCCCAGCATGCCACTCCAGGGGCAAGATTGTATTTGCTTGTCCTAATCTTAATGAGGCTCTAAATCAACTCATAAATACGCTTTTACTGTCCATAATATACTCAACTTCATTTTGCCTCGAAAGCTAAGAGTATACTTCTTGCTTTAGTTACCCCCTTCTAAATTTTTTACTCAATTAGTAAAGCTAAAAGAATTTATTAACCTCTCCACGATAGTTGTCAGCGAGGAATATGCTGAGTAATATAATTGTTACTCTGTTACAAAGGAACGGTATTTGAGGCACTCTGCTCCGACCTCCTCAAGGGAATGGTCTCCAATCGAAAGTAGCTGCTTTGTAAAGACCATGCAGTTTGGCGCCACTCTTAGCATGGCTTTCTTCCCTTTCACATGTTATATAAATTGATTAATTTATTTATCAGAGTACATGGGGAGATTTGTATTGGACTTGAAGGCCATTTGGTCGAATGCTTGGCGAATTTGTTCAATCTTTTGAGCCATTTAATAAAAATATAGATCGCCATAGCTGTTGAATCTCTCAATGATATAAGAGCTTTATAATCAAAAGCTTACATTGGCAAATAGTTCTATTTACTTTTGTATATTTTTACCAACAGGTAGTCCTAATTGATTTGAACCTAGTTGATACTATAGAAGTTAAATAAAGCTTTTATCAAAGATTGGTCCTTGCTTTCACTCCTTAGTGCTGATTCATCAATAGTTATCATCTATATTTTTAAATTCTTACACCATATAAAGAAAAAACGCAATCTGTGCTAACTGGATAATGCAGGCTTTGAATCAAATTAGGCTGGCCTATTTTTTTGAAGGACTTTCTCTTTATTCTCATGTTGATGAACTCACACATCTCAGATTAGGAGTCGAAGTCAGGCTCCTCACATGTCTTGAAGGTGAACTCTCTGAGGCTAAGTCTTCTTAGCCTTTAGGTCAAGGCCCTTCTCATCCTTCTTTTTCTGTTGTCCTTGTGATATTGCACTTTTCTTGCATTCTTTTTAGGCATCAATAAAACAAAAAATATATAATATTATTTTTTGTTGAAGAGTTTAGATGTAGATTATAGATTATATTTAAAATTACTTCAATAAAATATCAAAATTAAGGTGGTTTTTATCCAAACTAAAAAATACTATTCTTGAGGATAAATTCTTATAGCTGGAATAATAATAATTAAAATATTATCGTTATGGATAGAAAATAATATACGCCAACGAAGCAATCAAAGCTATTCACCCAAGGTTCAAGCTATAACCCCAACCAAAGATAATCATTTAGGCCGAACGGGGAGCTAGCCATCATGCGCGAGTACTAAGCATTGAAGCTGCAAGCTCGCCAATTAGATATTCAAAACAGGCAGCTAAACACTGAAGTAGACAAGCTACGCTACTAAAAGAATTTACATGAAAATAAACTCATTCAAAAGGCTACATTCGAAGAAGAAGCATTGAATCAGTTCCAAAAGGAAAAAAGCTACCAGATCGAAATGCTCAAAATCAAAAATTAAGAAGATATTAATCGTATGAGAAGATAGTACGAAATCAAAATTGAGGACTTGGCAAGGTAGATCAGGGCTAGGGAAATCTCAAATAAGTAAGTAGCCGATAAGAATATTTATGTGGAGTCTAAGGCAGCTGAACTTAGGAATGCCCTTCAAAATCTATAAATGGAACTGCTTCGCTTTAGAGATGCCAACTCGAGTTTAGCCTAACAACTAACCCGCTAATAGTTCGCAAATAAGAAGCTGGAAATGCTTGAGGAGGAGTTATAAAGGCAAAAGAATTAGATGTAAACTTAAATCCACATTCTTTTGGACATCTAAGCAGAGAAAAGCAGGGACATTTCTAACTTATAGCTACAGCTACATAACTCCTAAAACTCTTAAAAGAGCCTCCACCAAAAACTTTCTCTCTTAACTTAAAACTTTTATACTCTCGAGCAGCATATCACCGTCATGAAAGATCGCCTTAACAACGCTGACTTACAAGGAGAACAGATTGCCAAGTAGCTCCAAAATGTGTAATACTTGATTGCGGACAAATAACAGCTCATCTTAGAGCAACAGGATCGATAGGTAAGGCTAAGGGAAGAGATCTAGGCCCATAGAGAACGATAGAACAGGAGGGTGGCTGAGATAGAGCACTTGATGGGGGACAACTAGAGAGCCTATCGTGATGTTGCCTCAATTAGGCACAGACTTTACGATGTTAGCATCGAGCAAGGAATTGATATTTGAACTTATTTTATCCAATTATATTTTTATAATGGGGGGATGCCATCAAGGAAAACTCAAATAATAGCATACATAAAAAAAATACAGAGATACTCCAGAGATACAGGTCTCAACTGTCTCAGAGCATTCATAGATTAGTAAAGCCTACCAATAGATGAAGAGGGATCCAAATGGCTTATTTGTAAGGCGCGATATCAAGAAATGCTTTTTGAAGAACAATGCTCTTGAGGCCAAGTAGTAAAAAAAACTTACTGTTTTTACCAGCCTCAAGCTGCTTTAGAGTCTGGGAAACGATTCTTCATAACCTTTAAAGACATATTGAATATGTATATTCAGTTAATTACAACTTGATTTCTAAAACTAGACTCTAGTATCATTTTATTAATTAGATTTATTATGAGTGATAAACGCAATCCTTTTGCTTCCTCCTCAGACTCAGAAGACGAACCCGATAATCAACCCGAAAATCAAAAACACTTAGCCTAACTCAAAGACCCTTCTCGTAAGCCCTTTTCTATTCAGAGGAGCTTTTTGACGAAAACTTTCAGAAGTACATTCACTATCTGAAATAATTTGGGGCAAAGGCTGAGTAGACAGAAGAGAAGGTATTTGGGGATGGAATATGGTACGTTAATCATCCTCTAATCGAAGTGTCCCAGATTGTACACATGGTTGCATGTAGAACTACGAAAAGAATGTGGGGATTTTCGACATGATAAAGATGTAAGGATAGAAATCAACCGAAACACAGTGGATAAAGAAAGTGTTAGTTTCCTTTACTTTTGTTGACAACTAAATCCAGAAAGTTATTGAAATCCTTGAGCATGATCTGTATGATTCCCTTGTCATGTATGGGGAGTAAGCGTCAGGGAAGAAAGAAAATGAAGCGCCTGAATTTATGACAGCACGAGTCTTAGGCAATTACAAAAAGATCTACGAGCTTGTAAAGAAGATTATGGCCTACATCGAAAATCTAATTTTGCAACTCCACTCAATGGTCAACAAAAAATCAGGATATTACAAACAACTTTTTAGAGGGTTGGATTTTTCAGCTGTGTTTGACTTAGTAGGGAAGGCTCTTTGCGCTGTCTACATTATTGACGCCATCGTTCAAAACAACAACAATATCAGCACACATTGGTAGGCATATAAAAAGCTCATCAAATTGTCCAAGAACTAGCCATAAAAATTTGGTACCAAGGCAAGCCATCTGAAAAAGCTTGAGAGAACTATGAGCAAATACTAAAATACAATACTGTCTAAAAGCTGCATGGTGACCATTACTTAAATCACATACGATTAAATCTTCGATAAAACTAGTAGCCCTCTTGGCAAAATATAAAAGAATAAGGAATTGAAAGAAGCATTTGAGATTTATTTCAAAAACAGGCTTAACTCCATCAACTAATATTTAGGAACTAAATTAGATATGGATTAATAAAGGAAGCTTCTTTAACTTATGTGCTTATACACACTCTTCAGGAAACTATTTAGCTATGATGAACTTAGAGATTATTGGAAACAACTTTGGATGATGCAAAAAAAAATACCTATCATATAGGCACATTCATTTGTATTTGTCTATCTTTGTGTATTCATGGTTTAAGTCTGCCCTTTGGAAAAACGACCATCCTCCCTGGAACCTAAAGATGAGAGAATTTTTATTTCATGGTATGTCAATGCCCTTGAACAAAATTTAAGCATTTAGATAGTATCTCATTATACTAAATTTTGTGTTTGGCTCAGTAGAATGTAGAGTGTAGCTACTTCAAATAGCGCTCTTAGCAATGTGGATAAAAAGCAAGAAGGCAAGGCAGCTGTTCAGTAGAGAATTTCCAACCGTATCTATATGTTGTGTGAAGGATTTAGTACGATTCTTCGACTCTATAAGCTCATTTATCTCTGCTTTATGCTACATATTAATTAAGAAAAAGCCATATCTAAAAACCTTTTAGGGAAGTTAATCCTCGGAATATAGACAGTGAAGGCAACAGCATACATCTTAAAGAAAAGAGCAGAAGCCTTTGATACAATGGTCTTATCTAAAACTTTGGCTAAGGACATCTTGGTGATCCTGAATACGAGTTTGGAGAAGGTAAAGAACGAAAGGGCTAAAAGATAAAACTTACATAAGTATCACATTTACTTTTAAATCGTACAGCTTTTGGATACTCCACTGTCTTAGCTAAAAATTACTTGGATAAAGCAAGCTTTAGGCTTTTTGTATGATTGGGTTATTAGTGAAGGTTAGCTCAAAGCGATAAGGAATCTGATAAAGAAGCTTTAAATAGTTTCATATAACAGAGTGCTTACTCAGAGGTTTTAAAATTTTAGCTTCCTTTATTATGCTAAAGATATTTTACCTCAAATATTTGATTTTAAACGATAAAACCCTCAAACTTGTAAAAGACTCCAGTTTCTATTCTAAGGATTCGAAGATGCATCACATCTTCTAAAAAAATGCCCTCACTTGCAAAATCAACAATAGTTGTTTAATGAATTCAAAAAGACTTTAATTGGAGCATTTGAAAAGAACTATATGATTCCACTAAAGCGCAGTCTGGAGGACTTTTTAAGAGTATCAACTAGCTCAATGCTTATTTAAAAGCTTGAGGGAATAAGGCCTTGGGCTGGTGAGCTTAATGACCTCATGAGGATGGTGCAGTTCTAAAAGTTGCGAATTTTCGATGCGGTGGTGGACTTGCGTTTCGAGATAAGTCAATCATTCAACAACAGCTTTTACAATTTGAACATCCTCAACATGCACGACATGTAGACCTATTAGATGATGAGGACCATGGGAAACCACCTCTTCGATTTGAAGCTGCATGATGTCTTCCTCCCCAACCACACAATCGAGAGAGATAAATTCGATATTCTGGCGGTAGTCAGGAATATTCCTTCTTTTGTTAACTCTCATAAATACAATATCCTCAATCAAAAGTTCCTTTAAATTACAGGCGACAATAAGATTATTTCCTGCGTTAGCATCCAACAGCTTTCCGATTCGATCAAGACACATGGTTTGGGAATATTGTCAACTACTGTAAACGCCTTCTATAAATTCTTGATTTCGTATGATTTGTGTTATGTAGGAAGATAACTGCGTTTAGCAAATTTTTGTTCATGGAGGACATCCAAAATATAATAAATCGAGACAGGAAATGGTTCAAAGAGTACAGTGGGAAGGAAGATTATCCAGGCTTTTACCCTTATTAAAGAGCAACACATACCTATAACCAGGTCAAGAAACTGGCCAAGTTCGAAGAAGATACCAACTACCTGGATAAGTTCAGATAAATCATCACCAGCGTAGGCAACTCCCTCGGCTTCATTCGCTTAATTAGGTCTGCCAGTCTCCACACCGAAAGTAAAAATATTTAGTATCTGCCCAATCGCCCAGAAATTGATTAGACCTTTTAAGAAATTGCAAACAAATCGACTTTAGGGTAAACTTCCAAATCGGCATGCAAGTAGCTGGACGAGATATTGAAATCACTGTAAGACCGATTTAGTGATAAGATTGACTACCTTAATTTGATGGTGAAGGCATTCGGTAAGATTGTAACTAAAGAAAATAAGCATCTTAAGCATTTCTATGCTCTTGTCCCTGCCCTCTCAATCAATTTCGTAGAAAATCTTACAAGAGGGAAGGAGCAGTCCACCAAAAAGATTGCTTCAAAGGCATTCATCTATGACGATGGCTTTGTCTTAGGTATTGCTTACTTCCTAACTCTTCTCAAGCAGCACGACCACTATAAAACTCTGCATTGGTAGTAAGCCACTGTTAATTACTTTACGTAAACTAAGAAAGAATCAAAGGCGGCCACTATTGATACATCTAATCACTCTGCCAAATTCATCTAAGACCTGAACATGCAAAAACAACTGCTAATGAGGAAATTAACATTTATGGAGTAATAATTCAAATTCTTCGAATACAATATGATATCTGCCAAGGTGTTATTCAAAACTAACAGCAACCTTCAGCCAGCACCAGCCAATCAACCTCCCCAAGAACAGCCCAAGCAATAGGCTACCACATAAATATGATTCATTATAAGCTCAATCATTATTAACATCATCATATTTCTATCACATCGTCAAGGACTACACCTTCACTCTTGGAGCAGCTGGCCCTTCTCCTTAGTATATAGATACAAGACTCATATAGTGTCGTTATAATGAATTGGGCTCATCAATGCCCAAAGAACCAATGTTGACATAGACTCTTCCTCGCACTTATCTTGCGAATGGAGGATCTCTGTGGGAAGAGGTTACCACAATATTTCCGAACTGCCCTTGATTATATAGAGCTGGTAAATTAGTTTCATCGAATGGCTGTCCTTGAGCATTAGTGAGATAAAAAGGCTGTTTGAAATAAGTTTATAAGTTTTATTGTAGAATTTAATTGGATGCCCTTCCTGTCCTATTCTCATCGATATATTGAAGGAGGTCGTAGTTGATGAGGTTGAATGAATAGACCTGCTTAGCTCCATGCAGGTTCATTATGCCTGGGTTGCTGGTGTAGTGAAGCTTTTTGTCTTCCAGCACTAGGTTGTGGCTGTAGGCTGGCTGAGGAATAGGATACATATTTGTGATGTCCTCTGTTGAAGGCACAAACACGATCTATATTTATTCACTGATTTTAGCAATCTAGTCTCGAATTAGTTTTATTAGCTCAGTGGTTTCCTCCTCGAAAGTTAGTTCTGAAAAGCCATTTGTTAATGCGGTGTTCTTGCAGTTAAGCAAGGGGCCGAATATGACGATGCAGTCAACCTTAATCTTTTATTTTTCTCTCAGTGTCCTCAATTCATTTGTAAATATTTTGATTCCAAAGTTTTCCTTTGACTAATTTTTACTAAAGGACCCTTTTACGAATAGAATGCGATAAGCTTGAACTGGTTACCTCAAGAATGTCTTCTGATTGGCTTATATCTTAGTGAGGTCATTAACTCCTTCAAGCTTATAGCAGCCGTCAACCCAGCTCACATCCATACAGCCAATCATTCCAACCCAAACTGTCCCATTCTTCACCTGCATCTTCTACTTCCCTGTCTCATCCTCAATCATCACCATTCCTGAAGCCTACTCCTTACTCAGTACTCTCACCACCATTTTGCTCCTTTAAAGCTTGTCCTTTACTCGCCCGTTTAAAGCCAAATTTTTTTATTGGGCTAATTCTCTTAACACTTATAACACTTATAGTCTTCCATCACGATGTTTGTTTTTAGTAAGGAAGTGCTCAAAAGTTCCAAATTAATGAGTCCTCAAAGTGAGTGGACATCTTTGGGCAGTATTATTGGGGTCAATAGCTCTATTGAGTTAAACATTTTTGGTTCTTCGGTTAATGATGGAGGAAGCAATCGATTCCCCCTCGCGGCTGAGCATCAATTTCTTATCGTTTTTGAGAGTGAGTGGTTCGAAATCGATTTCCTCGTTGTTGAGTTCTTCTGATGATTCGATATCCATTACCCGCCAATTATATTAATAAATTATGAAGTGATATGGGGAGGCTCATTAAATAATGTTCACTCAATAATAAGCAGAAGCAATCAAAATTAATTGAATCTCCATCATGTGTTATTGAATCCCATCTGTGAGTGCTTGTAAATAGTGTCTGCACTCTTATGGATAAAGAACTATCGGTCCAGCAGAAACTGCACTACGTACTTGGACTTTACTCGATCTCTCAATCCACGTAGGTTATAATCCAGCTTCTTGCACCGCTACTCTAATCTATAGAGGAGTGCCTGCATTTTTTATACACTTTCGACTCTATTTTATCTGAGGATTACAACTCAGGAGTGACGATAGATGAGGACTTGATGTTATCCAGCCATTACATTTTAGCCCTTTATATGACATCGGTCCGTAAGCACCCCTTGGCTCCGAATTCATACTATCAATATTATCCTTCATACCATGTACGCATTGATTGCTAGTTGCAGAGAGTCTTCTTTCTCTCCTATTTTGGCTTGCATCTCTTTCTTGTTGTTTGCATTCTTATTAGAGTCGACTAGCTTAACAGAATGGCTACCTTTTCTTTTTCTAGATTTGCATTTTATTTATGGCCTGTCTTATCCGCAAGGATTGGAACTGTCAGGGGTTTTTATCTGCTGCATCTATAAGGTGCTGATCACATCTTCTTCATATGTCTTTTTGAGTTGCTGTATCTCCTAGGCCAATGCCAGAAGCTTCTTACTCAATCCCACTTTTTTGGTCAGGAATGCATGTTTCTTTATAAAGAGTAATATACCTCTAGGTTTGAACCATGAAATTTCTATAAGATCATACTTGACATTTCCCCTATATTATTTTTTCTGCTCAGAATCTAAGTTTTTAGCTATTTAGCTTTTTGCTACAACAACTACAAATAAACTTTTTTTCTTTGTCGTGACATCTTCGCAGACTGGCAGTTCTTCTTAATCGCTTTGGTTTTTTATAAAGGCTCAGAGGATTTATTGTTTGTGATCTTACCAACCTCTTCACTATTTTTTTTAGATGACTGTGAGTTTTCAGGGTTTGCTTGGCTCTCTTAGAGTTATGATTATGAAATATTTCCGTCATAAGCAACTTTCTTATAATGGCCGTCAAGGTTTTCGTCCTCGGAGTCTGAGGAATCGGAGCCAGAGCTCAAGTCCATTCTAAACATGAATTAATGTAATTATTAAGCCTTAATATTGTCAATCAAAACATAAACCTAATAAAGGTGATAGTCACAATGAATGATGGTTTCTTTGAGATTATAAAAATAAATAATAATATGCATCTTATCCTTTTCGCCTTATTATCCTCCCTATCTATCATCATTGAGGGTCAACCCTCCGTAACTTTCTCTGTCACTCCCAATACCTTGGTTGTTCAATAACTCACATCATACAAATTCAGCATACGCTTAGATGGAGATGGAGAGAATGACTTTACTATTGAGGCAGGA
>JACCDV010094672.1_pt1 | contig 10111 bp, 15 predicted proteins | sample 7446131 | NCBI WGS metagenome assembly JACCDV01 (sample SAMN15323448, study PRJNA562643) | freshwater metagenome | isolation source: river surface water | place: USA:Blue River Watershed | collected 2017-08-17
ATGTAACCAGTGTCAACTCCTCCCTTTCTGGGCAGCAATGGAACGAAAAATGGCCCATCCGGGCCATTTTTCGCACTTCACCTTACCTCTTAGCGTATCTCGTAGGTAATGGATACGTTTGAAACAATCTTATTCTCTCCTGTCGGCACTGAAGGCACTGCCTTTACAGCTTCGGCGCGAGCAGACATTGCCATGTCACCTCCCATTCCGTAGTACGGCATTGGGTAACCCGCATCAGCATTCTCATAGAAGCTCGACACGCGAACCAATGTAACACCGAGATCCTTTGCCAACAGTTTTGCCTTCTCTTTTGCCTCCTTAATAGCCGCCTCACGAGCTTCGGTCTTGAGTGCATCCTCGTCGTCGATGGTGAACTCTGGCCCATTTATGGTCGTAATGCCTGCACTGCCCAAGCCCTCGAGTAGTGAGCCCACCTTATCAGTGTCACGTACCTTTACCACGATGGTCTGACTTACTTGATATCCCTTCAGCTTGTTCTCGCCAGGAGGACAACTCCACTGCGTACACGGCGTTGCCTGGATCCACTCATATTGCGGATAGACAGCATAGCTTGTGGTCTTGATATCCTTTTCCTCAACAGCAAGCGCCTTCACCGCCGCGAGCGCCTTATCCATTTTCTCTGTCACCGCAGTCTGCGCTTCACTCACCGTCTTTTTCTCCTCGCTCACGGAAAAAGTAACTGATGCGATATTCGCTTTCGCATACACCTCACCGATACCCGATACGGTAATGACATTCATCGCCGGCACATCGCGCCCAACATATGAAAAGCCTTTGACTTCAGTAATAAATTTAGCACCGAGCCACAGAAGCAATACTGCAAGTACACCGGTAGTGAGCTGCTGTATGCGTGGACTCTGAAAAAATGATTCGTTCATGATATTTGATTATATGTACCCAGTATAACCCTCCTCTCAGAAAAACGTGACATGGCGCTACTTTTCCGTGTTTTCAGCTCGCATCAGGAGCAGCACCGAAAATAGGGTTGAAATTGGCACCGTCAATATGAGACCAATACCACCCACTATGGTTCGCACTATTTCAGCGGCAAATATTTCCTTATTGATAATCATGAGCGGTGACGTGTCACTCATTGAAAAGTATAGAAGTAGTGGGAGTGACGCCCCGGCATAGGCTAGAGCCAATGTATTTATCACTGCTGCTAGATGCTCCTTTCCAATGCGAAGCGCCTTCTGAAACACCACTCTGCGCGATTGGGCCCGGTCCGTCTCAAACAACTCCTCTACTGCAGTTGCTTGCGTTATTGCAATATCATCAAGCAAACCAAGGAGTCCGATAATCACTGCTGCGAGAAAAATACCTGCAAAATTAAGTGTTCCCTGCGTGGCTAGATTTAGTATGGTTGTTTCGTCTGAGATAAAACCAGACAAGCGCGCACCACGTACAGCCACCTCAGCAAGCATGATCGCAACCAGCACCGCGGACGCAGAACCTAAAAATGCGGCGAGAGTTCGTTTGTTGGGCCCGTGCGATATAAGCATGCCGCCCCCAACAATAAGTACGGAAAATAGCAACGCCATGACAAGCGGCGAATACCCCGCCAGTATGGCGGGCAGTAAACCGTAAATAATTACGACGAATGACAGCGCCAGTGCCACAAGTGCACGCGCTGCGCCCCACCCACCAAATAGTAGTGCCACAAACACAAACAGCGCGGCGAGCCCAGCAAGAAACAACCGCCTGTCAGGCTCACTCACGGCATACAACTCATCGCCATCGAGCGAGACTAAGTAATTTAAAAAAAAGACATCGCCCTCTTCAAGGAGCAGGTAGTCATTTTCAACAACCACCACCTCACCCTTTTTTGCCCCCTCTAATAGCTTTGCACGTAACGTCTGATACACACCGGTAGCTTCAGTCCCTGCTATTGCGCGCTCCTGCGATGACTCTACTGAAACAACTTCTGCTCGCCATGTACCCTGCAGCGCCTCATACAACACTGGCTCCTGTGCATGAACCGTAAAAGCACCGAATAACGCACATACTATTATGATGGATCGCATGATTTGCATATGCCAAAAAATTCTATCGTGTGACCCGTAATAGACGCAAAGCCATGCTTCGCTGGAACCACCTGTTTCAATATTGCGTCCTCTCTAACAACCACATCGCTCATTTTTTCGCACTGGAGACAAACAACATGATGATGGTGACGTTGTCCGATCGACCACTCATATGTCTTCATGCCAGCACGCGTACTGCACTCTGTTACCAAACCAACCCGATGAAAAGTTTTCATAGTTCGAAATGCAGTGGCACGGTCAAAGTCGCCTCGCCCACGCACATAGACATCCTCAATGGAGAGCGGAATTGCGCTTTTCTCAACAATCTTGCGCACCGCTTCACGCTGACTAGTCCAAACCAAATCTGCTGCCTGTGACATGCTTTGAGCATATCCGAGTTGCGACTCAGTTGCAACTTTGCTAAACTGCCCTCATGCTATTCACATGGATATTCGGCAGCATTCTGCTAGTGGGTGTGGTTTCTCTCATTGGAGTTTTCGCACTCGCACTTAAAGACGCCTTACTACACCGACTGCTTTTTCTCTTGGTACCACTTGCTGCAGGAGCACTTATTGGTGACAGTCTCTTTCACCTACTTCCTGAGAGCTTCGAGGCAAACACGGGACCACTTGCCAGCATTGCAGTGATAGCTGGTGTCCTCACTTTTTTCATTCTTGAGAAGTTTCTTCACTGGCACCACGCACACCATGGCAAAGAAGAGGAACATATGGGACATGATTGCACAGACCACGATCGCAGGCCCAAGCATCTTGCACCGCTCGTCATCACTGCAGATGCAGTGCACAATTTCATTGACGGGGCGATTATCGCAGGCAGTTTTCTGGTGTCTATTCCGCTCGGTATTGCAACCACAATCGCGGTGCTATTACATGAAATTCCTCAGGAGATAGCCGACTTCGGGCTTCTTCTTCACTCGGGACTCTCGAAAGGGCGTGCGTTACTGTTTAATTTCCTGTCTGCCCTTACCGCGTTCCTAGGCGCCGGCTTCGCACTGCTGTTAAGTGACATAGAAAACTTCTCCGTCTTCGCACTTGCCTTCACTGGAGGAAGCTTCCTCTATATCGCGATTGCTGACATTGTGCCGGAACTACACAAAGAGAAGAGACTTGCACACGGACTCATACAACTCACCTGCCTACTAATTGGAATCTCAGCGATGGGTGCACTGTTGTTCCTTGAATAAAAAACCTCTCTTCGACTGCTGCGCGAAGAGAGGTTGCCGTTATACTAAGTTATCTAAATTTTCATGGAGAGGAATAACGCTCATTGCGAGTAGCTCCTCTCGATAATACGGCACATCAGGCAACTGAAATAGCAAGTACAAGCGCTTTTTCAATGCCGCGCCATAACCAAGCTCTATGAGCGCGTTTGCACCGATGTATCCCGGTGTCCCATTCTTCTCTGCGTTGTAGCAGAGCACCACATCTCCTGCATCAATTTCTCTGTGGTAGAGAGTGAAGACATCGTATTGCACTTTTCGGGCAGCTTTCTCTTTGAGATTGATTGGGTAGTCTCCCGGTGTCTCATCTCCTGGAGCAAACGCTGTCCACCCTCGCTCCACAAGCACACGCTTCAACGCCTGCATTTCCTTATGAAAGGTCATTGAACCCACGATAACAACACGCTTATGCATGACAAACCTCCTCACCTTTCCCCCTTGCTTATACAACACTTCCTCTATCGAAACAATCGTCGTAGCACCCACCGCACGACATCAACAAACGAGACCAAAAACCATACGGTGTTCGTTATAACAAATGGCCAGATCTCATCACGAAGCGCGAACGCCAATAAGAATGCCGCCCCAACTGCATTAGCACCGTCATACCAGATATTCTTCGTAGACAGCCTGCCTGTCTGATTTAGAAAAAAAACCACCACAGAAAGTGAACTTCCGATGATTGCCAATATGTATAAGGGATCAGCGAGCATTGTGAATGGTTAAATTAGAGAGCATGAAACGCAGCGCCTGGTGACCGGGCGTTGAATACTCATCAAAGGAGGAGTCCATCCATTGAGTAATTCGATCTTCTAGTAGCGACACGGAATACACAGCATCATTTTCGATCGTATAATACGTGACCGTCATTTGACCCTCTTGAAGGGAGCGTCGCAAATAAAACCACTGGACACCCCCCACCTTCATCTCTGTCAGATCGCGCAACGATTCAACTCGTCGCACTCCCCCCTCGACAGCAGCATCTCTCACTATCACCTCCTCTGCACTGCTACCAAGTGGTATTGGGTGCGTGCGGATCGCAATTTCATCAGCGATACCTGTGTTTCCACGATTAAACACAACGACTGGGCTCGCTCCAAACATGGAGGATGTGGCCGTGACTGCAAACCCCTTCGGATACACAACAGACAGTCTGCCTGCGGGATCATCATACACAACACTCCCCAACTCGAATGACATGGTGGCGACATCAGGAGCGCGCACAATCAGTGAGTACGCACCAAGTAGTAGGAGTAGCGCTAAAAGTGGCAACCACGTGTGCATTCGTAACTCCATAATTGCAATAAGCTTTCGTTCGAGCCCTAAGGCTTTCCCAATATACCACCCGACTGAAGATCCAATAATAACAAGTAGTGTGACGAGTATAAGGTGATGAAACACAGTCACCTGCGCAAGCAGCTGCTCAATGCCGCTGTGAAAGTGGTAGCCTAACAAAATTGAAAGCGGCATATACACCACGATTGCCGCGGTATTCACAATAGTGAAGTGTTTCCATGGCACCTGATGAAATCCTGCCAACAGAGGGCCCGCCATGCGTACATATGGTAAAAAACGCGTATAAAAAACAACACGCAACAAATGCTTTTTCACTAATTCATCACGATTCAGTAGCGTCCATTGTGTTATTTGCTCGAGAAACCATTTAGCTCGACTGTTATCCAGTCTTCCCAATCGATAGAGCAGTTGGTCATGCGCCACCGCCGCAACAAGCACAACAAGTAAAACGGGTATGGGCGAAAATACACCCGCATAAATCAAATACCCTAGTACCACTAAAAAAAGCTCCTCCGGGATAGGAACCACATATCCAGAAAACATAATGATGAGAAATATTCCAAGATATGAGATGCCATCGAGCAATGGCACTATCTGCTCAAGTGAGTCCACTACGGTAGTATAGCTAAACTATTCTTGATCGGTGACCGTCGCTGTATATAGTAAAACAATATTTGTGGCATCCATGAGGGGAATTGACTCGGGGGCGTCTATAGCAACTCCGTCAACGGATGCACGCAGCACATACCCTTCACGCTGAAGCGATTTACCCCAGACAGAAAAAAAGTCCGCGAGCGTGAATTTTTTCTCTTTAACACCTTCAATGTGGACAGTGCCACTGGCATCATGCGTGTGCACTTCAGCCATACACTCTGGAGTATCCCCTATATGTGATGGTATAAGCTCCGGCACTGAATCGATGACGATGGTGAGCTTGGCGTGAGAATGCACAATGGCATTCTTGTGACCATCGGGAAGGCATTCGATATTCGTTTCCTGCCACACCTGTGCCGTGGCTACCGGCTTCGTTGTAAACATACCTAGCCCCAACAACACAACCACACCAATGCACGCAGTAAGTATTTTAGCGATCATAAGTGGCTACTATACTGCAAGCTGCGTCACTCGGCTAGCTTCGAACGGTAACTAGTGGGGATGGTGGATTGCCATGGACAACGGTGAAGTGAATACGCCCTATAAGCTGACCTCGATTCGACTCCACATTAACCCTCCACAAGCCCTCATCTAAATCCCTTTTCAGTGAGTACCCACGATAACCGCCATCGCGACCACCAACGATACGGAACGTCACAGAGTCCTTTTCAACCCACCCATCACCATCTGGGTCGTACCGCTCCCAAACGTGCGTTATGTCCGTTTCCAACTTCGTGGGTGCAAACACAGAACCAAACACGTACGCCGTCTCGCCCTTGGACACATGGACGGTGCGATAACTCCATACATCCCACCACTCACGTGACTCTTCCGTTAGCACGTACACACCACCCTCTTTGATAACCGAGTGATACACGCCCAACTCTTTCATCGCAAGCGGAATCGGCGGAATAATGTTTGTAAAATACAAAATATTAATACTGACGAATATAAGACCGATGGCTGTGCGCGTAGACCAAGCACTTTCACGAAAACGCTTGAGGTGAAGTACGCGAAGCACTGCAGCGTAGAGCACGATAAGCACAAGTGACAATGCGCCACTTAATAAAAAAACATACGCACCCATTTGTCGCAGAACAATGGGAACGACAAATATCGAGAATGAAAATAATGCGAAATAGTAAACACTTACCTGAAAGGTAAGCTTTGATTGGTATCGCTCAAACACCTCATTGCCAATCATGACCGCAACGATCAGTAGCAAAAATGGCCAACTCGCCCACAACGAAGCGCTTTTTGAATAGAAAATTAAAAATGCACTGAAGAGTCCTCCGAACACAAACTGCGTCACCAGCGGTAACCATGCTCGTATGTATCGAGTACTTGGCGCAGATCCTCCACGATCAAATAAGTAATGATTCCACGCAATGCTCACACCAGCTATCGTTAGATAGGTCACCAATATGACATTCTCTAAAAGCAGGTCTAGCCTGCGCAACGTAAATGCGTCTATGATAAACCCGGTCAAAAGTGAGAACGACAGGAGCACGCGCTGATGCTGCACAACAATACGCGTCATCATGCGAAATTTTTGTGCAAGAGCGGTACTCATGAGGCGAACGCCTGCAGAACGCAAGCTGATTCGCTCAGAATACCACGACACGCGCGACCCGTTCGTCACCGTTGTGTTGATGGACGACCTACCCCACACCACACACCCGACAGTCTTTCTTGTGCTGTGTAACCAAGTACACGCCAGAGAGACCGACCAATCCATACACAACCCTCGCAACGAGATCGGTCATATTCCAACCAAGCAACATAAATACATCTTTACCCAGCCCTGCATACAGCAGCCAGTTAACAGCCCCAACTGTGACAAGCACAAACGCTATCATGTGCAGCACTTTCATATGCAATAGTTCTACGATCACTAGTAATGTCATTAGTATACTCTGTTCGTAATGCAAAAACCCTCTACATATGCAGAGGGTTTTATAGATCATTACACACGTATCACAAATGTTTTTTCAAAAAAATCTTTATGCGCTGGACTCAGTGTACCGGCTCGGTATGCCCCCTTAGCAATATCGAGCAACATTCCCAAGATATCGGTATCTTGTTCTGTAGTTGACTTCGACTCGCTCATTGGAGCTTGCGCCGAATTCAGAACATCTTCACCAGACGGACCGTCCCTTAAGCGCTGTGCAATACCCTGCTCTCGACGCTCACGCTCCTTCTCCTGCTGTATGGCGGCATTTATAAGGCGACTTCGCGCTTCTGAATCTTTAAGCCATCTATTAATGAAGCGGAACTCTTTTTGAATATGTGTGAGCGCTGCATTTGCGCGCTTTCTCCAAGAATCGTACGCCTCATGTGATTCAAAATCCTCAGGCATTCGGTCTTTCAGTTGGTTTTCAATTGAGATGATCGCAAACTCGTCTTCGTCGAGCCTCACCGCTGCCTCCTTGACGCTCGGCGGCACGTTATCCCACGAGTAGTTCGTATGCATCCGGCCCGCGCTGCCGGGCACAATCTTTGCATGCACATTCATTCATTGACACTCCTATATGTACAGATCTCCCCCTGTCGATATATACAATACAAATACTACATGCGCAAGAGCGCTCTTATCTTTGAAGGAACGTTCCTTCCCTCAATTCCGTGAATGCGTCTCTAAGTTCTTGGTCCGTGTTCATAACAATAGGACCACGCCAGGATACTGATTCACCTATGGGAGCTCCTGAGATAAGAAGGAAGCGTGCCCCCACGGTTCCAGCCCTCACCACCACCTGCTCACCTGCCCTATCAAAGAGCACTATGCGCCCAGCAGGAAACACAACATGATCGTCACCAACACCAACAGCGCCCTCTACCACATAGATAAACGAAGTGTGCCCTGAAACGACCTGACACTGGTAGCCGGACCCACCCTCCAGTGAGACATCCAAATACATTGGTGAAGCGATGACATCTTGTACAGGACCCACCACACCACCCTCTTTGCCTGCAATAACTCGCACCTTTGCTCCCTGCCCTGTAACCACCTCGGGCACGTGCGCCGCGACAATATCTTGGTAGCGCGGTCGCATCATTTTGTGACTTTTAGGTAAATTGACCCACAATTGAAAACCCTTGATCCCTCCTGTACCCTCGGGCATTTCCTCATGAATAATGCCCGACCCAGCTGTCATCCATTGAATATCGCCTCCACCAATGACACCTGCATTGCCTATGCTGTCTTTGTGGCGAACGGCACCATCTAGCAAATAGGTGACCGTTTCAATGCCACGATGGGGGTGCCAAGGAAAACCAGCCAGATAGTCCGCTGGGTTTTCACCACTAAAGTCATCGAACAGAAGAAATGGGTCGAACTTTGGGACTTCAAAATAACCGAATCCACGATGCAACTTTACTCCCGCCCCCTCCATTGTCTCCTTGACCGTTAATGCTTCAATTACTCTTTTCATATAGTTGTTATGTTGCGTGAAAAAATCGTACAACGACATACGTTCCTATCCATGAACCTATAGCAAGGGGAACAATATACAAGTAATTTTGTACGTACTGCAAAACACCAAATGCTATTAAAAAATGCATACCTGAGCCCACAGATGCTGCCACTATTGGCTGCTTTCTTGTAATCGCCAGCGTGTAGTACGCATAGAGTGCATCTGTAACCATGTAGGCGACAAAGACAACGCCGGCAACAGCAAAATCAAACTGCTGCCACTGAGAATACACGTCCATATAAAAAGTATACCAAGCGAAACAAAAAATCCCCTCTTCGAGATTATTTGCCTCCACATATTTGGGCGCCTAACCGGAATTGAACCGGTATCGAGGGTTCCACAAACCCCAGTGTTAACCATTACACCATAGGCGCCATGCCGTTACGGTAACCTTCACAACCTACAATACTTTTGCACCTGCCACAACTACGCGCCCTACGTATAGTCAGGCGCTCGCTCATGGACACCTTCGAGATGATTCGCATATCGAGCAAGTGCGTACAGGATGCTCGACAATCGATTCAAAAATGCCTTTGTGTGAACAGACACCTCTTTGGTGCCCTCGTCGGCCACAGCGGTGACCCGGCGCTCCGCTCTGCGCGCAATCGTGCGCGCGACGTCGAATGTGGCAGCCAACTCAGTGCCGCCAGAGATAAAAAAAGTGGTTATAGGTGGAAGCTCTTTTTCTATGACATCCACAATACGCTCTACTTCTTTTACCTTTTCCTCTGTTACCTTCTTGTCTGCCCCAGCTAGTTCAGCCTGGACGATAAAGAGATTTGACTGTAACCAGTGCACCACCTCATCCATGTCGCGTCCGGCAACTGCATATTGCTTTTCACCTGATCGAATCTTACAAATTCCTAAAAAGGAATTGACTTCGTCCAGCGTACCAAGCGCCTCTGCGATAGCAGAGCTTTTTGATACTCGCTCCTGACTACCAAATGTTTTTGTGGTGCCACTATCCCCTTTTCTTGTGTAGAGCATGATAGCTATATATGTTTTTTAAGCTCTTCCAATTCTTGAGTTAAATTGCCATACAAAGCAATTTTCTCTTCGTCTGTCATCGCTTGATAAAAAGAAAGCCATAAATTCATTTCTAATTCCGCCCCACGGATTTTTACAAGACTCTCAGCCACCGCAAGAACCTCTTCACGTGTAGGAACATGTGAACTCATACAGTTGTTCGCATACTATGAATAAGCGCATCATATTTTTCTGGTGCTTCTTTAGTTAGCGTAAGCAAGCCCTCCATTAATGACGCAAGCAAAAACAGACCTTTGTCACGAGCGATATGCAGCGCTCTTTCGACATCGTCCGATGTGGGTGCCATTGCAGTGGCCGACACAATGTTTAAATGCAAAGCAACAGACGCGGCATGGGCATCTCCTTCATTGGCTGCA
>JACCDV011236886.1_pt1 | contig 10111 bp, 9 predicted proteins | sample 7446131 | NCBI WGS metagenome assembly JACCDV01 (sample SAMN15323448, study PRJNA562643) | freshwater metagenome | isolation source: river surface water | place: USA:Blue River Watershed | collected 2017-08-17
AGCACGGTCTTGCGCGGCAGGATGACTTCCTGCTTGCTGGGCACTTCGGTGTCGAGCGTGGCGCTGGCAAAGGCCAGGCGGTGGCCGTCGGTGGCCACCAGCGAGAGCTTCTTGCCCTCGGCCACGAACAGGATGCCGTTGAGGTAGTAGCGGATGTCGTGCACGGCCATCGCAAACGAGACCTGGCCGAGCAGGGCCTTGAGCGTTTTTTGCGGCACGCTGAACTTGGGGCCGAAGCTGGCGGCTTCCTGCACCAGCGGGAAATCTTCGGCGGGCAGGGTCTGCAGCGTGAACCTGGACTTGCCCCCCTTGAGCACCAGCTTGGCCTGGGACGACTCCAGGCTCACGGTCTGGTCGCCGGGCATGGTGCGCAGGATGTCGATGAGCTTGCGTGCGCCCACGGTGGTGGTGAAGTCGCCCGGGTCGCCGTCGAGTTCGGCGGTGGTGCGGATCTGGATTTCCAGATCGCTGGTGGTCATCTGGATGGCGCGACCTGACTTGCGGATCATCACATTGGCCAGCACGGGCAGGGTGTGGCGACGTTCCACAATGCCGGAGACGGATTGCAGCACCGACAGCAGCTTGTCTTGGGTGGCCTTCAGGACGATCATGGATGTCTACCTTTGGTGGTTGTTGTCAGGCGTCCGCCCTGGCGGGCAGAAGTTTGCAAACAGCAAACATTTTCGCTGGTTTTTACCTGTTTTTTGGGGTCTGGCAGCCTGTTTTTCCGGGGTGGCGGGCCTCAGCCCTTGAGGGTCTGTTCCAGCACGTGCAGCTGCTGGTTGAGCTCGGTCATCTGCTGGCGTTCTGCCGCGATCTTGCGCACGGCATGCAGCACGGTGGTGTGGTCGCGCCCGCCAAAGAGCTCGCCGATCTCCGGCAGGCTTTTCTGGGTCAGCTCCTTGGCCAGGTACATGGCGATCTGGCGCGGGCGGGCGATGCTGGCCGGGCGCTTCTTGCTGTACATGTCGGCGACCTTGATCTTGTAATAGTCGGCCACGGTTTTCTGGATGTTTTCCACAGAAATCTGGCGGTTCTGGATCGACAGCAGGTCGCGCAGGGCCTCGCGGGCGAGCTGGATCGAGATGTCTTTCTGGTTGAAACGCGAGTACGCCAGGATCTTGCGCAGGGCACCCTCGAGCTCGCGCACGTTCGAGCGCACGTTCTTGGCCACGAAAAAGGCGACTTCTTCGGGCATTTCGCTGCCTTCGCTGATGGCCTTGTTGATCAGGATGGCCACCCGCATTTCCAGCTCGGGCGGCTCGATGGCCACCGTCAGGCCCGAGTCGAAGCGCGAGACCAGACGCTCGTGGATGTCGGTCAGGCCCTTGGGGTAGGTGTCGCTGGTCATCACGATGTGCGACTTTTTGGCCAGCAGGGCCTCGAAGGCGTTGAAGAACTCCTCCTGGGTGCGGTCCTTGTTGGCGAAGAACTGGACATCGTCGATCAACAGCAGATCGAGCGAGTGGTAGTGCTGCTTGAACTCGTCAAAGGTCTTGCGCTGGTAAGCCTTGACCACATCCGAGACGAATTGCTCGGCGTGGATGTAGAGAACTTTGGCTTCCGGGCGGTCGGCCAGCAGCTTGTTGCCGATCGCATGCATCAGGTGGGTCTTGCCCAGGCCGACCCCGCCGTAGATGAACAGCGGGTTGTAGAGTTGCCCGGGAGAGCCGGCCACGTGCATGGCTGCCGCCCGCGCCATGCGGTTGGCCGAACCTTCGACCAGGGTGTCGAAGGTCAGTGCCGCATTGAGCCGGCTGCGGAAGGCCTGGCCCGGGGCTTCCTGCGGCATGTCCAGCACTTCCGGGCTCGAGGGGGACAGCGAGGTGGCGGGGGGACGCCCAGACTGAGCAAGGCTTTCACGCGGAGCAAGCACTAACTCGATCTGGATTGGCTGGCCCTGCAGGCGTTCCAGAACCTGGGCCAGTTTCTGGCTGTATTGGGCTCGGACCCAGTCCATCTTGAAGCGGTTGCCGACCTGCAGCACCAGCTTGCCGTCGTCCTCGCCGACCTGGGCGACCAGGGGCTTGATCCAGGTGTTGAATTGCTGCTCGGGCAGTTCGCGCGAGAGTTCGTCCAGGCAGGCCTGCCACAGCGAGGCGCTGGCATGGGCGGTGGAATCGGGGGGAAGTCCCTCGGGCATATGGCGTTTTGTTTTTGTGGATACTTGGCGCTTTCGGAGGGATGGCTGCTGAATTATCAAGAGCTTATCCACAGAGCCGGAGGGTGCGCGGCAGCAGATCATAAACCACAATCGGACCGGTTGACTCATGGTGTTCCCGGATGGATCGAAAAGGCCCGAAGGTGCATGCAGGCCGGGCGATTTGCCGGCGCAGCCAAAGTTTGCGATAATCGCGGGCTTCGCTCCGGAAAACAGGGGCGCCAAGGAACACCCATGAAACGCACCTACCAACCTTCCAAAACCCGCCGCGCCCGTACCCACGGCTTCCTGGTCCGCATGAAGACCCGCGGTGGTCGTGCCGTGATCAATGCACGTCGCGCCAAGGGCCGCAAGCGTCTGGCTGTCTGACCGTTGCTGCGGCTGTCAGCCCGCCCATGTGCATGCTGGACAGCCACCGCCGGGGCCTGGTGGCCGTGCATCGTCTGAAGACACGCCCGCAATTTCAGGCGACCCTGGCTGGGGCCACGGTCGCGCGCACCGCGCACTTTGCCTTGCACCGCCTGCTGCTCAGCGCCAGCGCAGGCACCCCCCAAGCCATGTCCGACACGGCAGGGCCTGTACCCGATGCGGCGCAGGCCCTTTTTGCCTTGGATGGCGTCTGGGTCGGGGCCATGGTGCCCAAGCGCTGGGCGCGCCGTGCGGTCACCCGCAACACCATCAAGCGACAGATCTACGCTGTGAGCAGCCGCTTTGCCGACCGTCTCCCCCATGCCGCGCATGTGGTGCGTCTGCGCACCGCCTTTGACCGCAAGCGCTTCATCAGTGCCACTTCCGCAGCCCTGCGACTGGCCGTACGCCAGGAACTCGAGCAACTGTTTGACCACGGAGTTCGGGCATGATGCGGCGTCTGCTCATGCTGCTGGTGCGGGCCTACCGCCTGCTGCTGAGCCCGTCCATTGGTTCGGCTTGCCGCTTCGAGCCCACTTGTTCGGCCTATGCCCTGCAGGCGCTTGACAGGCACGGTGCCGCCTGGGGCAGCACGCTGACACTGGCGCGGCTGGTGCGTTGCCATCCCTGGTGCGCTGGCGGCCATGACCCTGTTCCCGAAGCGGCTCCCCGCCTCTTCACCCGATTGTTATCACCTTAGTCCAAGAAGTCCTCATGAACGACATCCGCCGCACCATCCTCTGGGTGATTTTTGGCTTCTCCATGGTCCTGCTGTGGGACCAGTGGCAGATCCACAATGGCCACAAGGCCACCTTTTTCCCCAAGGTCGAGCCAGTTGCCGCCAAGCCGGCCGCCGCTTCGTCAGCTGTTCCGGTGGCCAGTGCAGCGCCCGCCGGGCCGGGCCAGGTGCCCATGGCCAATGTCCCTTCGAATGTGCGCGAGCTCATCGATGTCGAAACCGATCTGTTCAAGCTGCGTTTTGACACCGAAGGGGGCTCGCTGGTGCACGCTGAACTGCTGCGCCACCGCGACCTGATCGACGCCAGCAAGAATTTCGTGTTGTTCGATGAAAGCAAGGAGCGTGTTTATGTGGCGCAGACCGGTCTGATCGGTGGCCAGCTGCCCACGCACAAGAGCGCCATGCGTTTTGCCGGCGAGCGCCAGCTCAAGGACGGCCAGAACAGCCTGTCCCTGCGTTTTGAGTCCGACGAGGTCAATGGCGTCAAGCTGGTCAAGACCTGGACGCTCAAACGTGGCAGCTACGCACTGGATGTCAGGCACGAGGTGATCAACAAGGGTGCGGCCGCCGTCTCGCCCCAGCTCTACATGCAGCTGGTGCGCGATGGCAACAAGCCCGCCGGCGAGTCGTCTTTCTATTCCACTTTCACCGGTCCGGCCATCTACACCGACGCCAAGAAGTACCTCAAGGTCGAGTTCTCCGACATTGAGAAGAACAAGGCCGAGATCGACAAGAACTCGCCCAATGGCTATGTGGCCATGGTGCAGCATTACTTTGCCTCGGCCTGGCTGCTTGGCGACGGCATCGCCCGCGAGAATTTCGTGCGCAAGGTGGATAACAACCTCTATGCCGTCGGCATGATCACGCCGGTCGGCGAAGTGGCGCCTGGCCAGAGCAAGGTGCTGGAGAACGTGCTGTTTGCCGGACCCCAGGAAGAAAAGACGCTCGAAGCCCTGGCGCCCGGCCTGGACCTGCTCAAGGACTATGGCTGGCTGGCCATGCTGGCCAAGCCCCTGTACTGGCTGCTCGATCAGCTCAACACGGTCCTGCACAACTGGGGCTGGTCGATCATGGCCCTGGTGCTGCTGCTCAAGATCGCTTTCTACTGGCTCAATGCCAAGGCCTACGCCAGCATGGCCAAGATGAAGGCGGTCAACCCCCGCATCATGGAAATGCGCGAACGCCTGAAAGACAACCCGCAGCAGATGCAGATGGAGATGATGAAGATCTACCGCGAGGAGAAGGTCAACCCGATGGGCGGCTGCTTCCCGATGCTGGTGCAGATCCCGGTCTTCATCGCCCTGTACTGGGTGCTGCTCTCCAGTGTCGAGATGCGCCATGCGCCATGGGTGGGGTGGATCGTCGACCTCTCGGCACCTGACCCCTACTTCATCCTGCCGCTGGTGATGACGCTGACCACGCTGCTGCAGACCGCACTGAACCCGGCCCCGCCGGACCCGATGCAGGCCAAGCTGATGTGGTTCATGCCGCTGATCTTCAGTGTGATGTTCTTCTTCTTCCCGGCCGGTCTGGTGCTCTACTGGATCACCAACAACGTGCTGTCGATTGCGCAGCAATGGATCATCAACACCCGCATGGGCGTGCCGCCGCAGTTCAACCTGCCCAAGTTCAAGTGAACTGAGGGCACATGCACAAGGGCCGCGTGAGCGGCCCTTGTTTCTTGCAAAATCAGCCCATGCTGGCCCGCCACCACGACCCCATCGTTGCCATTGCCACCGCGCCTGGGCGCGGCGCGGTGGGCATCGTGCGGGTCTCGGGGCGTGGCCTGGCGGGCCTGATCCGGGCGCTTTGCGCACGCACGCTGCAGCCCCGCGAGGCCACTTACCTGCCGTTCCGCGATGCCGATGGCAGCGCCATCGACCACGGGCTGGCCATCCACTTTCCGGCCCCGCATTCCTTTACTGGCGAAGATGTGCTGGAACTGCAGGCGCACGGCGGGCCGGTGGTCTTGCAGCTGCTGGTCCAGCGCTGCCTGCAGGCCGCAGCCAGCACCGATGCGGTCAGCGGCCAGCCGCTGCTCGCCGGTCTGCGGGTGGCGCAGCCGGGCGAGTTTTCCGAGCGCGCCTTCCTCAACGACAAGATCGACCTGGCCCAGGCCGAGGCGATTGCCGACCTGATCGACGCCAGCACCGAGGCGGCTGCGCGCAGCGCGAGCCGTTCGCTGGCTGGCGAGTTCTCGCGCGAGATCGGCGCGCTGCGCCAGGCCCTGATCCACCTGCGCATGCTGGTCGAGGCCACGCTGGATTTTCCGGAAGAAGAAATCGACTTTCTGCAGAAGGCCGATGCCGATGGTCAGCTCCAGGCCCTGCAGGCGCGGCTGGCGCAGGTGCTGCAGCGCACGCGCCAGGGCGCGCTGCTGCGCGAGGGCATCCGCGTGGTGATCGCGGGCCAGCCCAACGCCGGCAAGAGCTCGCTGCTCAATGCGCTGGCGGGCGCGGAGCTGGCCATTGTCACGCCGATCGCCGGCACCACCCGCGATGTGGTGCAGCAGACCATCCAGATCGAGGGCGTGCCGCTGCATGTGATCGACACCGCTGGGCTGCGCGAAGGCGAGGGCGTGGACGCCGTCGAGCAGATCGGCATCGCACGGGCCTGGGGCCAGATCGAGCAGGCCGATGCGGTGCTGTTCCTGCACGACCTCACACGGGTCGACGAGGTGGCTTACGCCGCCGCCGATCAAGACATCGCCCTGTCGCTGGCGCAGCGCCTGCCGGCAGGCGTGCCGGTCATCGACATCTGGAACAAGGCCGATGCCGCCCAGGCGGCGGGTCGCGCCGGCATGGTGCTGTCGGCCAAAACCGGGGACGGCCTGCAGGCCCTGCGCCAGCGCCTGCTGCACGAAGCCGGCTGGCAACAGGCCAGTGAAGGCCTCTGCATCGCCCGCGAACGCCATGTCCAGGCCCTGCTGCGCGTGCATCAGCACCTGGACAACGCGCAGCAGCACCTGGCCGCCCAGGCGCAAAGTCTGGACCTGCTGGCCGAGGAGCTGCGCCAGGCACAGAATGCGCTGGGCGAGATCACCGGCGAATTCAGTGCCGACGACCTGCTGGGCGTGATCTTCTCGAGCTTTTGCATCGGCAAGTGAGGCAGCGGTCACCGCCGTGACTGCCCGGCCTGCGGGCTGCGCCCCATCATGCCCGCTCATCGCAAGGAGCGCGCATGGGACAACGACTGCAAGGCCAGGTGGCCATCATCACCGGCGCCAGCCGCGGCATTGGACGGGCCATCGCCGAGGCCTACGCCGCCGAGGGTGCCAGCCTCTGCCTGATGGCCACCGATGCTGGCAAGCTGGACGAGGTCGCGCACAGCCTGCGGCTGGGCCGAGAACGGCTGCTGACGATCGCTGTCGATGTGCGCGACCGCGCCGCCAGTTTCCAGGCGGTGGCGCAGACGCAGCAGCACTTCGGCCGGGTCGATGTGCTGGTGAACAACGCCGGCGTCTACCGCGCCAAGCCCTTTCTCGATTACACCGATGAAGACTTTCGGCACATGCTCGACGTCAACCTGCTGGGTGTGCTGCACTTCATGCAGGCGGTGTTGCCGGGGATGCAGGAGAGACGCCATGGGCGCATCGTCAACATCGCCTCCACGGCAGGCAAGTGGGGCTCGCGCAACCAGAGCGCCTACAACGCCAGCAAGCATGCGGTGGTCGGGCTGACCCGTTGTGTGGCGCTCGAAGCCAGCCCGTTTGCAGTCACGGTCAATGCCATCTGCCCGGGCTTTGTGCAGACCGACATGGTCGAAGAACTCAAGGCGCAGGTGGCCGCCAGTGCCGGCATGAGCGGCGAGGAGATGGTGAAGACGGCGCTGTCGCGGGTGCCGCTCGGGCGCATCCTGGACCCCGGCGAGATCGCGCAGCTGGCGGTGTACCTCGGCAGCCATGAATCGCGCGGCATGACCGGCCAGTCCATCCTGCTTGACGGAGGCATGGTCCTGGTTTGACCCACGGGGGTACGCAAAGACACCTCGGAGACAAACATCGGGATAACCATGACACGAAACTGACAGCGGGCACTCAGAATGGCCCGACCGACAGGCACCACCCGTTGCCCAAATCCAGCGAGCAGCCACGATGTCCAGCCAATACATTCTCGAGACCCGCAACCTTGTCAAGGAATTCAAGGGTTTCATCGCCGTCAACGACGTCAACCTGCAGGTGCGGCGCGGACAGATCCACGCCCTGATCGGGCCCAACGGGGCCGGCAAGACCACGGTGTTCAACCTGTTGACCAAGTTCCTCATCCCCACGCGCGGACACATCCTCTTCAATGGCCACGACATCACCTCCGAGAAGCCCGCCCAGGTGGCGCGCCGCGGCATCGTGCGCTCCTTCCAGATCTCGGCCACCTTCCCCAACCTGACGGTGGTACAGAACGTGCGCATTGCCCTGCAGCGGGCTACCGGCCTGTCGATGCACTTCTGGCGCTCCGAGCGGGTGCTCGACCGGCTCAATGACCAGGCCATGGCGCTGCTGGCCGAGGTGGACCTGCAGGACATGGCCCACCTGACGGCGGTCGAACTGCCTTATGGGCGCAAGCGCGCACTCGAAATCGCCACCACGCTGGCCATGGAGCCCGAGCTCATGCTGCTCGACGAGCCAACGCAAGGCATGGGCCACGAGGATGTGGACCGCGTGACGCAGCTGATCAAGAAGGTCGGTGCCAACCGCACGATCCTGATGGTCGAACACAACATGAACGTCGTCTCCAGCATCGCCGACACCATCAGTGTGCTGCAGCGCGGCCAGGTGATTGCCGAAGGGCCCTACGACGTGGTGTCCAAGAACCCCCAGGTGCTCGAAGCCTACATGGGCACCACCGACAACGAACTGGAGGGCGCCCATGGCTGAGGCGACCGAACTGCTGCGCATCAGCAACCTGCACGCCTGGTATGGCGAATCGCACATCCTGCACGGAGTGGACCTGACGGTGCACAAGGGCGAGGTGGTCACCCTGCTCGGCCGCAACGGTGCTGGCCGCACGACCACCATCAAGTCCATCCTCGGCCTGGTGGGCAAGCGCACCGGTGTCATTACCCTCAATGGCACCGAAACCATCGGCCTGTCCACCCACCAGATTGCACGGCTGGGCATCGGCTATTGCCCTGAAGAGCGCGGCATCTTTGCATCGCTGACCTGCGAGGAAAACCTGCTGCTGCCGCCCGAGATTGCCGGGGGTGGCATGCCGCTCGATGAGATCTACGAGATGTTCCCCAACCTGCTCGAGCGCCGCAACAGCCCGGGCACCCGCCTGTCGGGTGGCGAGCAGCAGATGCTGGCCGTCGGCCGCATCCTGCGCACCGGCGCCAAGCTGCTGCTGCTCGACGAAATCTCCGAAGGCCTGGCGCCGGTGATCGTGCAGGCACTGGCGCGCATGATCCGCGCCCTCAAGGCCAAAGGCTTCACCATCATCATGGTCGAACAGAATTTTCGTTTTGCGGCGCCGCTGGCGGACCGCTTTTACGTGATGGAGCACGGCAGGATCGTCGAGGGTTTTGCCGCTGCCGAGTTGCCCGACAAGATGGGCATGCTCAGCGAGTACCTCGGCGTCTGATTCATATTTCAACCAGGAGACAACCCATGAAACGCAAACTTCTATCGTTCGCCGCTGCCGCAGCCTGCGCTTTTGGCGGTGCCGCCCAGGCGCAGATTTCTGACGGTGTGGTCAAGATCGGCGTGCTCAACGACATGTCCGGCCTCTATTCGGACATCACCGGTCCCGGCTCGCTGACTGCCGCCCGCATGGCGGTGGAGGACTACATCAAGGCCACCGGCAGCCGGCTCAAGGTCGAGGTCGTTGGTGCCGACCACCAGAACAAGCCCGATGTGGGCTCCAACATCGCCCGCCAGTGGTTTGACACCGACAAGGTGGACATGATCGCCGACGTGCCCACTTCCTCGGTTGGCCTGGCCGTGGCCAAGATCGCCAGCGACAAGGGCAAGCTGCATGTGAACTCCGGCTCGGCCACCGCCGACCTCTCGGGCAAGGCCTGCAACGCGAACACCATCCACTGGGCCTACGACACCTGGATGCTGGCCAACGGCACCGGCAAGGCCATCGTCAAGAGCGGCGGCAACACCTGGTTCTTCCTGACCGCCGACTACGCCTTCGGCCATGCGCTCGAGCGCGACACCGAAGCCGTGGTCAATGCCAATGGCGGCCGTGTGGTCGGCAAGGTCCGCACCCCGTTCCCGACCCAGGACTTCTCGTCCTTCCTGCTGCAGGCCCAGGCCTCCCGCGCCAAGATCATCGGCCTGGCCAACGCCGGTGGCGACACCACCAACTCGATCAAGCAGGCCGCTGAATTCGGCATCACCCGCGGCGGCCAGAACCTGGCCGGTCTGCTGGTGTTCCTGCCCGACGTGCACTCGCTGGGCCTGAACATTGCCCAGGGCCTGATGCTCACCGAGACCTTCTACTGGGACCTCAACGACCAGACGCGTGCCTGGAGCCGCCGCTTTGCCGCTGCCAACAACGGCAAGATGCCCTCGATGGTGCAGGCCGGCGTGTATTCGAGCGTGCTGCATTACCTCAAGGCAGTGGACGCGGCCAAGACCGACGACGGCACCAAGGTGGCGGCCAAGATGAAGGAACTGCCCACCGATGACCCGCTGTTCGGCAAGGGCAGTGTGCGTGCGGATGGCCGCAAGATCCATCCGGCCTACCTCTTCGAGGTCAAGAAGCCGGGCGAGTCCAAGGGCCCGTACGACTACTACAAGCTGGTGGCCACCATCCCGGCCAACGAGGCTTTCCGTCCGCTGGCCGAGAGCGAGTGCCCTCTGG
>JACCDV010354087.1_pt1 | contig 10110 bp, 7 predicted proteins | sample 7446131 | NCBI WGS metagenome assembly JACCDV01 (sample SAMN15323448, study PRJNA562643) | freshwater metagenome | isolation source: river surface water | place: USA:Blue River Watershed | collected 2017-08-17
CCTTATGTATTGGTAGTATGCCTCTGGTACTTTGCCAACCGGAAATGAGCGAAACAGCGCCCTCAGTGAAAGGGTCTTGTGAGCCACGGGATCTTTTTCAATCGAAACACGTATGTCGAACTCACGTATTCCGCCGCGAACAAGAGATGCAAAGCCTTCGCAAAGACCACCTGGTCCAGCAAATAGATCGATAACCGGGATACCCTGAGTTTTGATAGAGATCATTAGGAATTTTTTTCGGACTGCTCAATAGCTTACCAGGTTGAACGGTGCAGATGTCGGCTTCCAATAGGGCTGAATAACTGAATTTTGCGACGGTGCACGGAGTTTTGTGAAAAAGGGGCTGAGTTCAATACTGAGGCATCCACCCTTCGAACTCAATGGTAAACAGGGACAATGCCGCTTTCCAATCCCTCAGCGGCATCGTCCATCACGGCATCTGTGACTGATGAAATCAGCCTGGGAGACAACTCGGCACCATACATTTCCTAAAGGTGCCCTTGACCCGCGCACGGTCATTTCTCGTGCATACAAGGACAGGGTTTTGTCGTCAAAGCCCGTCCAGCGGCTCTGGTGCTTGGGCACGACCTAAGGCTCAAAGCAAGCATGGCGGTCACGGGGGACGTAAATGGGCAGCCCATCAAAGTCATCTCTGAGCGTCTTTTTGCTTTTGCCGTTGCGGGCGTTGCTAGTGGCATTGGCCACGCTGGCATTCTGGTCATACCCTAGGTTCTCGGTCATCTCGGCTTACAAAGCAGGCTCGACCAAGCGTGCTTTCAGCTGCATGAGCAGGCCGTTCTCGCCGATGAGGTACTCAGATTTTTTTATAGCCAGCCAGCAACTGGTCGATCAATTCGATGGTAACGGTCATGGTACATCTTTCTGAATGTTTTGCAGTATCTTGCCATTTGACCCTTCACACAAAATTTATGACCCCCACCAAGATGTGCTCAATTCAGTACCTCGGAAAAACACCCTCGCAAGCGTTTGTTACCAGGCCCTGCCCTTTCCTGACCATCTCGCTCACAGTTTGACCCATGGTGATGTGCTTGGCGGTTTGCTCATTTGGCGTGTCACCTGATCTGGTCATGGCCTTGGGATTTAAGCGTAACTGCTCACCAATTCGCCACAACTTGGTACTTGGGGCGTTGCGCTTAACGGTGTCATGTGCCTCAAGGACATCCAAATGCAACTTGATGGCTTCGGGTGTAATTCGACTTTTGTAAATTGACCATGCCTTCGGTGCGGAAGAAAGCATGCCGCTTTGCCCTTGAAGCAGGCGCATCTGCTGAACCAGAAAACAGACCTCATCGCCGACTAGTTCCGGCGGAGTTTCATCATCGGCGTCTAAGGTGATCCGGCAACTGGCCTTTTTTCGCTGAGCCACAACCAAACGCACTTTGAATGTGCTCATGCTGCGTCCAAAGTTTTCGCAGCCTCGCTCATGCCACCACTCTCGCAATGTGCAGTGCTCAAGGCAACCGAATAGCTTGAAGGTATTGGCAGCCCCCTGCGAACCGAAGAGTCCGGTTCGGCAGTTGTGGATGTACTGCTTGGACAGTTTCAGACATCGAAACCAGACTTCCAAGTAACCGCCATAAATGAATGGCTCACTGCCCTTGGCGGTCATATCGCCAGAAGCAATTGACTGAACTAACGGCCGTCCGCCGTTAGCAGATATTTGAGTTTCCAACTTCATTTTTTCGACTCCATCGAAAAAAGGAACTAGCTCCCTGGCCTTAAACCTAACCTCAACGTGTCGCACCAATCTTGGTCGACAGAACCCATGGTTATGGAATTTAACAGGAGTTTGAAATGAACTTGGACAATACAAACAGCGCCCCGCCCACAGCAAATGGGGCACCCGTCGGACCCACCGTACAAGCGCCGGTAGTGGATGAATTTTCATTTGGTCTCTTGATGAACCGCACATTGGGCGGCTCGGACAAGCGCCGACCCAGTGACAAGAGTGCTAACGAAGTGCAGGTGGACATGATTTTGGGACAGGCCCAAAACCTGGCCAAGATGAATGACCAGTACGTAGAGACCTACGTAGTACGTGGCACCAAAGAGCTTTATGCACTGCTAGGTGCCATCTACAGCTATGCCCTGCAAATCAATGAATCCGTTTTGAAAGATCACATCCTTCAGCGCATGCGCGATCGACTGGAAAGTGAACACGACGTGAAGACACAGGCCAACACACCTTGGCTCACCACTGTGCTGCGCTTCATCTTGCCCACAGATCGTCAAACGGCCTACACCTACTCAAAGGTTTTGCAGGTGGCGCACGACGAAAACTTGGCAGCGCAAGAGCTTCCCAACTACATCAAAGAGCGCGGTGGTATCGCCAAAATCACCGCAACCAAAGAAGACGCTGAGGCAGCCAAGGCAGTGAAAACTCACAAAGAGGCCAAGACACAGATGCTCCGCAAGATCCTATTGGCCAACGCAAAAGCTGCGAATACCGTGGTTCAGGTGGATGACAAATTTGTGTTGAACACGGTTGAGGAGGGAAAGAAGGAAGGCACCTTTGAGTTTGCCGTCTGCGTCAATCCCATAGGCCAAGAGCGACGTGTTGTGCGTTTCATCAAATTGAATGAAGCCATGGAAACACAGATTTTGAACATGGTGGCAGAGGCCAGTGTTTCCGACGATCTGGCGACAACACAAAACAACCTAGATGTCTTGCGTGAAAAACTGGGCATTACATCTGGCTGGGGCATGCAACCTGGTGACAAAGGATATCAGCCTGCGGGACTGCCTGCGCTGAATTCGGCTGTCCAACCAGAAGCCATGATCAACGCGCCGATGGAAGTCGCCATCGCTGGCGTCACGGTCAAAGAAGCCATGTTTTAACTTCATGCGAGATCCCCAGACCCAATGCGGCTGGGGATCTATCGAAACCATAAGGAGAACCCAATGAGCGATTTTTTAGGACCCCATGGCAAAGCAACTGTGATCTTGATGAGAGCCCACTTTGACTCTGAACTTCCTAAATTGAAGGACTTAAAAAAGCTTCTTCATATTCCAGATGGGCGGTATTACAAGAGCGGTGGACGCAACTATTCATCAACGCACAGGCTAGAAAGGCTATTGAACATTTTGAGTGAAATCAGAGGAGAGGAACGTGACTGGCAACGGTACAACAGTTCTGACTATTTGATAACCGTCGCAGAGGTGCACTCAAACTTGTTCATGACACTGAAGTATTCGGCGCAGGTCGTTGACGGCTTCAACCTCACGGATGCTTGCATGGATGAATTAGAGCGATTGATGAGCGCTTACAGCAGTATTTGTTCGATGAGAAGAGACATAGACAACATGTGGTCGACTTTAGAGACCAACAAAGAGAGAGCCATAAATTTTGGAATCTTAGATACGACACTCTTGCAACCCGACATACCGAATTTGCAAAGTATTTTGCAAGGATATGGTGACGCGGAGTATCTGAAGGCAACCAATGAACTTAAAGATTGGTATGAAACGTACCGCTGGAAAGTAGGAGCCCCAAAGTCCGACTCCACATCCGAAGAATCTCAGGATGAAGCTGAAACCGTGTGATCAAAGCCCTGCAAACAGTTGTCAAAGTTGCAGGGCGGTCCTCACAGCAAGTGATCGTCTAAAAGCCACAGATCAACCCAATCCAAGCCACGATCAGGTTGACTGGCCAGCTGTTCAGAAAACAAACTTTATGAATACAGCAGAGAAATTGACATGCCACGCGCCATTGAACCCGACTCACACGAACGGCACAGATCCGTTCCCATCAAGGAAACCATCACGCGTATTCCCGGCTACCCACGCAAGCTGGTGATCTTCAAGATTCCGGCTTCTAGCTACTGGTGGGTCAGGTATTACGCGGAGAGCCACATATTCAAGCGCACCACCAAGACCGAAATCAAGCGTGACGCGTTGGAAGCGGCCAAGCGCTTTTACGACGACATAACCATTCGCATAAGGGGTGGCAACTTTGAGGGCCTGCCCATTGAGGTCAACGCCGCAGAAGTTGTGACCTTCGCCAAGGCCACCAAGATGCTGATGGACAGTGAATTGGCCAAGCTCAATCGCAGCCAACTGTCCAAGATCAGTTACGACAACATGCAACTGCGCTATGACAAACACATCCTGCCGTTTTTTGGGCAAACGGATGTGCTCAGCATCAACTACAAGATGCTGGACGAGTTTTTGCAAAAGCTATCCAATCAAGTACCCAAGCTAAGTGTCAGCACGCTGGGTGCCTACATGGGTCTCACACGCAAGGTCCTGCAACACGCAGCCAGGCACAGCTTCATACAGCACATTCCCGAATTTCCCAAGGTGGGCATTGAGGACAAGCCACGCGGCTGGTTCAACGTAGGCGAATACAAAGAAATTACCAAGATGGCCAAAAAACTGGCTGGCAAGAAAGTCGAGTGGCGGGCTCATTCAGAGGAGACCAAGGGCTCCTACTTTTGCGAGCCAGGTGGCAAGTTAGGACCTGCAGACCGTTTGATCAAGCGTATCGAAATGACCAAGGACTTGGCAGACCTGATCGTGTTCATGGTCAACAGCTACATCCGCCCCACTGACATACGCAACATGCAGCACAAGCATGTGGAGATCATTCGGCGGGAATGGACTTACCTCAGGCTCAGCCTGCCACCCAGCAAGGGACACACGTTTCCCATCACCACCATGCCATGGGCTGTGAAAGTGTATGAACGCATCAGGCGTAGACAGGTGCTTGAGTTGGGTCGAGACATCCACCCCGAGGACTATGTGTTTATGCCCGAAGCAGCATCACGCGACAACGCCATGAAGTTGCTGGCACGGCAATTTGAAATCGTGCTGGAAGTCACAGGCTTGAAGCTAAGCACTGCTGGGGAAACCCGTACCTTGTACAGCCTTCGGCACAGCAGCATCATGTTCCGATTGATGTTTGGCCGTACTGTGGACACTTTGACCCTGGCACGCAATGCACGGACAAGCCCCGAAATGATTGACCGCTTTTACGCTGCCCCACTGCAGGGTGAGATGAACGTGGGTGAGCTGCAGAGCAAACGGCGGCCGCGGCCCTGGGAATAAAGCTAAATCATTTAACAGTCAAATCGTTTCAGCATTGGCTCAACAGGTTCGTAAGGGTCAAGATAAACATACTTTCTTTCTTCTCCGAGAGTGATGCAAACTCCTACATCACCTTCAATGTGAACAAAGAAAAAATACTGCTCGTGGTTTGAGAGCGAAAAAATAAAGCTTCTTGGCTTCGTTTTGTAAAGCGGCCTAGAGGGTTGTCGCTCAAACGCCTCTGGAACAAAACTCTTAAGTCGGAATGTTAGTACTTCGGACATCTCAATATTGAAATTTTGTGCCGTCATCTTTGAGTCCTAAAAGCCAGACACACGCTTAATCCAGCGTACCAACAATCAGTCTAATCGTTGTTCAATATGAATTCAAAAAGTACTGCTGCGCTTTGTTACATGGAGCAGTGGCATAGGCAGCTAATCACTGCGAAAAAACAAACGTATATTTTCTTCCGCAGCAGGTCCAGAATTGGCCCAATGAGCAAAAATCAAGAATCCCTAATCGCCGCAGATGGTCTTCGCTACAAGAGCAAAGAAGGTGGCTCACCCTTCAAGGATTCGGGCAGCATGGCATCCATCAGTTGCTACAAATGCGGATTGCATAAGCCCAGGGCCATGGGCACGTTCAAAAAGTTGATCAATCAGCGCATGTTCATGTGCGGTGATTGCATTAGCGCAAAGTCTGCGTAAGGCCGTCGCCCGCAACTGAGGTCAACCTCCCCTTGGCCAACAATCAAAGACGAACGACCCTTTTGTTTAAGCCAAGCAGAAACCCATGAGTTCGGATTTTGGAGTGACTGTAATGCAGCGGTTGCTGCCGTTCGAGCCGTATATTCCCCTAGGTGCTCAAGATTACAACCAGTCATTTAACAGTATCGAGCCTGGTGACCTGAGTTGGGGGAGCACGCAACTTCTTTACTATCGAATTAAGGGCAAGACTGGCGTATGCTTTTGCAAATGCGCTCACTCCTCAAGCAAATACAAAGTTTCTATCTCACGCCGTGGTCACTAAGGACGGTGACTAAACAAGATGAAGCCGAATGGTTTACGCAAAACGTAGCTAGGCGCCGGCTCTCCCTGTCGCGTTTGGAACGCGAACTGTTGTTCGCGGGTGAGCACCCCCTGCGGTTTGCTATTTCGCTACTCGCACTGCAGGTCGCTCTGCTCGTATTCGTATCGTTGCTCCCGCCAGACTGGTTCGCTCCTGCGTGGTCGTTCGGATGGAAGGCGGCAGAGCAGCTTTCGTACTTTTCCACAGTGTGGACCATCCAGGCAACGCTGGCGGCGTTGGTATACCCAATTGTGATCTCCTTCGTCGCTGTGTACCTTCAACGCCGCCCGGCTGCGGAGGCATTCGTCCACCTCTACATGCTTGACTCAGGGGCGCTTGCGGCAGGTCTGTCCTCCTTGGCCCTTGTGGTGGTGATGGGGGTGCAGTACCTGATGCTGAGTACCTGGGGAACCGAGCCTCTGCCTGGCTGGGCGCTGATCGACACGGCTTGGTTTGTTCTGAATGCCGCTCTAACGACCTTCTTCCTGTTCCGAACGGTGGAGTTCCTTAGGCCGGAGGTGCAGGCCAGCGTGATCCAGAGATACACCGTAAACGTGGCGCTGCCCAGAGATGTGCAGCGCTTAAACACGTTCCAGGTGCTGGCCGGAAGCATTGCGAAGGGCTGGTTTCCGGTTCCTTCATATGACGATGACACTGTGCCCAACGGTCCGCGCCTGTTGATCGGCCGATACAGCTTTCGCGAAGGAGACGCACAAGGCGAGATTCCACTGGAGGCACAGGTGCGCCTGGTCAACGTGCGACTCTGGCTGGTTCGCTTGGTCGTCGGCACTTGGTACCGCAATGCTTTGAAATGGTCGCGACAGGAAAAAACCAAGTCTGTCAGTGACGATAAGTCTTGGCCTCTATTGATCATACCCATGAGCCCAGGGACCATTTATGAAGGCGAGTTTCCCTTGGCACGGGTTGCGAATGGCCCAGCGCTCTCCGATTGGCAACGGCAGCTTCTGCGATTCTCGGTTGCGCTGCGGCGAACTTCGCGAGAGCGGTACGGCATTCGGGTCGATGCCATCCTAAATGAGCTTGCTGCAGACGCTCGTAGTACGGCAGGCAGGTCTGACAACGAGGGTTTTGAGCGTGCCTATAGCGCCCTCATCGAATTGCACGGACTGCTGCTGGCTGCGTGCTTGGACAAGACAGCGACCGGGGAGCAGGGTAGCTGGGCACTGCTGCGGGACACGGAAAAGTTCTTTAGTCGCACGCTGCATGAAAATTGGAGCGAGGCCTACAGGGGCGTCTTCCAGTCTGCCATCGAGAGCATGGTGAGGGACCCGCGGCCACTTCGCCGCTTGTGCCATCTGCTTCAACACTTGGATGGGGATGATCTGCGTGCATCACCCGTCGAGATTCAAGAACACCTCCTCCATCTGCCGCCGCTGATGATGCACCAGCTCAGCAACTGGTGGGCATTCCGAGTCGAGGAGCAAGGAATCATCGAGCATAGTCACATGCAGATGGTTATGTTGCGGCCACCACTGAACCGAGTCTACGAGGAGGTGCTTGCTGACTTTGTAGCGGGATGGGAAAACGGACGGCCTGGTAAGCCAAGGAGGAGGCGTGATGCGCAAACGGTGGAATGGTCAGCTCTGCCAGCGCTGACCCGTTTGAACGTCAAGCACATTGAGGAAACGGCTCGGATGCTGCTTTCTGCTGTACTGCGCGGGGACCAAGCTGCCGCCGAGTGGCTAGCCGATGTGTTGAGTAAATGGTGGGGCACGCTGGACTTCGATCACGAGCCCTATCAGCTCTATGACAAGACTGCTTTCATCACCATCGATGATCTGGCACTTGAGTGGTCTACCTTCTGCGCCAAGTTCGGCTTGGACAGCGGAGACAACAAGGCAGAAAAGCAACTGAGGCCTAATCTGCAGCAAGGCGTCTTTCAAGCTGCTCTGCGCAATTATTGGACCGACGTGCGACTACTCTCCATCGAATTAATGCTCGACTGGGTCCGGACCGTACCTATCGCCACGGCGGGTAACTCGCTAGCTTTCGAAATCGGCTACGGTTTTCTGACTGGTAAGCAATGGAAGTCAGGAGGACGGACAGTAAATTCATTTGGGGATCTCTCTCCACCCGAGTACCTCGTCGCCAAGATGCGCCAGTTCGCTGCCTCCGGAGAATATCGTGGAGGTTACGTCGGAAGGTTGGACCGCTTCGTCGAACGCGTGAAAGATATGCGTAGGCCCAATATGGTCAGCTCACGGGTCTACTCGTTCAGTGGCGCTGACAACGTGGAATCACTACAGGAATCTCAGTTGGAATTACTGGCGGTGCTGGCCAACTCGGAATGGCCTTTATCACGACCACTGCAGCGTCAGCTGGATGTTTGGTTCGACCCTCGTTTCAACCAATACAGGAGCATCGAGATACTGCGTAGCAGGCTGAAGAGCTGGCTTGACCGGTTGGGGCAGGAACCAGGGCTTTCGATAGCCCACATTGGCCTTGTTAAGGAACGTGTCCGGCCAGGCGTGACCCCAGAGTCCGCGATTGAACACGTAAAGGCCGGCCTTCTGGCCACCCAGAAGGCTTTTGAGGATCGGCATGAGGAGACACTGGCTGCGCAGCCAATCGATCCGAACCGACTTCTGGAGATCGGACGCTTCGCATCGTCAACTGGGTTCGCTACGAACACTGGACACTTCCCCGTTCACATGTTCGCCATTGAGAGCACAGCCAAAGCCCTAGACGATTTCACGCTAACTTTTACACAAGTTCGTCGCGGTGAACTTACGCAGATGCAGATGGAGCAGCGGCCTGTCAACGAGGAGGAGTACTTCGCTGACGCCATGGCGCAACAGGTAGCTTTCGTTGTGCTGAGCGACGTCCTAGATCGGTTAGACATCAAGGAAGTCGAAACTCAGAACGCTGAGGCGTACTGGAAGGCCTTGAAGACAGAGTCACAGCAGATCTTGGCCAAGGGTGGTAAAACAATTCTGATGTTAGACAACTCGACCCGTCCAAACTGGGTTTGGGACTGGCTGCATGCCGACTTTGGCGCGGGACACAAGCGACCGGATGATCTGCAGGTCAGGCGCCGCGAAGGCCAGGGTGCCGGATACGTTTGCGATTTCAACGATATCGAGGTCTATGTGGCGCCATTGCCTATTGGGCAGTCGATCCTGCTCTCAAAGGACGCGTTCCGTCACTTAAGCTTCACCAACTATGGTGCCAGCCGGTTTGTAGAAGTCAAGGTGGATGAGCTGGTTGGCGCCAAGAACCTCGTTGACCTCAAACTCACTTTCTCGCGCAGAGCTGAGGCCGGGGAGTCGCGAGCGATAAGACTGATCTACGCCCAATAGTAGGAGTTGGATGTTCCCAAGGTTTGCAAATTGAAAAGGGACCATCTGACTTTTTTAATGGTCATTGTCTCCAACGACCGCATTTGAGTCGAAATTCGCTTTCCGGTGGCCTAATTCGAAAGACTGATATCAGCCTTTAGCGAATGTTGGCGCGCAAAATCTGCGTAAGGCAGTGCTCTTTTGCATAAGGCACCCGCGCGGGCATTAAAAAAGCCCTACAGCGCGTTTTCACCTGGGTTCGCTGGCTATGTAGCAGGACACCCTTCAAAACAAACGTAGCGTTTTTTTGAAGATGAGCACAGCGCTTGCAATGTTGGTGCAGAGGCAAAAAGCAATGCTGCACTGACTCCATTGCTGGCGTCATTGCTTAGACATTGAAATGGGCTTGTTCGACTGTTCCGAAATCTATGAAAAGACATCGAAAAATCTAAGAGAAGTAGTAAACCCGGACCATACTACTTTGAACTAAAGAAAAAGCACCTAGAGTTTCCTCTAAGTGCTTGATTTCATTGGGAATTTTTTGGTGGGCGATGCAAGTTTCGAACTTGCGACCCCTGCAGTGTGAATGCAGTGCTCTACCGCTGAGCTAATCGCCCTACGCTTCGCAGCGAAGACCGCCATTATGTCACAAAAAACCCCGCATTTCGCTTGGCCCATCTTGCGGGCACGGTATGGA
>JACCDV010294179.1_pt1 | contig 10109 bp, 6 predicted proteins | sample 7446131 | NCBI WGS metagenome assembly JACCDV01 (sample SAMN15323448, study PRJNA562643) | freshwater metagenome | isolation source: river surface water | place: USA:Blue River Watershed | collected 2017-08-17
CAGCCGCCTTACCGAAGGCCTCCGCTAATTCCATCACCGTCACCGTACCCGATCCATCATCGTTCGCACCGTTATTAATCTTTCCATCAAACGAAATACCAATGTGGTCATAGTGAGCCGTCAAAATCACAACCTCATCTTTCTTGTCGGTTCCTTCTAAATAACCCACAACATTATACGTATCTACCGGCTTCTCCGTACGCTCAATGGTCAAGCTGACCGAAGATGCCTTAAACTTCGAAGGCATTGATTTTTTGGCAGCTGCAACGGATGCTTTATAGGCCAATAAATCGGCTTCGCTAGTACCTAAAATTTCCGCAGCCATTGCTGAAGAAATCAACAAGACAGGTGCCTCATTCGGTGATGCCGCGACATCCGCAAAGACCATGCGCTCATTTCCGAACCGCTGCATCATCACCTGACGCTGACGCAATTGATTTCCGAAATCCTTTTCAGTCTTATCGGAAATTAAGATTAAACCTTTCGCTCCGACACCTTGGGCACGCTTTAATTTCTCTTTCCAGCCATCTCCTTTACCAAAAGCTGAGGGATCCTTCGTCCCCGAAAGCACGTAATTGCCTGCTGCATCTTTGGCTTCGCCATCAAACGCAAGGACATATTTTCCTTTCGCATTTAGCTTATCAAAATCCGTAAATCCAGCTTGCTGAACACCAAAGCCCGCAAATACGATGGGAAACTTGGAATCCGCCGCAACAGGTGCCAAGGCATTCGCCATAAATTGACCTAAATAATCATAAGATTTACCCTTGATGGATAAGGCAACTTGGGTCCATGAACGATTCACCAAATCCACTTTTTGGAAATAGGAACCATTGACAGGAGCTAAGCCCGACTTCTTAAAATGGTCAGCGATGTAATTCGCCGCGACCTTCTGTTCTGCCGAACCGGTATTGCGACCTTTTAGGCTATCTGACGCGATAAAAGTCAAATGCTTTTTCAAATCTTCGGCCTTAATCGTATAGGCATAAGGGACCGGATTTGCTTGAGCGAAAGCGCCCAATGAAATTAAATTAACGAACAGAACGAGCGCTAAAACATAGTTTGTTGATTTTTTCATTGATTAAAACAAATTTAAAGAAAGCGAAGTTAAGGAATCAAAAATAAATCGCTAAAAAAAGCTTACTTTTGTGGCGATTTTTCCATCCAAATACATAAGTATTTTATGACCCCAAATTTCAAATATCGGGAAGATTTCTCCTTGCGTCACAACAATGTAGAACCTGCCGACGTAGCCGCCATGTTAAAAGAAATCGGCGTTGCTGATTTAAACACACTCATCAATCAAACAGTACCCGAAAAAATTCGTTTGGCACAAGGCCTTCGCCTACCGGCACCGAAAACAGAGTTTGAATTCTTGCGGGATTTCAAACAAATCATGGGGCAAAACAAAATCTTCAAAAGCCACATTGGTTTAGGATATTTCGACACATTCACCCCGACGGTCATTTTGCGTAACATCCTGGAAAATCCATCTTGGTATACGGCTTATACGCCCTACCAAGCTGAAATCGCGCAAGGACGTTTGCAGATGTTATTAAACTACCAAACCATGGTCATCGAATTGACCGGCATGGAATTAGCGAACGCATCCTTGTTGGACGAAGGTACTGCAGCGGCGGAAGCCATGACCATGTTATATGGCCAGCGTCCCGCGGAGCGTAACACCGCCGAAACCCTTTTCGTGTCATCTTTATGCCTGCCACAAACCATCGACTTGTTGATGACGCGTGCAGAGCCGATCGGCATCGAAATCGAGGTGGGAGATCATACCAAAATCGACTTAACCGATCCGAAATATTACGGGATCGTTTTACAATATCCAGCTGCAAATGGCGAGGTCTTTGATTACAAGGATTTCGTGAGCGCTGCCAAGGAACAACATTTACAAGTTGTCGTTGCGGCTGACCTATTGGCCCTAACTTTATTAACCCCTCCGGGTGAATGGGGTGCCGACGTGGTCGTAGGAAGTTCACAGCGTTTCGGGGTACCGATGGGATTCGGTGGACCACATGCTGCTTTCTTCGCAACCAAAGAGAAATACAAGCGTAGTATTCCGGGTCGGATCATCGGTGTTTCCGTTGATGCGGAAGGTAACCGTGCGCTTCGCATGGCGCTTCAAACCCGTGAGCAACACATTCGCCGCGAAAAAGCAACCTCAAACATCTGTACAGCTCAGGTACTTCTATCCATCATGGCGGCAGCTTATGCCATCTACCACGGACCGGAAGGCTTGAAGAAAATCGCGGAACGCGTGTATGGATTAACGGAATTATTGGCGGCCGGCTTAAAGAAACTGGGCTATACCCTAGAAAACACCCAGCACTTTGATACCTTGACGGTCTTAACCGGAACACAAACGGACGAGATTCGTGAGTACGCAGAGGAGTCGGAGCGCAACTTTAGATACTACAAAAACGATGCCGGCAAATTGAGCATCGCATTGGACGAAACGACAGCGGAGGATGATGTGATTGAGATTTTGGCATTCTTCCAACGTGCTCAAGGCCAACGAATTTTAGGCGACGAATTAACGGTGGCATGGACGATTCCGGCGGCCTTAACCCGTAGCACACCGTTCATGACGCATGATGTGTTCAATCGCTACCATTCGGAACATGGCATGTTGCGTTATTTGAAGTCCTTAGAGTCTAAGGATTTATCGATGGTACATTCGATGATCTCATTGGGATCTTGTACGATGAAATTGAATGCCACAACGGAAATGATTCCGGTGACTTGGCCAGAAATGGGCAAGATGCATCCATTTGCTCCGGCGTTTCAGACGCGTGGGTACCAACAAATGATTACCGAATTAAGTGCTTGGTTATGTGAAATCACCGGATTTGCGGCGATGTCGATGCAACCAAACTCGGGGGCACAAGGCGAATATGCCGGATTGATGGTGATTCGTGCTTACCATGCTTCACGCGGAAATTCACATCGTAACATCGCGCTTATTCCATCTTCTGCACATGGCACGAATCCTGCCTCTGCTGTGATGGCTGGTATGAAAGTGATTGTTACCCCATGTGACGAAAATGGAAATATTGATGTGGCTGCTTTGCGTGCCAAGGCAGAAGAACATAAAGATGATTTGGCATGCTTAATGGTTACGTATCCAAGTACTCATGGTGTGTTCGAAGAGAGTATCATTGACATTTGCGCGATGATCCATGAGTTTGGCGGTCAAGTATACATGGATGGCGCGAATATGAATGCACAGGTAGGATTAACTTCCCCTGCGCGCATTGGAGCGGATGTATGTCACTTGAACTTACACAAGACCTTCTGTATTCCACACGGAGGTGGCGGACCCGGCATGGGGCCGATCGGGGTAGCACCTCAACTGGTACCTTTCTTACCAGGTCACGTAATTACGGATTCGGTGGAAGCACCAGCCCATGGAGCGGTTTCAGCAGCACCGGTGGGATCCGCTTCGATCTTGGCTATTTCATACGCCTACATCGCGATGATGGGTGGCGCGGGATTAACCGAAGCAACTCAAACGGCAATCTTGAATGCAAACTACATCAAAGCCCGTTTGGAAAAAGAATTCCCCATCCTGTACACAGGTTCGCAAGGTCGTTGTGCGCATGAGATGATTGTGGATTGCAGACCATTTAAATTATCTGCCGGCGTAGAGGCGGAAGATATCGCAAAACGCTTAATGGATTATGGTTTCCACGCACCTACCCTATCGTTCCCGGTAGCAGGTACCTTGATGATTGAGCCGACCGAGTCGGAAAGCAAAGAGGAATTAGATCGTTTCTGCGACGCCTTGTTGAGCATCCGTGCGGAGATTCGTGTGATTGAAGAAGGAAAAGTGGAAAAGACAAACAACTTGTTGAAGAATGCACCGCATACACAATCGCGTGTTTTGACGGCCGACTGGGATAAGCCTTATACACGTGAAGAAGCGGTATTCCCGCTACCTTATGTGAAGGCAAATAAGTTCTGGCCTGCGGTGTCACGCATCGACTCGGCTTACGGCGATCGTAACTTGGTTTGTGCCTGTGAACCGGTATCAAGCTACGCTTAATTTATCAGGCTATTCATATTTTTTATCCCCCTGGTAAACTCCAGGGGGATTTTTATTGATAATTTAACTAGTATGCTTGCATAACATTTTGTTTTTTCGGTATATTTACGACGGTAGAAGCTGAGGGGGTCAACGGACCGCTTTGCCTCACCCAAAAAATCATCCCAAACTTTTTAACATGAATCGTTCCATCAAACGCGTAGCCATCTTAGGCTCTGGAATCATGGGCTCTCGAATAGCCTGTCATTTCGCAAACATTGGCGTTCAGGTATTGCTTTTGGACATTGCGCCCAAAGAACTGAGCCCCGAGGAACAAGCAAAAGGCTTAAGCCTCGAGCACCCATCCGTGAAAAACCGGATCGTTAATACGGCATTTCAACAAACTATACAGGCAAAGCCAGCATCGCTTTACAGCAGCGGCTTTGCCAAAAACATTAAACTGGGCAACTTCGAGGATAATCTACCGGAGATTGCACAGGTCGACTGGATTATGGAGGTTGTCGTGGAAAATTTAGCGATTAAAAAATCGCTGTATGACCGCGTCGAGCAATTCCGTCAACCCGGCACGCTGATTACATCGAATACCTCAGGTATTCCGATTCACTTAATGGCAGAAGGTCGTTCGGAGGATTTCCAAACACATTTTTGCGGTACGCACTTTTTCAATCCGCCTCGTTATTTACGTTTACTTGAAATTATTCCTACCCCAAAAACAGATCCGAAAATCATTGATTTTCTGCTTCAATTTGGGGAGACTCAATTGGGTAAAACAACCGTCTTATGTAAAGACACGCCTGCCTTCATCGCGAACCGCATTGGGGTCTATTCGATGATGCAAACCATGAAAGTGGTGGAAGAGTTGGGTTTAACGGTTGAGCAGGTCGATAAGCTAACCTCAAAGGTCGTTGGCCGACCAAAATCAGGAACCTTCCGTTTATCCGACGTCGTAGGTTTGGACACCACCGTTCATGTGGCCAACAATTTGAAGCAGACATTGACGAACGATGAAAGTATGTCAATATTCGAATTGCCGAACATGCTTCAGAAACTCATGGAGAACAAATGGCTTGGCGATAAGACGGGTCAAGGATTCTACAAGAAGACGAAGGAGGGTGGCAAAACGGTCATCTTAAGTTTGGATCTTCAGACATTCGAATACCGCCCGTCGCAAAAGGTTTCGTTTGAAACGTTGGAGCGCACGAAAGCCATCGATAAGCTATCGGATCGTTTCGCAGTCTTATTGGCCGGCAAAGATTTGGCGGGTGAATTTTACCGCAAAACCCTTTTGGATGGATTCCGCTACGCATCCATGCGCGTTCCGGAAATTGCAGATGATTTTGTCAAAATTGACCAAGCCATCTGTGCCGGATTCGGTTGGGAAATGGGAATCTTCGAAACCTGGGACGCCATCGGTGTTCAAAACGGCATCGAGCTCATGGCAGCCGAGGGTCATACCCCAGCCGCCTGGGTCAACGAAATGGTTCAAGCGGGTCATACTAGCTTCTACCGTGTCGAAAATGGCGAGCGTCAATACTATGACATTCATCAAAAGAAATACCTAACTATACCTGGATCGAACAAGCAGATTAATTTGCAGATCCTAAAACCAACGAATACGATTTACAAAAATGATGATGCAAGCATTATCGATATTGGTGATGGCATCATCAACTTGGAATTCCATTCGAAGATGAATACCATGGGCCAAGGCGTTTTGGAGGGCATCCAAAAGGCGATTGATTTGGCCGAAAAAGATTACCGTGGATTGGTCATCGGAAATGAGGGTGTTGAGGCATTCTCGGCCGGGGCGAATTTAGGTATGTTATTTATGTATGCGGCCCAACAAGAATTTGATGAGGTCAATCAGATGATTGCCATCTTCCAAAAAACCATGATGCGCGTTCGTTATTCGTCCATTCCGGTGGTCGTAGCGCCGCATACCCTAGCACTTGGAGGTGGTACTGAGATTAACTTACATGCCGACAAAATCGTAGCACATGCGGAATTGTACATGGGCTTGGTGGAAGTAGGTGTGGGACTTATCCCGGCCGGTGGAGGAACCAAGGAGATGGCTTTGCGGATGGGCGATGCCCGTCGGAAAGGCGACGTCGAACTCAACCGTTTACAGGAGGCCTTCATGAACATTGCCACCGCACGCGTGAGTACTTCAGCGCATGAGGCTTTGGAAATGAATTACTTACGCAAAGAAGATCGCATTGTATTGAATCGCAGCCAATTGATTTCGGAAGCGAAGAAAGAGGCGATTGCCTTGGCGGAAGCGGGTTATGTGATGCAACAACCACGCAGCGATGTGTGGGTGGAAGGCAAGCAAGGTCTAGCCTTGTTTAAAGCGGGAATTCAAGGTATGTTGATGGGTAAATACATCTCGGAACACGATGCCTTGATTGCGAATAAATTAGCCTACGCAATTTGTGGGGGAGATTTAGATGCGCCTCAATTAGTCACCGAGGAATACATGCTTGACTTGGAGCGGGAGGCATTCTTGTCGTTATCTGGGGAGCGCAAAACATTGGAACGAATCAGTAGCTTATTAAATGGAGGTAAACCTTTAAGAAATTAATCATGAACGCATATATCATAGCAGGTTACCGCACGGCGGTGGCAAAAGCAAACAAAGGTGGATTTAGAACCATGCGACCAGATGATTTGGCAGCAGAGGTGATCAAACATTTAATGGCGCAGGTTCCTTCGGTGGATCCGGTCTTGGTCGAGGATTTGATCGTCGGCAACGCCATTCCTGAAGCGGAACAAGGCATGCAGATGGCTCGTTACATCTCGTTATTGTCTTTGCCAAAGAGCGTGCCCGGATTCATCATCAACCGTTATTGCGGATCAGGCTTAGAGGCGATTGCCTTGGCGTCTTCCAAAATCGCAGCTGGCATCGCGGATTGCATCATTGCGGGGGGAACGGAATCCATGAGCATGTTGCCCATGATGGGACATAAAACCGTATTGAATTACAACATCGCATCGGAGCATCCGGATTATTACATCGGGATGGGCTTAACGGCTGAGGAAGTTGCGAAGAAATATGAAATCTCCCGGGATGACCAAGACGCATTTGCCTTGGCATCGCACCAAAAGGCCCTTGCGGCACAAGCTGCTGGACATTTTGATGCATCCATCGTCCCCATCAACGTATCTGAAAATTATTTCGATGCGGCGTCTGGGAAGAAGAAAACAAGAACTTGGACAGTCAGCAAAGATGAAGGTCCACGTGCGGATACAACCATCGAAGCCTTAGGGAAATTAAAACCTGTATTTGCGATGGGTGGAACGGTTACGGCGGGAAATGCCTCGCAAACTTCGGATGGAGCGGCTTTTGTTTTGGTCGTATCTGAAGCATTTGTTAAGCAACATAAACTCGAGCCGATTGCCCGCATGGTGACGTATGCCACGGCGGGTGTAGAACCTAGCTTGATGGGAATTGGACCGGTGGAAGCGATTCCATTGGCTTTGAAGAAGGCTGGCTTGAAACTAAATGACATCCAACAAATCGAATTGAACGAGGCCTTTGCAGCACAGTCGCTAGCCGTTATCAAAACGCTGGGCATTGACCCGAGTATTGTGAATGTGAATGGTGGAGCAATTGCATTAGGTCATCCACTGGGATGTTCCGGTGCGAAACTATCCATCCAGTTGTTCGACGAAATGAAACGCCGCAACCAGAAATACGGTATGGTAACTGCCTGCGTAGGTGGTGGCCAAGGCGTGGCTGGGATTTACGAGCGACTTTAAAATGTAGAGACGCGATACCTCGCGTCTTAAATATGTAGAGACGCGATACTTCGCGTCTTAAATTAATGAGACGCGAGGTATCGCGTCTCTACAACAAAAAACAAACGCGAAATAAAGATTCCGCAAAAATTAAAATGAGACGCGAGGTATCGCGTCTCTACAACAAAAAACAGACGCGAAATAAAGATTCCGCAAAAATTAAAATGAGACGCGAGGTATCGCGTCTCTACATCATCAACAAATGACATCAACCGATTACATCCGCCTAGAATCTGAATACGGTGCCCATAATTACCATCCCATCCCCGTTGTCTTGAGCAAAGGCCTCGGCGTGTATATATGGGACGTAGAAGGTAAGAAATATCTTGATTTTTTGTCGGCCTACAGCGCCGTCAATCAAGGTCATTGTCACCCTCGATTAATTCAAGCCATTAGCGAACAGGCTCAAAAACTCACCTTGAGTTCACGCGCTTTTCACAACGACCAATTAGGCCAAACCGAAAAGAAGCTCGCAGAAAAATTTGGCTACGATAAGGTGTTGTTGATGAATACCGGGGTGGAAGCCGGCGAATCTGCGATCAAACTCGCGCGCAAATGGGCCTATGAGGTGAAGGGCATTCCCAATAACCAAGCACAAATCATCGTGGCAGAGGGCAATTTCTGGGGAAGGACCATCGCTGCGATTTCCTCTTCGACGGACCCCAGCAGCTACCACCATTTTGGTCCCTATGCACCTGGATTTATTAAGATTCCCTATAATGATTTAGCTTCCTTGGAAGCGCAAGTGAAGAATCCCGATGTTGCCGCCTTTATGGTTGAGCCCATTCAAGGAGAAGCAGGCGTCATTTTACCCGATGCCGGTTACCTCAAAAAGGCATCGGAACTTTGTAAGAAACACAATGTTTTATTCATCGCCGACGAGATTCAAACGGGCCTTGGACGGACGGGGGCTTGGTTAGCCTGTCACCATGAATTCGTACATCCCGATATTTTATTATTAGGTAAAGCCCTATCGGGAGGTTTCATGCCCGTTTCTGCAGTCTTGTGCCGTGATGAAATCATGTTGACCATTAAACCCGGCGAGCATGGTTCAACGTTCGGTGGAAATCCTTTGGCCTGTGCGGTGGCGAATGTAGCCATCGATATTTTAGGGGATGAAGATTTGATTGAAAACGCGGAAAAGCGAGGCCAACAATTGATGAAATTCCTTCAGACCTTACAAGCGAAAACGGCACTCATCCGAGAGGTACGTGGCAAAGGTTTGCTTTGTGCCATTGAGATCAACACCGAAGAAGACAGTCCGGTAGCCTGGGAAATCTGCCTTGATTTCATGAGAGCGGGTCTTTTGGCGAAACCGACACATGGCAACAAAATCCGTTTAGCACCTCCTTTGACCATTACCAAAGTGGAGATGGAACAGGCCTGCGAAATTATCGAGAAAGTATTTTTTGGCTATTAACGAATCTCGAAACAGCGCATCGAAATGCCTCCGTAAACGAGTTGTTCAAAGGTCGTATGGACTTGTTCGTCGGCGCGCGCTAAAGCCAAACTGTATAAGAGCGGAATGTAATGATCCGGCGTAGGGACCGAATAACGCCCACCCGGAGCACGTTCGTAATCCAAGAGTCCTTCGACGTTTTTGTCGGCAATTAATTTCGCCGACCACGCATCAAATTCCTGCGCCCATTCGTAGCCAAAATTCTCTTGACCCGAACTCAGGTTGGGGATACTCGCCTGTAAATTGTGTACGATATTTCCACTACCGAGAATCAACACCCCTTTTTCGCGCAAAAATTGTAATTCGCGTGCTAAGGAGATATGATAACCCAATGGCCGAGAATAATCGATGGAAAGTTCGAAGCAAGGGATAGTATGCTGTGGAAATAGATGGCATAAAACGGTCCAGGCACCATGATCTAAGCCCCATTCGGTGGTAGGCTGGACCGACTTCACTTCATCCGCCAAAGCAGAGGCAAAAAATGGACTTCCGGGAGCGGGATATTGGTATTGATGCAATTCTCGAGGGAATCCCCCAAAATCATGGATCGTTTCGGGATTCGGAGAAGCCTGGACGAAGCTGCCTCCGCGGGTCAACCAGTGTGCAGAAACCACCAATACCGCTTGGGGTGGGGCGATGGAAGCGCCTAATTGATTCAAGGATTGTGTAAATGGGTTGTCCATTAACGCATTCATCGGACTGCCATGCCCGATAAACCAAACGGGCTGACGATCCGATGAACGTAATTCTATAGGTAAAATCGACATCTTAGCGATTCATAGAAACCAAAAA
>JACCDV010846529.1_pt1 | contig 10106 bp, 9 predicted proteins | sample 7446131 | NCBI WGS metagenome assembly JACCDV01 (sample SAMN15323448, study PRJNA562643) | freshwater metagenome | isolation source: river surface water | place: USA:Blue River Watershed | collected 2017-08-17
ATAAAGACGGCTGACCCCAATTTTTCGGGCTTGTTATTTTCTGTTTTTTCAGTATAGAATGTAATATTGATTTGATAAGGGAGCTTTCAGTGGAAACAATTGCGTGTTGTAGTTTTAAAGGTGGTACGGCAAAAACGTCGACAGTTCTTCATTTGGGTGCGCATTTAGCAAAGAAAGGGAAAAGAGTTTTACTTGTTGATTTTGACGCGCAAGCAAATTTGAGTACGGGGCTTGGTCTAAGCGCTGACAGTCTTGATACGATGGTTCCTGTGTTGCAAGGTGAGAAAAAAGCAATTGATGTAATTCAAAAGACCTATATCGATGGTCTTGACGTCATTGCAGCAAACGTTTTTTTAGACGGAGTTGAAGCAACACACCCAATTGTCAATGATTTGTACGGGCATGAGCGGTTAAAGAAGGCGCTTATGCGTCTTGAATACGACTATGTTTTTATTGATACGCCCCCAAGTCTTGGATGGCTCACGCAGAGCGCGTTTTTCGCTGCAAATTATTCAATCATTTGTGCAGTTCCAGAACCGTATAGCATTTTGGCTCTAAACCGTTTGAAAGAGTATCATGAAAGAATACAAGAGCACCATAAGCTCGATGTTCTTGGTGTGATTCTTTCATTTTGGGATATTCGAGGGTCTACGAATAATGCGTATGTAAATGCTATAGAGAGCGCTTTTCCAGGCAAACTCTTTGATGCAAAAATTAGAAGAGACATTATGGTTTCAAGAGCAGTCTTAAAAGGTGAGGCTGTCTTTGATGCTTATCCTAGTTCAAGAGCAGCTTACGATTTTGAGCGTTTAGGCGATGAGTTTCTTCGTAGAGTGGAACTTTTCAAGACAGATTTGACTAAAACTTAATCTTAGAAGACTTTTCGAGAGTGAAAGAGAGGTTTTCAATCAGCGAGTCGATGAGCAATTTTTTAAGTTGTAGATTCAGCTCTTTTACTTCAAGAAGTTTTTCTGTAAAGAGAAGAAGTTTATTTAGTACGTCTTTATTTTGGAATAGGTCTGTTCCAAGATAGAGAAGGTGCATTTCATTGTCTATTTGAGGCACTTCTAAGTAGCTTTTATGAAGAGCAATTAACGCTTTTTCAACCGGTTTAAATGTAGAAAATTCTAGAATACGACGCATGAGTTCTTTTAAGGGGCTAGCAAAATCTCTTGTGCTTTGTCTAAGAGCTGTTAATAGCTCAATCTGCTTTTTCGGAGAGCTTGCAAGTTCTTTTGATAACATCCACGCAAAATTGTGAGAGAGGTCTTCGACATAAACAGTTGATTTGACCCATTTAAGTAGAGAATTGATAACAAGTAGATCCCTTGTAATTGGAACCATAGTAAGTTGCAGTTCATCAAAAAGGTTTTGATGTGGCAAATAGGTTTTATTCATATTTTTACACTAACCTAAAGGAAAAGGTTTCTCAAGAATTTTTTTATGTGATATTTAAAAGTTATGGAAAACATAGAATTTGATGTTATTGTCAAAAAAATGGCGCAACAAATTAAGCATTATTTGATTACGCTAGTTGGTAAGACAGATACTGAGGCGACTGACGAAGAGTTTTATAGAGCGCTTTCCTGGGTGCTTCGCGAAGAGGTAATGGTAAATTGGACGGCGACTTATCATACTCATTTACAAAAGAATGCAAAAAGACTTTATTACTTTTCTCTTGAATGGTTACCAGGAAGACTTTTTGTGAATAATGTCACTAACGTCTCATCTCTAGACATGGTAAAAAGACTTTTAAAATACATGAATCGCGAATATCAGAAAGTAATTAATGCTGAGCATGAGCCCGGACTTGGAAATGGAGGTCTTGGAAGACTTGCAGCTTGTTACCTTGACTCACTTGCTACAAAAAATTATCCTGCTATGGGTTATGGGCTTAGATATCAGTATGGCATTTTTGAGCAAGAGCTGTGGTTTGGTGTTCAGGTAGAAAGACCTGATTGTTGGCTTTTAACCGAGTTTCCCTGGGAGCTTAGAAAAGATGCTTATGCAACTATGGTAAAATATGGAGGAAGGGTCGTTACTAGACTCAATGAGCATAATGAAGAAATTCATGTTTTAGTTGATTATGAAGATGTTAGGGCTATACCTTATGATATTCCTGTGGTTGGATATGGCGAAAAGCAAGATTTTTCTGCTCTAACACTTAGACTCTGGACAACCAAAGAATCTCCAAGAAACTTTCAAATTGCAAGATTTAATGCGGGCGATTTAAGTGACGCTAATAAAAATGTCTCTATTACAGATGTTTTATACCCAAATGATAAGAATAGTTTGGGTCTTTTTATGCGTATTAAACAAGAGTACTTGCTTGTAACATCTTCATTGCAAGATATTTTTAGACAATACTTTATCATGCATAAGACGTTAGATGAGTTTCCGAATTTAATTCGGATACAAATTAATGATACTCATCCAGCTCTTGTGATTGCAGAACTTATGCGGATTTTTACGGAAGAGCACCATTTGCAGTGGGCAAAGGCATGGGAAATTGTCAAAACTTGTTGTAGTTATACAAATCATACCGTTTTAAAAGAGTCTTTAGAAGAGTGGGATAGATCTATTATTTCGGAGATTTTACCACGTCAGATGAAAATCATTGAGAAAATCAACTTTGAGTTTTGTAACCAAGTTCGAGCTAAATTTCCTAATAACGAAGATAAAGTTAGGAAGATGTCTATTATTGAAAATCAAAAAGTTCGCATGGCAAATCTAGCTATTGTTGGTTCGCATAAAGTTAATGGGGTTGCAGAGTTGCACTCTCAAATTTTGAAAAGAGATCTCTTCCCAGAGTTTGAAGAAATGAGACCTGGCCTTTTTACAAATGTTACAAATGGCGTCACACAAAGGCGTTGGTTATTAAGTTGCAATCCTAAACTTGCAAAAATGATTACGGATTTAATTGGAAAAGAATGGATTACAGATTTCCCTAAAATTGCAAAACTTGCTGAATTTGCAAGTGATAGAGATGTGCAAGACCATTTTCATATGATTAAGTTAGAGAATAAAAAAAGGCTAGTGAACGCGCTTGTAAAATATAAGCAAGATCGGTACGGCGCAAATATTGACATGAAAAAAGAATTTTTCATGGAAGCGGATGCGATGTTTGATGTGCTTGTAAAAAGGATTCATGAGTACAAAAGACAGCTGATGAAAGCGATGCACGTTATTATGCTTTATAATGATATAAAAAGAGACCCTAATTCTGTCTTGATCAAGCGCAAAGTCATTATTTCAGGAAAGGCGGCTCCTGGTTATGAAATGGCAAAAAATATCATCAGGTTATTTTATGTTTTAGCTAAAAAAATCAATACCGACCCTGTTGTAGGCGAGAAGCTAAAAGTTGCTTTCATTGAAAATTATAATGTCTCAAAAGCAGAGATCATTATCCCGGCAGCTGACCTTTCAAATCAGATATCTGCAGCAGGTCAAGAAGCTTCAGGAACTGGAAATATGAAGTTTTCAATGAATGGGGCTTTAACGATAGGAACAGATGATGGTGCCAATATTGAAATGCGTAAAGCTGTAACTGATAAATGGTGGCCATTTGCATTCGGAAGCTCTTCCGATGAACTTAAAAAACTTTCACAAACTAGGGCCTATCACCCAGAAGATATTTTGCATAAAGATAGTCAAATTCGAGAAGCGATGGATCTTTTAAAAAGCGGAGAGCTTGCAGAAAACGAAGTTGAACAAGAGGTTTTAATGAGTATTTATAACTCTCTTATAACTGGGTATGATAGAGATAGATATTTTGTGTTAAAAGATTTAAGGCCTTATTATGACGCGCAAAAAAAAGTAGAAGAGCTTTATGCAAACCCTAGAAAGTGGGCTGAGTACGCAATTCATAATATTGCTGCTATGGGAGAGTTTTCCTCCGATGAATCTGTTCGGCACTATGCAGAAAATATCTGGGGCTTAAAACCAGTTCCAATTGATTCTGAAGAGCTTGCAAGAGTCCGTAAAGACTTTAGAGAAAGCGACCGATGCTTCATTGCCTAACACCAAAAGTTTAGTTTTGGAAGATCTGCCACTTAACAAGGAGCTCTGTCATTTTGCCGTTTTTTTGCACATCCAAAAGCCCATTGTTGAAAGCACTAATTAGATTTGGATTTTGATCTTTTAAGGTAAGAAGACGAAGTCCCTGGGAAGTGAGTGGGCTAGAAGAAATAAGAAGCTCTTGCTGATAAAGATCTTTTATATAGGCCTGGGCTGGCAAAATGGGAATGAGGCAAGCTGCATAACTTCCTGTGACAGTTTTGTTAAGGGCTTCTACAATAGAGTCATAAAAAACAAATTGGATCTCTGGATAATTTTTCATGAGTTCTAGTTCCTCTGAAGTTTTCCCCATAGCTACAATTCTTCCGGAAAGATCGTTAAGAGAGATTTTTCCTGTTTGAGTTGGCACAATTAATACAGGGCCCGTTTTAAGAAAAATCTCTGAAAAAGAGTATTTTGTCTGATTGATTAAATTAGGAGAAGCAGAAGAAAATACACCATCTGTCTTTTTAAGGTAGAGGCTTTCAATCAAGTTGTCCCAGCTCAAATTGACTTTGATAAAGTCGGTGTGAGTCATTTGAGAAATGTTTGTCAAAAGATCATCTGAAAAAGCAAAAACAAAGCTTGCTTGCGGACCTAAAGTAAGAGGATAAAAGCTTGGGTCAATTCCAATCTGATAGGCGGGAGACTTTGCTTTTGAGCAACCACCAACTCCAAAAAGAGAAAGTGCTAAAACAATTAAAAGGCGGAGTTTCATAAAGGTCATTGTGACGGATAACTCCCTTTTTTTAAATAAAAAAGAGCTTAAGAAGATAAAAGAGAAGAATAGATCCAATTGCGGCCGATGGGATTGTAATGATCCATGAGAGGAAAATATCTCTCATAAGGCGGAAATTAAGTGCTGAAATTCCTCTTGCAAGACCTATTCCTAAAACAGCTCCTACAATTGCATGAGTAGTCGATATCGGCAGACCTAATTTTGATGCGATTAAAATAGTGACTGAGGCACCGAATTCAGCTGAAAAACCTCTTGTCGGTGTAAGCATCGTAATTTTAGAGCCAATTGTCTCAATCACTCTCCAGCCATAGGTCATAAGGCCTATCACAATGCTTGCACCACCGAATAATAAAAGCCAGGCAGGAATGTCGATCTTAGCTGCAAGTTTTGTAATATTTTGCGGATCTTTGAGAATTTCAAGAATTGCTGATACTGGTCCAATAGCGTTTGCAACATCGTTTGCGCCATGTGCAAATGCGACAAAGCAAGCAGAGAGAATTTGCAAAAAGCCAAATATTTTCTCCACGGCTGCATAATCTGCCGAAATATGGCTTTCCCATTTTGTCTTATCCTTAACTTCTTCGGTAATCCCATTTACAAGAGTAATCACTTCATCAATCCGGCTACTTAGTTTTCCTGAGGAGGCAAGTTTTGTTCTCACAAGGTGCTTATTCACTCGGCTTAAATTAAAAAGTTGTTGTTCTTGTTTTGCTGCAATCACAGGATTAAGTTTTGAGTCTGCATTAATTTTTTCGCATGCAAAATGACAGATTACATAGCCAACAAGTCCCACAAGTAGTCCCATCGTAATGACAATGGGTAAAGAGGGGTAAAAGTTAAAGTTTTCAAGACCGTCTGCAAACGTGCTGATGATGAAGGTGAGCAAAACAAGAAAGACTAAGATAGGGGCTATTTTTTTCGTTGCAAGTAAAGGGTTGTAAGCATGCAAAACTTTTTTCTGAATAAAAGCAAAAAGAAAGTAGGAGACAAGAGCACTTAAGCTAGGAGATAATACCCAGCTTAGCGCAATTGTTCCAACGACATGCCATTTCACAGTGTTAACGCCAGAGACAATTGCTCCAAAGCCAATGACAGCACCGACAATTGCATGAGTTGTTGAAACAGGCCATTTACAAAGCGTTGCTATTTGCAGCCAAATTGCAGTGGATAGAAGCGCTGAAAGCATGCCAAGAACTAAAATCATTGGCTCTGCTTTAAATGCTAAAGGATCGATGATCCCATTTTGGATTGTTTCAGATACGTTAGAGCCCAAAAGAAAAGCGCCAGCAAACTCTAGGCAAGCAGCAATTATTAAGGCTTGACGCATTGTAATTGCGCCTGACCCAATAGACGTTCCCATAGAATTGGCAACATCGTTTGCGCCCATATTCCAGAGCATGTAAAAGCCGATAAGTAACGTAAAAATAATCAGAAATGTGATCATAAGGCTATTTAAAGTCTAGCAACATCCCTATTCGTAAAGCAAGTTTTTCCGCTGAGTGTGAAATTCTACCAATTGCCTCAATGAGGTGCATCCATAAATAAAAATCGGGGGTTGAGAGAGAATCGGATATATTAAAAAGGCTTTTTAATAATTTCCTTTTTAAAAGGTCCGCTTCGTGCTCTTTGTAAGCTGTTTGGTCGATTTTATCTTGTATTTTTTCTGCAATAGGTCCGCCAAAAGAGGCTTCAAGAAGTTCTTCAAAACTAAAGACGATCTCTTTTACATCCCACACAGCTTCCATGTTTTTATTCTTGTAAGCATGTAGATCGGCTTTAATTGAGGGAGGAATTAAAAGTTCTTTGACAGTTAAAAGATTTGCAATCTCTTCTGCAACATCAGCAAGATCGTCTTGTACTGATAAAATCTCTAGAAAATTTGATCGGTCGACAGAGAAAAGAAAGCTTTGAGGAAGTGTCGATCTAATGTCGTTTTTAATTAAGTCGGCTTCATGTTCAAGCTCAGAAACACCTTCTGAAAGTGATTCGAGTTTGGCTAAATCTGTATCTTCAAAAATTTTCAATACATCATCTAGCTTCACAAGGCATGCAATTACCTTCTCCATGTGGAGTTCTAGTAAATTAAATGGCGCCTTTGAAAATAATTTTGTAAAATACTGCATATGCGTCTTAAGTTTGATGGATCGTTCAATTTTTTCCTACTGAAAAATTTTCAGTTTTTCTGTTTCTGTTAAAATTTTATATTCTCCTAGAGGAAGATTTCCTAAATCAAGCCCTCCAATTTTTGTTCGGGTGAGATGGGTCAACGATAGGCCTGCTTCTTTAACAAGGATGCGAACTTCCCTTTTTTTTCCTTCTTTTACACAAATTTTTACACGATGCGAACTGAGTTTTTGGACATTGTGAGGCCGAACTTCGGTCATTTCTACAATAGCCCCCTTTTTAATCCTGTTTAAATGCTCTATCTTGATTTCTTCGGCAGTTGTCGCTTCATACTCTTTGAGGATATTTGAAGAGGGATGAATCACTTTATTGGCAAATTCTCCGTCGTTAGTAAGGATTAAAAGGCCTGTTGTATCTTTATCAAGCCGTCCGATGGAAAACAGAGGGGGAGATTTTGGGAAAAGGTCGTAAATGATTTTTTCATCACCATGAGCTTTATGTGTGCAGTGGTATCCTTCTGGTTTATTAAATATGTAATAAACAAGTGTTTCAATTGCTTGGAGAGGTTTGCTATCGAGAGCGACCATGTCTTCGGGTTCTATAAGCGTGCTAAGATTTTTTTGAATGACACCATTTACACTTACTCTCCCTTCTAAAATAAGTTCTTCAACCTTTCTTCGAGAGCCGACGCCAGCGTTTCTTAAATATTTATTTAATCGCACTTTTTCCATAAGATAGAATATACTACAGTCTCAGGAGAAAATCGATGGGAAAACTAGTTATTCTTAGGCATGGCGAGTCTGTGTGGAATAAAAAAGGTGTGTTTACAGGCTGGGTTAATATTGGCCTTAGCGAAAAAGGGGTTAAAGAGGCAGAAGATGCCGGTGAAAAAATGAAAGAGATCGCATTTGATGTTGTTTATGCCTCCAAGTTGATACGCACACAAATGACAGTTGCGATCGTTTTAGCAAAAAATAGAGCTACGAAAATAGCTATTTTTGAAGGCCCTTCAAAATGGGAAAAAAGCTATGGAGAAGGTGATTTTATCCGAGTAATTGAAAGTGAAGCGCTAAACGAAAGATGCTATGGCAAGTTGCAAGGGCTCAATAAAGAGGCGGTTAAAAAAGAATTCGGGGAAGAACAGTTTCTTTTATGGAGGAGAAGTTATGATCACCCACCTCCCGAGGGAGAGAGTTTAAAAATGACAATCGAAAGAGCTTTGCCATATTGCGAAAAAGAGATTTTCCCAAGAGTGAGAAAAGGGGAGACAGTCCTTGTTTGCGCTCATGGGAATTCAATTCGCGGGATGATGATGTACCTAAATAAATTGACACCAGAAGAAGTTGTGAAACTTGAAATTCCGACAGGAGAGCCCATTATTTATGATTTATCTTGATAATCATAGAGTTACAAGACCTACTTCCAAGGTCTTGGCAGCTATGAATCAGGTGACCTGGCTTTCTCCGACGGCCCCCTATTTTAACGATTCGGCTGTGTTTCAGGAATTAGAAAGAGGGCTTGGAAATATCTACGATTTGACAGGCGCTTTAAAAGAGTCTGAGTTTATCATGACGTCTGGTGAAAAAGAGGCTGCGGAACTTGTTTTCTCTAAAGTATTTAAAGAGGTTGTCTATCAAGCAGGGAAAAACTTTTTATTAGCTCCCGTAACGGAAAATGCAGCGATTCGAAAAGCAATAGAGAATTTGGAAGAGGTTGGCTGCGTGGGCAAATATTTACCTGTGAATGAAAAGGGGGAGTTAACTGTTGAAATTTTAGAAAAACATTTTACTCCAAAAGCTTCAATACTTGCCCTTTCATGGGCAAATCCACTGACAGGATCGATTCATCCGATTGAAGAGATTGCAGAGTTTTGTAAAAAACGGGGTATTCTTCTCTATGTGCAGGGGAGTGAAATGTTTGCAAAGCTTTTTATGAAGCTTGAAGAACTTCCTGTTGATTTTTTTTCCTTCTCGGCCGATTTGATCCACGGACCAAGTGGTGTAGGGGGGCTTTTTACTAAAAAGAGAGTGAAAGCGTTTGATTTGACGGAAGTTTATAACTTGCAAGGGCTTATTGGAATGGGTGTTGCCGCAGGAGAAGTTTTAGATTTTATGTGTGGGATGAATACAGAGACAGCTTATCTTAGATCACTTCTAGAAGATGGCCTTGCAAAATTAATTGGTGATATCCATTTTTTTGGAAAAGATACTAGGAGGCTTCCCAACGTGACGGCATTTGCAATCCCTGGAATTCATGCAGAGTACATCACATTTCTTTTGCGTCAGAAAAATGTCTTCGTCTCCTATGGGGGAGGAAGAGTGCAAAAGTTTGAATATCTCTTACAAGAAATGGGGGTTCATTCAGATCTAGCCAAATGCGCCATAAGTCTTTCTTTATCTATGGACACGTCAGAATCAGAAATAAAAAAAGCAATTACTCTCATAGCAGAAACTGTCCATGAGGCAAGAGAGGTGATGGTATGATTTTTCAGTTTCCTTGGGCAATGTATAGTTCGAAATTAGTAAAGGCAATTGTTAAGCCTCTCTATGCAGGGGAGATTAGAGAAGCGCCTTTAGGGCAAAGGCTTTGCATAGGTGTTGAAGAAAATGTGATGAAAATTACTCTTTTAGTAAACGAAAGTGATGGGGTTATTACTGAGGCAAAGTTTAAAGCATTCGGAGAAACTTTGCTCATAGGAGCTTTAGAGATTATATGTGAACTTGTTTTGCATAAAAATTATGCGCAAGCAAAGCGGATGAGTGCAGAGCTTGTAGAAAAAAGTGTAGAAGATAGACCTTTGAAAAAAGGGTTCCCGGAAGGATATGCCGCTTTTATTAATTTAGCTTTGGATGTGTTAGACAAGGCTCTTATAAATTGCGAAGGTCTTCCGATGCCTGCAGAATTTTTGGTGACTCCGCTTGATTTAAGTGATTTGAAGAAAGGTGAATATCCGAATTGGGATACGCTTTCTCATGAGGAGAGAATTGGAATCATACAAAAAGTTTTGGCTCAAGAAGTAACGCCTTATGTTCAGCTAGATGATGGAGGTGTCCTTATTAAAGAGCTAAAAAATGATCTTACGCTCATTATTAAGTATGAGGGAAATTGCACTTCATGCATTTCAGCAACCGGTTCTACACTCAATGCAATTCAACAAATCTTGAGGATGCGAGTGCATCCTCAAATC
>JACCDV010714030.1_pt1 | contig 10105 bp, 8 predicted proteins | sample 7446131 | NCBI WGS metagenome assembly JACCDV01 (sample SAMN15323448, study PRJNA562643) | freshwater metagenome | isolation source: river surface water | place: USA:Blue River Watershed | collected 2017-08-17
TAATGGAAACATTGAAAGAAGAAGATTGGAAAAAGACCTACCTACATCCCGAAAGAGGCATTACCTATACGATGGATAAGGTGTTGGGGATTTATGCGTGGCATTGTACGCACCATCTTCGTCACATCGCTTCGGTGCTTTAGAAAGGAGAGTAGAGATTATAGAGTAGAGAGTAGAGATTATAGAGTAGAGATTATAGAGTAGAGAGTATAGATTTAAAGCACAAAGAATAAAGCATAGAGTTTGAATCGCCGGAGGCGATGCATTTAGAATAAAATATAATAGGGGCAAAAGCCCCTTTTTTATGCGTTAGACACGTTAGCTCTCCAGATAAAAAACGGGTTAAAAATCTAAGAAATCATTCCGCAGGACGATTTCTGGATTTTAAAGCCGCTTTTTTATTCCATGGAGCGGTTGTATTTACCGCCATCTGCACCGCTAAAGCTATCATCAACAGCGTAAAAAGAATTAACACCCAGCGAAAGATCTTTTGATTTTTGTTCATAGTTGATGCGTGATGGTGGCTGAACCTTTGGTGATTTCTGACCAAGAATTTAATCCATTAAATTGCAAAGATACACATCCGGCTGTTTCCATTTGAATCATCTCGCCGGATAAATAAGAGGCTAAATAAGAGATAGAAGGATTGTGAGCGACTAAGTATAAAACAGGTTCCGTTCGCTTTGAGATTTCCGTCAAATAATCGGGGCCGCTAGAGATGTACCAATATTCCGATAACTCGAATTCTGAGAAGGGCTTACCTAGCAATTCGGCCGTTTCACGCGTTCGAATGGCATCGGAAATCAACCAAAACCCAGCTGGAAATTGCTTCAAATGCATCCATTCCCCTAAAAGAAGTGCTTCTTCAATACCTCTTTCTGAGAGATGTCTACCTTTATCATCTTCCGTATATGGGCCTGCATGTGCGTGGCGAATGAGTATGAGCTCCATTATTCGAAGTCTTCAGCGGTTAATAAAGGGAATTTACCAGACTTGTGTTCTGCTCCCATTTTTACATAATGTGGTGGGCCAAATTTCAAGCGATTAATCTGATCTTCATTTAGAGTCTTTACCACTTTAGCTGGAGTTCCTAACACGAGTGAGTAATCCGGGATTTCCATTCCTTCTGTGACAAGGGCATGGGCGCCGATGAGGCAATATTTGCCTACTTTGGCCCTATTTAAAATAGTTGCTTGCATCCCTACTAAACTACCCTCTCCTATTTCAGCCCCATGGACAATGGCACCATGACCTATGGTAACGCGTGCACCGATGATCGTTTTATCTCCTTCATCAGCATGTAGGACGGCATTGTCTTGAATGTTACAGCCTTCACCTAAATGTATTTCCTCCACATCCGCGCGAATCACAGCGCCATACCAAACAGATACGTCTTGGGAGATGAAAACACGACCCATAACGCTGGCCGTAGATGCAATAAAAATAGCCATCTTGTTTTATTTTATTGGCCAAATATACCTTAAATTGCGAGTCTATGAAAGAATTCTATGAATTTGCGCTTTGGCAAAATGAAGATCATATCGCTTCGATCGGGTGTGGTTATGGCTGGTGGGAAGTTAGTTTATGTTTGCATTATCCTGCAAAAAAAATGGTTTTTGTAGACCCCTTAGTAGATGAGGAGGACATAAAGGACAGCATCGCGTATTTCACGGAAAAAACAGGATTGACTTGGAAAACGGAGGTAGAATTGAATCCCCAAATTCTTCAAAAGAAAGACCAGATTTGGATCTTCAATGCCTGGCATGAATTCGAGAACCGAACAGAAATGCTTGCAAAAATATACAAGGCCTTAAACGATGGCGGCATTGTCATCATGGAAGAAGAAGTCTCCAAAGTAGAGCGATTGCAGCACGACGGATGTGGTAAAGACTTGTTTTTCGAAAAAGAGATAATCGAAGAATATAAACAGGCAGGCTTACACCATGTGGCTACAGAAGTGAAAGATGACGTAGCCGTTTACCTCAAATTTCGAAAATGAAAGCCGTTTTTTAGCTTAAATAAAAACCTTTTCGCAAATTTGCAGCGGAATAAAATACACATGTCAACAATCGAACGTCCCTTTATTATCGGTATCACAGGAGGTAGCGCCTCAGGTAAAACCCTCTTTTTAAGCCGATTAATGGAGCAGTTCAAGACGGATGACATTTGCCTTTTGTCCCAAGATAATTACTACCGCCCGATAGAGCATCAGACAAAGGATCATAACGGAATCGAGAACTTCGATCTTCCTGGTGCCATAGACGACAAAGCTTTTGCAGCTGATATCGAGCGTTTACGAAATGGCGAGGTAGTAAGTCGATTAGAGTACACCTTCAATAACACGGAGAAAGTACCCGACATGTTGCATTTTCATCCCCGTAAAATCTTAGTTGTAGAAGGGATTTTTGTGTTTCACTTCCCGGAGGTGGCCCAACTTTTGGACCTAAAAATCTTCATCGACGCACAAGATAAAATCAAATTAAAGCGCAGAATCAAACGTGATAATGAAGAGCGCGGTTACGATTTGCAAGATGTGATGTACCGCTGGAAATACCACGTAAAACCGACCTACGAAGAGTATATCCGACCTCACAAACGCAGTTGCGATATCGTGATTCCGAACAACCACCACTTCGAAAAAGGATTAGATGTAATCGTTTCTTACCTAAAGAATCAGATCTAAGTTATAGTGCAAGCCTTTGTTTTCACGTTGTGCACGTGCGTGTTTGATAATCAAATAGGCCACATTAATCATATTTCTTAATTCACACAAAGGCACCGTAATTTTCGATTGACGATACAATTCCTCGTGCTCTAAGTAGATTAATTCCAAGCGATCATAGGCCCTTTTCAAACGGCGATCTGTCCGAACAATCCCTACGTAATTCGACATAATCGACTCCAATTCGCGGGTCATTTCAGTCACTAATACCATCTCTTCTGGATGCCGAGTTCCGTCATCATTCCACGATGGAATGTCTTCTGGCAAGACTTGTGTCCCATACTCTTCGATCGATTTTTCAAATGCTCGATGAGCATAAACGATGGCTTCTAATAGAGAATTTGAGGCCAAACGATTCGCACCATGCAATCCTGTAAATGAACATTCGCCGGCAGCATAGAGGTTTTCGATATTGGTTTGGCTGTATTCATTTACAATAATTCCACCACATAAATAATGTTGAGCAGGAACCACCGGAATCATTTCCTGAGACATATCAATTCCCAATACCTTCAGGCAGTGATTGTAAATCATCGGGAAATGCTGCAGAATTTCTTCTTTCGGAATGTGGCGGGTATCCAAAAACACATGGTCAGTACCATTCTTTTTCATCTCGGAATCGATCGCACGAGCAACAATATCACGCGGGGCTAAGGAGAGGCGAGCGTCGTACTTTTCCATGAAAGTGGAGCCGTCCTGGTTCTTTAGAATGCCACCGTGTCCACGAACAGCTTCCGAAATCAAGAAGGATGGTTTCTTGCCTGGATTGTAAAGTGCTGTAGGGTGAAATTGAATGAACTCCATGCCTTGAACGAAGGCTTTAGCCCGGTAGGCCATCGCGATTCCATCCCCGGTAGCGATGGTCGGATTCGTAGTCGACTGATAAACTTGACCGATTCCACCCGTTGCTAATAAGGTGGTTTTACCTAAAAAAGTTTCAATTTTATTCGTCTTGAGATTCAAGACATACACTCCAAAACACTTCTTACCCGGTGTGTCTTTCGTTACTTTCTCACCTAAATGGTGCTGAGTAATCAAGTCGACTGCAAAATAATGCGTGAAGAAATCCACGCTTTTAAAGGACTTCACTTTTGCTAATAGTGCCCTTTCAATTTCATTCCCAGTGGAATCCTTGTGGTGTAAAATGCGCTTATCCGAATGGCCTCCTTCTTTAACCAAATCGAAAGAACCGTCTGCTTGGCGATCAAATTCCGTACCATATTCAATTAATTCCTTAAGACGTTCTGGAGCCTCTTTGACCACGATTTCCACCACCTTTCTGTCGCTCACAAAGTCACCAGCGACCATTGTGTCATCGATGTGTTTCTCAAAAGAATCCGCAGAATCCCATACCGTTGCAATCCCTCCTTGTGCGTATTTCGTGTTCGTTTCTTCGGCCACGGTCTTCGTAATCAAGGCAATTTTAATGGGGATTTGGCGTTGTTGAAAATAGTCCGCCACTTTTACCGTGTAGGATAATCCAGCAATTCCAGAACCGATGACAATAAAGTCGTATGTAGGCATAGGTGATAAATATGGTCTGCAAATTAATCAAAAAGAGCCTTCAAACCGAAATGTGAACTTTATTTTGTAATTTTGCACCATTAAAATTTATAAACCCTTAAAAATCAATTTATAACAAATGGAACAATCGCCTAACAACAATTCAAAAACTGCCCTAATTGTCTTAGCAGTGCTAACGGCAGTATTGGGAGTTTTGTACTTCCGTTCGTATCAAACGACGAAGGACCAAGCAACTCAAATCGAACAAAAAGCAACTGAACTAGCTAATACACGGACTTCTTTAGATTCAATCTCCACTCAATTAGACGCTAAAATCGCTGAAATCAAGTCTTTAGGCGGTCAAGTTGCTGACTTAGAAGCTTTGAAAGTACAATTAGAACAAGATAAAGCCTCATTAAAGAATTCTAACCATGCAACGATTGCCTCTTACGAAGCGAAGATCAAAGAATACAATGCGGTATTGGCAACAAAGGATGGCGAAATCGTTGAATTGAAAAAACAAAACGGAATTTTAACAGAAAACAACCAAACCTTAACGACTCAGAATACGACGTTAAATACGGAGAATTCTGGATTGAAAAACCAAAACAAAACTTTATCTGACACGCTAACTTCGGTCAGTGAAAAGAACAAAGAATTAGCGCGTAAAGTAAGCATTGCGGCCGCATTAAAAGCGCAAAATGTGAAAGTATTAGCTGTTAATGCAAAAGGTAAAGAGACTGAAAGATCTCGTTTGAATGGAAAGAAAATCGAGAAATTAAAGGTAGTTTTTAGCTTAGCAACGAACCCTATCACGAAGTTAGAAAACAAGACGGTTTACATTCGTGTGTTAGACGCGGAAGGTGCTACTTTATCAGATGAAGCCATTGGTTCTGGCCGCATGACTCAAAATGGAAAAGAAGTAGCCTACACGACTAAGCAAACATTTGAATACACAAATGATGGTCAAACGGTAGCCGTTACTTACCCTCGTGGTCCAGTAGTTTACAAGCCTGGTAAGTATTCTGTTGAATTATATGCGGAAGGTTTCCTAATAGGATCTGGCGCATTTGAGGTTAAATAAAATCTCTTCAAGTAAACTTTAAAATGGGCCATCCGATAGGGTGGCCTTTTTTATTTCTTCTTCTGCCAAAATAAGGTATTGAAACCCTTATTGTAAAGAAAGCTGGCTCCTAAAGTTTGGTTGATTTGATACGAGTTAAAAGAGCCCAAGATAGTGGTCTGCACATTTCGATTATAGGTCTTTAAACGTAAACTGCCATCCGGTTTCACAAACCATTCGAGAGCCCAATCCCCTAACAATATTTGAGGACTCGTTTGATTTCGAGCATCGGTGAATCCACCACTTCGGGTAATGCGTAGACGATCATTAAAGTTATACGAAGCACGTAACTGTAAATTCGAAAGTATGTCTTGGTTCAAGGCTCCACCGCCCAGAGAGACCGAAATATCTAAGTCTTTGTTAATTTTAGAGGCTAAGTTACTTAACTGATTAGATAGCATCTCCGTAAAATTCCCCATCAAATTCCCTAAGGCCAAACCACTTCCACCAAAAGGAGAAACCAATTGTCCAAACAATAGGATATTACTCACCTGACGGGTTAACTCTTGGTCATCCGTTTTTATCCGATTCGTAAATGCCGTCACCGCCCCATTCAGGGTCATGTCCTTCGGATAATCCCGAATACCTATGTCAAAATTCACGCTAGGGGATAATAATCGGTTTTGCAAACTAATCGTCACATCAACCGGATAACGACGCTTAAACTCAGGCAAATTGCTTTTATTTGTCGTATCTAATAAGATCGGAAACAAGGAGGCATATTGGGTATATATTGCCTTGATATTCACATTAGCCTCTAAAGGATCACCCGTCCAAGAGATCTTAGAACCACGCTGAATGGCGAACTTTTTGTTAATCAAATTTTGAAGAGTGAAGGTATAATCTCCTTGGTCAATGGCATAATCACCTACCATTTTGAAGGCCCCTTTTTTATCCAAATTCATCTTTATGTCACCCGATCCATACATGCGCATCACATCGCCCTTCTTCGCATCAAACTGCACCTCGCCGTATGCCTCCGGTGTCACAGCTAAACGCAGGTCGAGCGTTATTCCATCTTCTTGCAATTTCGTGGATACAGCAGTGCCAGCTACCGCTACATCCGCATCGGTTAATTCACTCACAAAACTGTAATCCTCGGCTTCGGTAGCATCTTCCTCCCGGTCCAATGGAATGAATAATCTTGTCCCTTTCTCGGTCTTTAAATCCGCCGAAACGATCAAATTATCCACTGACCCAGAAACCCGCATGGGACCTGAAGCATATCCTAATCCATAATAAATCGAATTAGGACCTCTAGCAGTATTTAAAAGTTTATACCGATCCAGGTTTGCCTGAATATCTAGTTCAAAGGGTTTCCCCTCCGGAAACTGAAGCGTGGTATTGACTAGAGCTTTGTTGCCTTCGGTATCTAAGACTTTCCAGTTTTTGGCATAAATCGTGCGCGGCGTAAAGTTTACTGTATCTGATACAGACATCGATGTTTTCAAATAATCAAAAATAGCTCCCGCTTTTAAAAACACAATATCTCCCGTAATCTCCGGTTTAGTAGGCAAGCCTCCTATGTGTAAATTACCCGATGCAGAGCCCTTTAAGTCGGAGAAAATTCCCTCCGTAAATGGCTCTAAAATCTGTAAATCAGTCTGATTTAACTCGGCATTCATATTCAATTTTTGCTCCTCCTCATAGGGCCTGTAGGTCCCGGTTAATGATAAGACGGATTCGCCGAGGCGGTTTAAATTAAGATTTAAATCCATCTCCTTATCATCTGCTAAATAGGTACCTACGCCCTGTAAATTACCAATGTAGAACTTATTCAAACGTAACGAATCGACTAATATCCAGGAGTCCAAACGTGTATTTTTGTACCAATCTTGTATGGCAATTTCTCCATTTAATTCACCCGTAGTCTTAGTCGCAAACAAGGGTTTTAAGGTGGATAATTGAAAGTGATTTGCACGTAACTTAATAGTCTCTGTCGTATCATTTGAAAGGCTTCCTTGCAGGGAAATAGATTGATTTTGGTTAGCAATCAAAACCCGATCGGCTTTCCATTCCTGCCCTTGAATCGTGATTTTATTCGCGGGATCCATTGCCCAATCTTGCCCCAAAATACGGAAATAGGTATCCTTAAATTTCAAGGATAACCCCTCCTCTTCAAAGGCCCAAGCCCCCGCTAAATGGGCAGAATTATCCTCCCCCTGTTGTTTAAAATCAAGGCCAAAATTGATGCGATCTTGATCCCAAAGTGCATCCAGTTTAAAATTTTCCGTCGGAGTCAAGAAATTCAATTGCTGCTTTCTGGAAGAGAAAACTAGGCTAGAAGACACTTCTGGAGCACCCAAAAATTTCGAACTTTGAAAAGAGAAAACGGATTGATAGAATTGGTATCCACCAAAAACTAAGGTGTCTGGATAGGCATCTAGGCTTACCGAAAGTGTTCTTCCTTTCGATATACTTCCAGAAAATACGGTATTTTCCCCGATCTGAACCGTTGGAAAAAACCGAGCCAAAATAGGATCCACTCGGTGGCAGACTACAGTAAAGTCAGCCTTGTATTTTGTTTCAATTTCGTGTTTCCTAGTCGCATAATAACCCCAACGTTCGTCTGCACTTTTTTGGAAATAAAGAGCATACTCATCCGTTAATTGACCTAGTTGAGTTTGTAAAATACTCGGGGTAAACTCTCCGCTAATTTCTGCGGAAACTAGGTCAGAGGTTAACTTATAATGCCTCTTTTCACCAGGTCCTTTTTCAGAGCTAAGCGTTACTAATTCAACATGCAAATCAGGCTTGTTAGGGGTTTGCAAAGTTGAATTATAAAACACGGTACGACCCACTAAATCATCAAAACGATCACCCTTGAAATCCAATTCAAAATCAGTAGACACGCTCACCTGAGGATCCAGTAAATGAATGTTATGTAGATTCGAATGGGTGATTTCACCCTGCATTTGATACACTGGTTTGGAACCACGCAGGTCAATTAATCCTGACATGGACGCAACTAAATTCGTGTCTTTAGCGCTTATATCCCCCTTGAACAATTGCTTTTGAAAATTCCCTTTTAGACCTATTTTGTGGTATAAGTAGTTATTGAAAAAGATTTCTGACACCACACCATCAAAATCAATATTAGCCGATTTCTTAGCAAACCCGCTCCCTTTTAAATTTCCCTCTGCATCCAAAGTCCCTAATATAGACTCTAAACCCAAGAGTTTACCCAGCTGGAATTTCTGCAATTTAATCTTACCATCATAACGCGAAAAGGCCATCGAATCTTGTAAATTCATCTTGACATCGGCCTCCACATAGCCTAAACCCGTTTTCAATTTACCTGCTGTCCTAAAGACGCTACTATTCCCTTTGAATAGTCCATCAAAGGCCACAGGGCCCAAAATAGCCATATTTTCAGCGGCTGGCTTGGTAATATATGTTCCTAAATCTTGGGGATAAAACAGAGACGATCTCATCGTGAAATCCATCTCAGTCTTAGTCACATTAGGTAAACCTTTAAAGCCAAAATCACCCCTCAAAACACTCTTTTCACCAAAGCCTAATTCAAATTTCTTCAAATCCAATTTAGCCACTGTACCGCTTAGCAAACCCTTCAAGCGATACATGCCTTTGTATTCATACATTGCCTCCACAAAGCGCCCCAAATCTTCCCCTTTCACTAAGGCTCCATTGAAATCCGCCTGCATATCTACGTCCGTAATCCAACGCGTCATCGAACTCATATCGCGGTAATTCACCACAAATTTTCGAGTCACACGAGAGTCATTAAAGCGCAAATCCAATTGATCAAAACGCATCTGATGATCCGAAATCATGAAAACAGTATTCAGGCTTTTTACATCAAAACCGGTCAAAGGATCCTTCGTTCGTAAGCCGATTGCCTGAAGTCCAAGCGTATCATTCTTGATGTAAAAATTCTTGACTTTGGAATAAACCTTCGCTAATGTAAAGTGCGAAATATCAAAATGTCGGCGTGTTGCCTCACTCTTACTGGTGTTATCATCGAGGGAGAAAGAGCCATCAATTACCTCCGCTTCCGGTATGGTAAAGATAGATGATGGTCCTTTTTTTACGGTTTTCACACCACCCGTAATCCAATTATCAAGGCGTAAAATAAACTCCTCAATATTCATTTTCCCGGTCTTTTTCTCAAAGATTAAATGCACATTAGGCCGCATTAATCGGACATAATCTAAACTGGGTTTCCCGGGTTGAAGGAATAAATGAGCTATACTAAAATTGACATCCAACTGTTCAATTTGTATCATTTTCGCCCCCCAGGGATCTTTTATCTCTAAATTATAGATACTTAACTCATCGAAAAACTTAATCTGTATCCCCTTTATTTTCAATGGATAACCAATCGCTTTTTCGACTTTAGGCGCGAGATAATTCGCTAGTAAGGTTTGGTTGATAGGGGCTCTCAGCAGAAGAATAGCTGCAAAAATCATCAAAAAAATCCCCAGCAATCCGTACAGGATTGTTTTGACGAAGATTTTGAGATATTTGACCATATTGCCGTATTTTTGCGCAGAATTCTATTTTTATGAAGCTACTGGCTATTGAATCTTCTTGCGATGAAACTTCGGCTGCCGTCATGGTTGACGGCGTTTTGAAGTCTAATATCATCTCGACACAACTCATTCACACAGAATGGGGTGGCGTCGTTCCCGAATTAGCCAGCAGAGCTCATCAAAAATCGATCATCCCTGTCGTGACAGAGGCCCTGCAAAAAGCAAATATAAACAAAAATGAACTGAATGCCATTGCCTTCACAA
>JACCDV010913361.1_pt1 | contig 10105 bp, 8 predicted proteins | sample 7446131 | NCBI WGS metagenome assembly JACCDV01 (sample SAMN15323448, study PRJNA562643) | freshwater metagenome | isolation source: river surface water | place: USA:Blue River Watershed | collected 2017-08-17
CTTCACGGATTTGCCGCTGCCCAGGGCCGCCAAGGCGGTCGATTTGCAGCGCAGCTGGGCCGATCAAAACGGCCGCAAGGACGTGGCTTCGAGTGTGCATCCGGACCCCATGTCCGCCTTGCAAGCGGCCATCGATGCCGCAGACCCGACTGATAGAATCGTGGTCTTTGGCTCGTTCTTCACCGTGGGCGGTGTGCTGCAACACGGCACTCCGCGCCTGCAAGCCAAACACCTCAGCCCCTGAGCACCCGCCATGGCCTTTTTCAAGTTCCGTTTTCCCGGTCGCAATGCTTCTGCCGAAGCCGTGGCATCGGGCCCCAATGAAAACATCGAAGTCGTGCGTCGCCGTGCGCGCTATCGTTTGATGGGCGCTGTGGTGCTGGTGCTGTTGGCAGTGCTGGGTTTTCCCATGGTGTTTGACACGCAGCCGCGTCCTGTGGCGGTGGACACCCCGATCGTGATTCCCGACCGTCAGGCGGTGGCTCCTTTGACCGCCTCAGCTCCAGTGCCTGCGGCGCAGGCACCGGCCAAGCCCTGGAAGATTGCACCCGAGACCCTGTCGACCCAAGCCGGTCTGGACCCGCGTGAAGAAGTGGTTCCCGCACACGCTGCCACGCCTCCTGCTGCTGTAGCGCCGGCACCCGAAGTCAAGCAGGCCGAGCCCAAGCCCGATGTGGTTGATAAGCCAAAAGAAAAGCCGGCAGACAAACACAAGGACAAGGCCGACGCAGCCCATGCCAAGGACGATGCCAAAGCAGCGCATGCGGCCAAGGCAGACAAGGACAAAGCCGATGCTGACACCAAGAACAAGAACAAATCGAAAGACAGTGGCGACAAAGCCAAGGCTTTGCTGGACGGCAAGGCCGCATCGTCTGAGCGCATGATCATCCAGGTCGGCGCTTTCAGCGATGCGGGCAAATTGCGCGAAGTCCGTCAAAAGCTTGAAAAAGGCGGTTTCAAAACCTACATCCAGGTGGTGGAGGGTAAGGACGGCAAGCCCACGACGCGGGTGCGTGTGGGGCCGTACGAAAGCCGTGAGGAAGCCGAAAAAGCAGCGGCTCGTATCCGTAAGCTCGAGTTGTCGCCTGCCCTGTTGAAGAATTGAGATGACCGTCTCCATCACCGACTGGGTCTTGCTGGGGGTCATGTTCACCTCCATGGTGGTGGGGCTGTGGCGCGGACTGGTGTATGAGGTGTTGTCGTTGGCCGGTTGGGTCGCGGCTTTTTTCCTGGCCCAGTGGCTGGCGTCTGACGCTGTGGCCTGGATCCCGTTTGTGCAAAGCGCCACCACGGCCGTTCAATATGCCGTGGGCTATGTGGTGGTCTTTGTGGGCACCTTGTTGTTGGCGACCTTTGTGACCTGGTTGATCAAGAAGTTCATCGAGTCGGTGGGGCTTCGGCCGGTTGACCGCGCGCTCGGTGGTGCTTTCGGCTTGGCGCGTGGCGTTGTGCTCCTGCTGGCACTGACGGTGGTTTTGCAGTTGACGGGTCTGTCCAGAAGTGATTGGTGGCAAACCGCCAAGGGGCCTGTTTGGCTCGATATGACGATCCAGGGCTTGAAGCCTTTGATGCCTGAAGCCATCGTGAAATTTTTACCCTGATCTGCTTCGGGCTGCTTTGATTATTAACGGAAGTACTTATGTGTGGAATTGTTGGCGTTGCAAGCAGCGCACCGGTCAATCAGCTGATTTATGACGCCTTGCTGCTTTTGCAGCACCGCGGACAAGATGCCGCAGGCATCGTGACGCAGCTGGACCGCAAGTTCTTCATGCACAAGGCCAAGGGCATGGTGCGTGATGTGTTCCGCACCCGGAATATGCGCGCTTTGCCGGGCAACTGTGGCTTGGGCCAGGTCCGTTACCCCACAGCAGGCAATGCCTTCAGCGAAGAAGAAGCGCAGCCCTTTTATGTGAACGCACCTTTTGGCTTGGTGCTGGTGCACAACGGCAACCTGACCAATGCCCACGCGCTCAAGGCCGAGTTGTTCTCGAACGACCACCGCCACATCAACACCGAAAGCGATTCAGAGGTTTTGCTCAACGTGTTGGCGCACGAGCTGGAAAAAACCACCCGTGGATTGCCGCTCAAAGCGCAAGATGTTTTTGAAGCCGTTCGTGGCGTGAACCGTCGGGTCAAAGGCTCTTATGCCGTGATCGCGCTGATCGCCGGTCACGGCTTGTTGGCATTTCGCGATCCGCACGGCATTCGTCCGCTGTGCTTGGGTCGCAGTGCGGATGGCACCATCATGCTGGCCAGCGAATCGGTCGCCTTAGACGGGACCATGCACCAGTTCGAGCGCGATGTGGCGCCGGGTGAAGCCATTTTTGTGGACCTGCAAGGTCAGCTGCATAGCCAGATGTGCGCCGACAAAGCCCAGCTGAGCCCCTGCATTTTTGAATACGTTTATCTGGCCCGTCCCGACTCGACCATGGACGGGATTTCGGTGTACCAAGCCCGTTTAAATTTGGGTGAGACCTTGGCCAAGCGTGTGATCTCCACCGTGCCGCCGAGTGACATCGATGTGGTCATTCCGATTCCGGAATCGAGTCGCCCCAGCGCCACCCAATTGGCGCATTTGCTGGGCATCCCCTACCGTGAAGGCTTTGTCAAAAACCGTTACGTGGGCCGCACCTTCATCATGCCGGGCCAGTCAGTGCGCAAGAAGTCCGTGCGTCAAAAACTCAACGTGATCGTGAGCGAATTCAAGGGCCGCAATGTGCTGCTGGTGGACGACTCCATCGTGCGCGGCACCACCAGCCGAGAGATCGTTCAGATGGCGCGTGATGCCGGTGCCAACAAGGTCTACATGGCCAGCGCAGCGCCTCCGGTGCGGTATCCCAACGTGTACGGCATCGACATGCCCACGGCGGAAGAGTTGGTGGCGCATGGCCGCAGCATTGAGGAAATCCGCGAGATCATTGGCTGTGACGCGCTGATTTACCAGGACGTGGATGCGATGAAGACCGCCGTTGCCCAAGCACGGGTGTCGGATGCTGGCGCATTGTCTGCGTTCGACGCATCGTGCTTTGACGGTGTCTATGTGACGGGTGATATCTCGGCAGATGACATCAGCCGCTTGAACGAATCCCGCCCGCAGGCGGAAGAGGGCGCTGAAGACAATTCGCGTTTGGCTTTGCCCAACGCCAGTGAGTGAGGTGAAACATGGTTGACCGTTCGCAATTTGACGACCTGCATCTGGAGACCCTGGCGGTGCGCGCCGCCGTGCCGCCCAGCCAGTACGGCGAAAACTCTGAAGCTCTGTACCTCACCAGTGGTTATGTGCAGCCTTCGGCAGAAGCCTCGGCACGCCGATTCGCAGGCGAAGAAGATGGCTACACCTATGGCCGCTCGGGCAATCCCACCGTCAGCAGCTTCGAGATGCGTCTGGCGGCACTCGAAGGCAGTGAGGCCTGTCTGGCCACATCGTCGGGTATGTCGGCCGTGATGTTGATGCTGTTCAGTTTGCTCAATGCGGGTGACCATGTGGTTTATTCCCAGTCGATGTTCGGCTCGACGATCAAGTTGATCGGTTCGGAGTTTGCGCGTTTTGGCGTGGAGTCCACCACCGTGCCACAAACCGATCTGGCGGCCTGGAAAGCGGCGATCCGCCCCAATACCAAAATCCTGTTTGCCGAGACGCCGACCAATCCACTGACCGAGGTCTGCGACATTGCCGCCTTGGCGGATCTGGCGCACAACGCAGGGGCCTTGCTGGCCGTAGACAACTGTTTTGCCACGCCCATCTTGCAGCGTCCCATCGCCATGGGCGCTGACATCGTCATGCATTCGGGCACCAAGTACCTCGATGGGCAAGGGCGCGTCATGGCAGGTGCCTTGTGTGCAAGCGACAAAATGGTCAAGGAAAAGTTCTTGCCGGTGATGAAAAACGGCGGCATGGTGTTGTCGCCTTTCAATGCCTGGGTAGTGCTCAAAGGCCTGGAAACGCTGGACATCCGCATGCGTGCGCAAAGTGCCCGGGCGCACGAGCTGGCGCTGTGGTTGCAAAACCATCCGGCTGTAGCGCGTGTGCATTACCCGGGTCTTGCCAGCCATCCGCAGCATGCTTTGTCGATGCGGCAGATGTCCGGCATGGGCGGTGCTGTGTTGTCCTTTGACGTGAAAGCAGGCGATCCGCAGACGGCCCGTGCTCGTGCGTTCCATGTGCTCGACAGCTTGAAAACGCTGTCGTTGTGCACCAACCTCGGCGATACTAAAACCTTGCTCACGCACCCGGCCAGCACATCGCATGGCAAGTTGAGCGAAGACCAGCGCCAGGCCGCAGGCATCACGCAAGGCTTGATCCGTGTGGCGGTGGGGCTGGAGCATTTGGCCGACATGCAGGCCGATCTGGCTCGAGGCCTTGAAACCCTTTGATGTTGATACAGGGCCCCAATGGGGCCCTTCTTGAGTTGAAAACCATGACAAAAATTCGCACACGCATCGCCCCGTCTCCCACGGGGTTTCTGCATTTGGGCACGGCTCGAACCGCTCTTTATTCTTGGGCTTATGCACGTCACCACGGCGGCGAGTTTGTGCTGCGTATCGAAGACACCGACGTGGCCCGCTCCACGCAGGACTCGGTCGATCAGATTCTGGAATCCATGCACTGGTTGGGTCTGAATTACGACGAAGGTCCGATTTACCAAATGCAGCGCCTGGATCGCTACCAGGCCGTGATTGACCAGATGTTGGCTGCGGGCACGGCTTACCGCTGCTACTGCACTCCAGAGGATCTGGAGGCCATGAAGGCTGCGCAGGAAGCACGTGGCGAAAAGCGCTTGTACGACCGCACCTGGCGACCTGCGCCAGGAAAAGTGCTGCCGCCCATTCCTGAAGGCGTGAAGCCCGTCATCCGTTTCGCCAACCCCGTAGACGGTGTGGTCAGCTGGGATGATCTGGTCAAAGGCCCGATCAGCATCAGCAACACCGAGATCGACGACCTGATCATTCAACGAGCCGATGGCGTGCCGACCTACAACTTCGCGGTGGTGGTCGACGATTGGGACATGGCCATCAGCCATGTGTTCCGTGGCGATGAGCACATCAACAACACGCCTTGGCAAATCAATATCTACCGTGCGCTGGGCGCTGCGTTGCCCCAGTTCGGTCACCTGCCCGTCATCCTAGGGGACGATGGGCAAAAACTGTCCAAACGCCGTGGTGCGGTGGCGGTGTCCAACTACGATGAAGCGGGCTATTTGCCTGAAGCCATGAACAATTACCTGGCCCGTTTGGGCTGGAGCCATGGCGACGATGAGTTGTTCAGCCTGGATCAAATGGTGCAGTGGTTCGACGGCACGCATTTGTCCAAGAGTCCTGCACAGTGGGATGCGGCCAAGCTGGCCTGGGTCAATGCCCAGCACCTCAAGGCCATGGACGATGCGTTGCTGGCGGTCAAAGTGCAGCCCTTCCTGGCCAAGCTGGGTGTGACGGCTGATGAGCGCCTCGCGGCCATTTGTGGTTTGTTCAAGGACCGCTGCGAAACCTTGGTGGTGTTGGCCAAATGGGTGAGTGCCTTCTACACAGAAGTGGTGCCTAACCCTGAAGAAAAAGCGCAGCATGTGACCGATGCGGTCAAACCGGCGCTGGCTTTGTTGTCCGAAAAGCTTGCCACTTGTGCATGGGATAAGGTATCGATCTCCGCTGCGATCAAAGAAGTTTTGACCGCAACGAGCCTCAAAATGCCCCAGATCGCCATGCCTGTGCGGGTTCTGGTGATGGGCACTGCACAGACGCCATCGCTGGATGCGGTACTTTCATTAAATAAACGCGAAAAAATTCTCGCCAGTTTGCAAAACGCGTAAAAACCTGTCTATAATTCAAGTCTCGACACCAACGAGGCATAACGAAAAAGCAGCAATGCTCAACGTTGTACCAAAGGGGGTATAGCTCAGCTGGGAGAGCGCTTGCATGGCATGCAAGAGGTCAGCGGTTCGATCCCGCTTACCTCCACCAAAGTGTCGTAAAGATTCGAAAGAATCAGTCCAGGTTATGACCCTATCGTCTAGAGGCCTAGGACATCACCCTTTCACGGTGAGTACCGGGGTTCGAATCCCCGTAGGGTCGCCAAGTTGTAGCACTTGGCTTTAACGAAAGTTGAAGCGAAGCTATCTACCAGGAGTGGTAGTTCAGTTGGTTAGAATACCGGCCTGTCACGCCGGGGGTCGCGGGTTCGAGTCCCGTCCACTCCGCCAAAGCATCAAAGCCGCTGCAGTAATGCAGCGGCTTTTTTCATGCACTATTGGCTGTTGTAAGACTTGTTCAACGTAGGATACGGTCCCAATCGATCAGCCATCAAAAAAGCCACAGCAGCAATGCGGTGGCTTTTTGTGCATTCACGCAGCTTGCACGATTTCTCGTGCTGACTTGACCGATTAGGCGTGTTGAAGGTCTGCTTGTCGTCCCGCGATCAAGGCAGTGAAGAAGCCATTGAACCATTGCATATTGACGGGCTTGGCCATGAAGATGGTGCCTTCTGGAAGGCCTCCGCGCGCAGCGATGTCCTCTTGTGACAAGGCAGAAATCACCAAGCAGGTCATGCGGTTGAATTGCGGTGTATGGCGGATGGTGCGAAGCAGTTCAAATCCATCGACACCGGGCATGTTCAGATCTGCAATCAGCACATCGGGCTGGATGCTGGCCATGTCAATTAAGGCTTCCAGGCCTGACGACATGGCGGTGCAGTCCACGGGTGTTTCGCAGCGATTGCAAAAATCACGCAACATGTCGCGTGTGACATCATCGTCTTCGACCAGCAATACCCGTAGGCGATTTTCACGATTCTCGCTCGGCGTCATCAACATATTGTGTTTGCGCTGGTATTCGCGAATCGACGGCATGGAGATGCGTCGATGACCGCCTTGAGTTTTCCAGGCTTGAAGTTCATTCTTCTCGACAAGAGTCTGAATGGTTCCCACGGACAGTCCAAGCAATTTGGCTGCATATGTGGTGCCACAGTAGTCTTCGAGGGTGTCGTGGGCAGGATGTGTTTGCATGGCTTTATTTTAGTTATAAAAATGTTAATACGTAAATAAAATAATACAAAATAATCCACAAATAGACAATTTGAAACAAATTGAGAATATGACCTGCTATGCAGTGGCGGCCTGTTGGTCCCGTTTGCGACAAACCAGCTGAGTGAGCATGCGGGTCTGCCCATTAACATGCGACTCAAGGTAAAAAAGAATCAGGAGACTTTCAATGCCAGCCCATGCTGCCGTTTGGCCTGCGCGCCTGCCTGTGAAAATCACGCCGCCGGCCACATCGCTGTGGATGAATCTGGCCATCAGCGCTTTGCGCTATCCTGAAAAGCCCGCCTTGGTTTATATGGGAAGGGTCTGGACATACCGTCAGTTGTCGGATGCTGCTGAAAAAATGGCATCAGCCCTCGCGGGTTTGGGGGTGCAAGCGGGGGACCGTGTAGTCCTCAATATGCAAAACTGTCCTCAGTTGGTGATCACCCATTTTGCGATCTTGCGCCTGGATGCCGTGGTGGTGCCGGTGAATCCGATGAACAAGGCTGAGGAGCTCAAGCACTACATCACTGATCCTGATGCCAAAGTGGCTGTGACCACGGCTGACTTGGCATCGGAGTTGGCGCAGGCCAGCAATGCCTTGCCGACTGATGTGCAGCTCAAGCACCTGGTGGTCACACAGTTTGCGGATGTGTTTGATCCTGCGCAGTTGACGCCGCAGGATTTGCCAGAAGCCTGGCGTGTTTGGCTGTTGCCTACTCGAGACTTGCCTGGATTGAGCGCAGGGCAGACCCATGCTTGGCAAGGCTTGATGGAGAAAGCCGATGCTGCTGTATTGCCACTTGTCTCGGCCAAAAGCGATGACTTGGCAGTTTTGCCTTACACCAGCGGAACCACCGGTTTGCCCAAAGGTTGCATGCACACGCATGGCACGATCATGCACAACGCCATGGCCAGCGGCTTGTGGGGCAACGGGACCCCTGAAAACGTGACCTTGTGTGTGGTGCCCATGTTCCACATCACCGGCATGGTCAGCGTGATGCACACCAGCATTTTGCTTGGAGCCAGTTTGGTGCTGATGCCGCGTTGGGATCGCGATGTGGCAGGCCATTTGATCTCGAAGTGGCGTGTGACGCACTGGACCAACATCCCGACCATGGTGATTGATTTGTTGGGCAGTCCGCATCTGGAGAAATACGACCTGAGCAGCCTGACCTACATCGGGGGTGGGGGGGCGGCCATGCCCGAGGCCGTGGCCCAGCGTCTGTTGGATCAGTTCGGCTTGCGTTATGTCGAGGGCTACGGGCTGACCGAAACGGCCGCGCCATCGCACACCAATCCACCGGACGCACCGAAGAAGCAATGCCTGGGCATTCCCTTCATGAGTGTGACTTCCCGCATTGTGGATCCGGAAACCTTGGAGGAAGTGCCTACGGGTGAGTCCGGTGAAATCGTCATTCATGGGCCGCAAGTGTTCAAGGGTTATTGGAAACGCCCTGATGCGACCGCCAGTGCTTTTTTTGAACGCGATGGCTTGTCATTTTTTCGCACTGGAGACATGGGACGCGTCGATGAGGAGGGGTACTTCTTCATGACGGACCGCTTGAAACGCATGATCAATGCCAGCGGATTTAAAGTTTGGCCCGCGGAGGTGGAGGCTCTGATGTTTCGTCATCCCGCCATTCAGGAGGCCTGCATCATCGCGACACGCGATGCCTACCGAGGCGAATCGGTCAAGGCAGTGGTGGTTTTGCGAGAAGTCCATAAGGGCCTGGTCAGCGAGCAAGACATCATCGATTGGTGCCGCGACAACATGGCGGTTTACAAAATGCCCCGTGTGGTCAGTTTTGTGGACGCCTTGCCCAAGAGTGGCAGCGGCAAAGTCATGTGGCGTGCCTTGCAAGAGGCCGAGATGGCTAACACCACTGCAGTTGAGAACGGATGAGCTTGAAACTTTCCATTCTGGATCAATCGGCTGCCGCCTCTGGGCGGGGTCAAGATGTCACGATTCGTCAAACTCTGGCGCTGGCCCAGCAGGCCGAAACTTGGGGCTACCACCGTTTTTGGGTGAGTGAACACCACAGCCACCCCAGCATCGTGGGCACGGCGCCCGAGGTCTTGATGGCCGCCATCGCCGCCCGCACGCAGCGCATCCGTCTGGGGAGCGCAGGGGTGATGCTGCCGCATTATTCGGCGCTCAAGGTGGCCGAGCAATTCCGTGTGCTCGACGCCCTGGCCCCGGGCCGGATCGATCTGGGCGTGGGCCGGGCCCCTGGCAGCGATGGGCGCACGGCTCAACTGCTTAACCCGGACCGCCATGCCGCCGAGCGTTTTCCGCAGCAGGTCATGGAACTGCAAGCCTGGGTCCAAGGCCAGAACCTGCCCCCCAGCCACCCCGGACACAACGTGTACGCCTACCCGCAGGCGGACACCTCGCCCGAGCTCTGGATGCTGGGCAGCTCGGATTACGGCGCTCAGCTGGCTGCGCATCTGGGGTTGCCTTACGCCTTTGCCTACTTCATCACCGATGGGCAGGGCGCTGACGAAGCGCTGCAGATTTACCGTGAGACTTTCCGGCCCAGCGCTGCGTTGTCCAGGCCGGCCGCCACCGTGTGCGTGTGGGCCCTTGCCGCTGACACTGATGAAGAAGCGCTGCGTCTTTTCGAAAGCCGGGCCCGCTGGAAGATGGATCGAAACCTGGGCCGCATCGCGCCATTGCTGCCACCCGAAGAAGCGGCGCGTGAATACAGCCCCGCCGAGCAGTTTGCGCTGCAGCGTCTGCGCGAAGGGGCACTGATCGGCTCGGCCGCCACGGTGGGGGCCAAGCTGCGCCAGTTGGCCGTGCGACTGGAAGTGGACGAGCTGGTCGTCATTACTTGGACGCATGACCCTGCGGCGCAAATGCGTTCTTATGAACTGCTCGCCAAAGAATTTACCCTTGCGGCAAACTGCTGAGCATTGAATTTTTAAACCAAGGACTTTGTGATGTTCACCACTGCGATCGCTGGCAGCTTGCCCAAACCCGCCTGGTTGGCCGAAACCGAAAAACTCTGGCCCCAGTGGACCATGCAGGGCCCTGAACTGCAGCAAGCCAAGGCAGACGCCACGCTGCTGTGGATCAAGGCGCAGGA
>JACCDV010356939.1_pt1 | contig 10104 bp, 11 predicted proteins | sample 7446131 | NCBI WGS metagenome assembly JACCDV01 (sample SAMN15323448, study PRJNA562643) | freshwater metagenome | isolation source: river surface water | place: USA:Blue River Watershed | collected 2017-08-17
AGACATTACGATAGAGAACGTTGCTATACTGTACAGATATGGAATACATCACCCCGTACTTCGTGTATATCACTGATTTTTTTGGTCCAGTACATCCTCTTACCATCACCTTCTTGAAAGCCCTGGCGCTGAGCCTCTTTCTTGGCTACATCATGGGTGCTGAAAGGGAGATGCGCCACAAGGATGCCGGCATCAGTACCAACATGTTTGTGATTACCGGTTCGATGATATTCACGTTCCTTTCAATGACAGTTGATCCGGCTTCAGAGTCTCGGATTGCTGCACAGATTGTTTCTGGTATTGGTTTCCTTGGCGCTGGACTTATCTTAAAAAACGGTGATAGTAATGTTCGCAACCTCACTACTGCAGCCAGTGTTTGGTTTGCGGGAGCTGTCGGTATGTTAATTGGATTTGGTTTCTATGGCATTGCACTCATTTCAGGGATTGCTGGAGTGTTGATTCCACGTGTGCGACATATCCAAAATCAGATTGAAGCGGTTGAACATGCTGTTGAAGCTCCTACCAAGAAGACGCGTGCAAAGAAAAAATAGTATGTCCGACCGTCCGACTGTTACCAAAGAACAACTGTCGCTTGTGAAGCGCGCTAAAAGTTTTTCTCATGCCGGAAGAGGAATGTGGCTCTTCGTGCGAACAACCCCAAACGCTTGGATTCATCTGTTACTATTTACAGCAGCAATTGGTCTTGGTCTCTATTTCCACATCACACTCATTGAGTGGATACTCCTCGTTCTTGTCGGGGCTTTTGTGTTGGTGGCCGAAGCTTTTAATACTGCCATTGAAATCGATATTGACCTCACTTCACCCGAACAACATCCCTACGCCAGAGACACAAAAGACGTCGCGGCTGGAGCGGTCTTGATTGCTGCTTTGGCAGCAATTGTAATTGGACTGCTTATTTTTGGCCGGTATCTGGTTTAATTTTTACACGCACCCCATAAACCGATGTTTTGGTTTTGAGCTGTCTCTTCAGAACTCCGGAATTCTTTTTGATATCGATACGGCTTGTTGTATGTGTATTCTCGAGCGTACCCTTCTACAATGAGTTTTTGGTTGAGGATACTATCATCAGGTAGGCGGACGTATGCGAGTAGGCGACCGTAGGTGTCTCTTGTGCCCTGGGATTCATCAAGTTCAACCGTCACCTTTTGTTTAGTAGTCAGTTCCTTTGTTCGTTTTGATGCCTCTTCTCCGTAACACTCCGGGCCACCTCTGTTTGGGTCCACCTCTGGGGTGTCGATGCCGATTAAACGTACTTTCTCTTCACCTGTTTCGGTCTTGATAATAAGGGTGTCCCCATCAACCGCAGCCAAAACGGAGTATTCTTTACCTGTGTCAAATGAAGGCGTTGTTTTGTCTTGTTGTTTGTCGTTGTAATTTGTCCCAAAAAACGTAGTCAATACAAGAGCGATTAAAACAAGAAAATATCTCATATTTCATACGGTACCACGTCCGTAGGGCGACCCCAAAAGTTATAACCACCACAAGACGTTATGTCGGCCCGACCGCGCTATTATTAAGGAGTATGGGAAAACAGCTTCTCTACAGCGAAAATGAATACGCCCGCGTTAAGTGGTATTTAGTTAGTAGCGGCAGAGAGGGAACTATTGAAGATATCCTTTCTGTGACTCGAGAAGGAATACTAAAAGCGGGGCAGATTCAAGAACAGCTGCACGCAGAAGGAATTTTAGACCTCAACGAAGTACGAGAGTACGATGAATAAAAAAGCGGCGCCCCATGGGCGCCGCTTTTTTTATGAGTGTCTTGGTACAAAGGTAAGTGCTTCACCACGCATGGTTCCGCGACCAGTACGACCAATGCGGTGTACGTAGTCATCGAAGGTGTTTGGGAGGTCGTAATTGATAACGTGCGTAACGTTATCGACGTGGATACCACGAGCAGCTACATCGGTTGCTACAAGTACGCGAGCTTGACCACTCTTGAAGGCGCTGAGCGAACGCTGACGTTGCCCGTGGCTCTTGTTGCCGTGAATAGATTCAGCTTTGATACCGTTTCGGTAGAGTTCCTGCGAGAGTTTCTCAACACTATGCTTCATTGAACCAAAGATGATAACTCGCTTGAGTTCATCCTTTGAGAGAAGAGCAAGGAGTGTATCAAACTTATGTGCATGGTCGTAAGGTACAACGTCTTGCGCAATACTCTTCGTGGTGTCGCTCTTCTTGACTGAGATAGTCTTTGGATTGCGCATGAAGTCGTTCACGAGTCGTTCCGCTTCATCAGTCATAGTAGCTGAGAAGAAGAGAGTCTGACGATCAGCAGAAACCCCAGCGAGAATCTTTCGCATGTCATGGATGAATCCCATGTCGAGCATGCGGTCAGCCTCGTCGAGTACAACATTTGTGATGATGTTCGGTCGAAGCGCCTTTCGCTCAATGAGGTCAAGGATACGTCCCGGTGTTCCAATAATAAATTGGTTGCTTCGGCGAAGAGCACGAAGCTGAGGGTTAATATTAGTTCCACCAACACAAGTTGTTGAAAATTGCTTGAGACCTGCACCAAACTTTCGGAATTCAACTTCAATCTGAAGTGCGAGCTCACGGGTTGGGGTAAGGATAAGTGTTACCTGATTCTTCTCACGCATAGTCTTGTCGATGAGGGGGAGAAGGAAGGCAGCTGTCTTTCCAGTACCAGTTTCAGCAAGACCAATCACATCTTTTCCGTCAAGGATAAGCGGGATGATTTGATCCTGAATTGGTGACGGGTTCTCGATACCGAGTCCAAGTACATTGTCAGCAATTTGTGAGTTCAGTTTGAAGTCACGGAACGTGTGCTTTGGTTCGTAGGCTACTTCGGGCTCTGTACTCGCAGGATTCTTGTTGATGAACTGTGAGGGGTCGAAGGTTGGCTGTTTGCGACCACGACCGCCAGACGGACGTGCGCCACCACCATTACGAGATGACGAAGGACGGCGAGTGCCGAATTGACGACGATCACCACCACCTCCACCACCAGAGCGGCTAAAACTTGGACGGTCTCCCGTAGGCCGTGGGCCACGTGAAGAACCAGAAGAAGGACGGCGTCCTGTTGAAGGACGTCTAGAATTGTTTGTTTGCATTAAATATAGGTTAGTGAGACACAAGTGTGTCTCGGGGCGTGCAGGTAATTAATTCAGAGACCTGAAAATATTGAAAGTCAGACATCTGCAGCTATTGGCCCCACACAAGTGACAAAAGCGTTGCGAGAGAATAACACGCGTGAGTAAATAAGTCAAATAACATTAAGTGGCGAGGAAGCGACTGTAGTGTTCTACTCGACACGCGTTCAATTTTCCCCACGAAAATTGCCGCTATGCTCGAAGAGAAAAATCATGAAGCTGTAACTTCATGATTTTTCTCTTCTGCGCAATGTCTCACAAAACACTACAGTCGCTTCCGGTATAGCTAAATAAAAGAAAACACCCCGCTGTCGTGCGAGGGAGGGGCGTCTTCTCTTCTCGCGGCGTGGTGTATTAGCTTCGGCGCGGAATGAATCCAAAGCCGTTGTTTTCGTGAAAGGTGATGAAAATGCCCGACAGTCCGTCACCGAGGTGTTCCTCCGGAATCAGCCCACTTTCAGCGACTAATACTCCCAGCAACTCGACGATTTTATCGCCAGAGCGATTCTTCGGCCGGCCGGCTTGTATGTATACCTCAAGCGCGGGTACGTTGATATCGGTCGGATGTGCTGCGTGCTGCATGACCATGATTTCTTCGGGGGAAGTCTTGAGAACTCCCATTTCGAGTTCGAGGCTAACCTCGGGCGTAATCGGGATATCAAGTGTGTCCGGATTGCTTAGCACTTTCGCAGCCATCAACTGGAGTTGTGACTTCAGTTGATTGACAGTCTCTTGCGAGATTTTGGTAGGGTCGAAAACTACGGTGACGTAGGGCATCGTTGCTCTCCTATGTGACAAGGCTCGGTTGGTGAACGTATGGGGCGTCTACTCCCATTACTGGCTGTATAAAATCACATATTTTCAAAAAGTCAAAGAGTGTGATAGGATGCGCGGTATGAAAAAGGGTACAGACAAAGTCGAGATTGAATATATCTTTGGTAAACACGCAGCGCGGGAGGTTTTTACTGAACGACCGGATGTGGTGGTGGAGGCGCATTTGGCGGCGGAATTTTCTGATGAATCACTCATTCGTTTGCTTGATAAACATAAAAACGTGCGGGTGAAGATTTTTAATGAGAAAAATCCGCCAAGAGGTGTCTCTTCAAAGTCTGCTCACCAGGGGATTGTAATAGGTATTCGTCCGGACAAGCTCACTGTTCCGTATAAAGAATTTAAGCAGACACTCAAGGTCACTCCACATACGGCCCTCTTGGTACTTGGGGAAGTGCAGGATCCACACAATGTCGGGGCGGTTATTCGCTCAGCAGCAGCTTTCGGGCTTGCAGCAGTCCTTATTCCGCCCCACAACCAAGCTCCGGTTAATGGGACAGTGGTTAAGGTTTCAGCTGGGATGGCGTTTCGGATTCCGCTCGTGACTATTTCTAATGTAAATACTGCGCTGCGAGACCTCCAAGATAGCGGTTTTTGGGTCTATGGACTTGAAGGAGAAGGAACCACCAAAACCACCACTGAGAAATATGTAAAACCGACAGTATTTGTGCTTGGAAACGAGGGTTCAGGTCTTCGCGAGAAGACTAAGGAACTATGTGACGAACTCTTATCTATCCCGATTCATCCGCGGTGTGAATCACTCAATGCTGCCGCCGCAACGGCTGTAGTGCTGGCTGGCTGGGCGACACAGCACGGGGATGCTTTGTCTCTCTAGGCGGGGTAGTGTACAATTCTGGGGTTAGAAACCACGTGGTGGTCTCTTTTAAAAAGAGTTTACCTAAATTATTTTATTATGAACGAATCAGAAACACAGAAAGAAGACACCACGACACCAGTTGTCCCTGAAGTCACAGAAACAGTGGAGGAGACTGTAATAGAAGCTGCCGAGACGGTCACTGAAGAAGTAACTGAGGTAGTAGAAGCTGGAAGTGAAGAAGGTATTCAAGATATGGTGAGTGATGCCACTGAAGTTGCAGGGGATATGCCGACTGAAACTGCCGCAACAACCGCTGCAGTAGCTTCCGTGGCAACAGCCTTCAACAAGTCAAAAGACTTCATCAAGCGAAAGAAGTACACTGTAGCAACTCTCGCACTTGTGCTCGTCGCCCTCTTGGCTCTCGTGTACGCACTAGAAGATAAGGGAAAACTTAATACTGGTATTTTTGATGGCCTCCAAAAGCAAGTTTCAAAGCATACTGCTGCGGCAACTGTAAATAACGCAAAGATTTCAGGATACGATCTTGATATTAGTATGACGCAGCTTTCTTCTGGAGCAGCGGCACAAGGAGCTGACACCACTGATCCAGCTGTACAGGCGGAAATCAAGACACAGGCTCTAGACATGCTCATTAATACAGAGCTTCTTAAGCAAGAAGCTGCGAACCGAGGAATTACCGTCTCAGAAGAAGATGTGAACACTCGACTTGAGACACTCAAGACAGATGTCGGAGGAGAAGAGGTTCTTAATCAGAGAATGGCAGAATTTGGTATCAACAAGAAGACACTTCTTCGAGATATTAAGAATGAACTCACTATCCAAAAGCTTCTTGATGAAGTGTTCAAAGAAAAGTCAGTAGTAGTCACTGAAGAAGAGATCGTTGCTTTCTACGACCAGGCTGGTGGTGTAGAGGCTGGACTCCCAGGTATCGATGAAGTACGTGCTCAAATCGAGCAGCAACTCAAGGCTACTAAGGAGCAAGGTGTCGTTACCACATACCTTGAAGAACTTCGTGGTAAGGCTACAATTGAGACATTGATTTAGTCTATCGTGATTAATACAAAAGAGGCGCGTCTGTGAAGACGCGCCTCTTTTGTATCCTAGCCTTGGTATACTCTTTCTATGACTCGCAACCTAAGTGTCAATGCCCGCAGGCTAACGTACCACCCTGATGCCCGGTTAGATTTTTTTCGCAGTTTGACTGTTGCTGAACAGAGTATCGCTTTCCAAGAGTTGTCAGCACACATTCAGCAATTAATTCTACAGCAACTTCATAATGAGGAAATCGTCGAAATGCTCGATAGTATGGATATGTGGCAGGTTGAACACGTGTTGTCTCGGATTACCAATGTGAAGCGGCGACAAGAAATCGTCTATCGACTCAAGAGTGAAATTAAAGATAAGGTTGACTATTTTCTCAAATTTCATCCACAAGCGACGATGTCGCTCATCAACTTCAATTATCTCTTTCTCCCAGCTGCAAATACTATCGGTGAAGCTGCCGATATAATAGATGAGCATTACGAAGAGACAGGAAAGTATCCTGAGATACTGGTACATGAGAAGGGTCGTTTGCTCGGTGAAGTTCCTTTTGCTACTTTGGTTAGAGAAAAAAACTCTTTTAACCTCAAAAGATTTGTCGTACCACTAACGACTATTTCTTACACAGCTGAAGTTTCCGAAATCGTGAAACTTACCAGTGGTTCGAGAAGTAAAAAAGTTGTAATGCTTGACCACGATGAGAGTGTTCTTGGCATTATCTATGCCGATGAGTTAAAACCTCTTTTGGCACAGCTGCCTGCTGAATCGCTGTACGACTTTGCGGGTGTGGCTGGCAGTGAAGGAGTTGGCGATGGGGTGATGAGCAAGGTAAAACATCGTTACAAGTGGCTTATCATAAACCTCGGTACAGCATTTTTGGCGGCCTCGGTCGTGAGTCTTTTCCGCGACACTTTGGATAAACTGGTGTTGCTCGCAATCTATATGCCAATCATAGCTGGTATGGGTGGGAACACCGCTACGCAGACACTAGCGGTCATGGTTCGGGGTATCGCGGTGGGAGAAGTGAAGTTGAAAAACAGTCTAAAGCCTATCCTAAACGAAGTAGGTTCAGGATTTATTAATGGTCTTATTAACGGTATCTTGGTCGCAATTGTAGCTACGCTGTGGAATGGTAATCCTATGTTAGGTTTAGTACTGGGAGTCGCGATGGTTTGTAACCTTGTGATAGCCGGCTTCTTCGGAGCAGTTGTTCCGCTAGTGATGAAGGAATTAGGGAAAGATCCTGCTACGTCAGCCACCATCTTTATTACAACCGCTACTGATGTTTTTGGATTCTTTGTTTTCCTCGGACTCGCTACAATTATTCTTCTTTAATTAAAAATTTATGAATATTCAAATCTTTTTCATCTTATACGCAATCAGTGTACCGATATTTTTTGCGATTGACATGGTGTGGCTAGGTTTTGTTGCTAAAGACTTCTATCAAAATAAGATTGGCCATTTGCTCGGTCCAGTGCAATGGGTGCCGGCAATCATCTTTTACCTTTTGTTTTTGGTTGGACTGACGTTCTTTGCGACATATCCTGGCGTGCAGATGAGTAGCGTCAAGATGGCGGCATTGTACGGAGGTTTGTTCGGATTCTTTACCTACCTTACGTATGACCTTACTAATCTCGCGACCCTCAAGGGGTGGCCTATCAGTGTCGTCGTGGCAGATATCTTGTGGGGAACACTCCTTGGCGCAACGGTAGCAGGTTTGGCTGCATTTCTCTTTCTAACATTTTTCAAATAACATGAAGCTTGCTGAACGAATTGTCATAGTTGCGCTGATACTTATTCTTGTCGGGGGAGCTGCATGGTTGTATCTTTCATATAAGCATGAGCGTCAGTCTCTTAAGGATGCCGTTGCTAATGGAGAATTTGAAATCCCGCTTGAGAACGATGAGGCCGCCGCGGATGATGATTGGCGAAAGTACTACCCAGAACTTATTCCTATTGCAATCAAAGATGTGGCCGTGCAGGCATCTGTTGCTGATTCCATCCCGGAGCGCATCAAGGGTCTTTCAGGTACCCCGTACCTTCCAGAAGGAGTAGTAAAGTTGTTCGCGTTTGGAGCCGAGGGCGAGCACGGTATCTGGATGAAAGAGATGAACTACCCACTCGATATTATTTGGGTCTCAAAAAAAGGAACCATAGTTCATATTGAAGAAAATGTCTCACCAGAAACATACCCAGAATCTTTTTCTTCTCCTAAGCCAGCTTGGTATGTGATTGAAGCGAATGCCGGCTTTGTTGCTAGTTCGTCACTCGCAGTGGGAGACGCCGTAGCTGTGCCCGAGTTGCAATCTGAGTAATTTATTGCATAATAGCTCCACACGATGATCGCCTTGTAGTAGTAACTACGAGGAGGAAAGTCCGAACACGTCCACGTGAATTCGTGGAGTAGGGTAGCGGGTAACGCCCGTCGGCCGCGAGGCTAGAGGTGCGAGCAGAGACGTCTGGATCGAAAGTGAAGGAATTCCCTTGTGGAATAGCCCATATGGCAACATGTGGGGTGAAACGGCTAAATCCTTACCTGCGTGCAAGGCCGTGCTTTCGCCGGATTTTAGCTGAAAATATTCAGCTAAAATCCGGCGAAAGAGAGCCGCAAGAGGTGGTTGGCAACAATCATCCTAGGTATATGATCATCCAGGCTTGCCTGACAGAATTCGGCTTATGTGTACAAAAAACACCCATTTGGGTGTTTTTTGTTTTATCATATACACATTATTCAATTGAACGTTTTATATGTCAGAGAGCCCTTTTATTCCTCGTGCTTACCAGAGTGATGTTGCGCCAGTTGCGACGATGTCACAACCAAAAGGATTAGATAAAATTGGTCAAACAATTTTGAAAGTTGAACAGTATATTGTAGGAGCTCTGCTTTTCCTTGTACCTGTTTTCTTCGTCCCTGGTTTACCCGCATCACTTGGTTTTGATAAAGTTTTGGTGAGTACCGTACTCGGCCTTTCAGTTATTGTGCTACTTGGTCTTTCTGCGCTTCGGTATAGTAAAACGGAGACAGTTCTTCCGTGGTCTCTGGCAGCATTTTGGATACTAGTGCTTGTGGCGTTCATCAGTGGTGCCCTCTCGGGTGACATTAAAGATGCGCTGCGAGGGAGTGTGTTTGAGGCACAGACGGCATCTTTCTTTGCGGTGATGGGTCTCCTTATGACGGCGCCACTCGTGCTTCAACGTTCGAAGAAAATGAGTATGCGTGCTCTCATGTTCTTTGGTGCAGGCTCAGCACTTGTACTACTGTACGTACTCATTCGTGTACTCTATGGTCCGGGGTATCTAACACTGGGCAGCTTTGGCTCAACTACCGTGACACCGGTTGGAAGTTTTAACGACCTAGCGATTTACGCAGGACTTTCAATCATCATTGCGCTTATTACGCTTCTACAGTTGCCATTACGAAGAGCTCACCAGTGGGTTATTGCCGCAGTCGTGGCAGTTGCTCTTGTGCTCATGGCGGTCGTAAATTTCTTCAGCCTATGGCTTGTTGTTGGATTTTTCGCCCTCCTGCTCCTCGTTTTCATTTTCTCTAAAGACACACTTTTTTCTGATTTAGGAGAAACAAAAGCCCCATTGTCACCAGTGCTTGTCCTGGCAACTATTGTTGTTTGTATCACAAGTATCGTATTTGTTGTTGCAGGTGACTACGTTGGATCAAAGATAAATGCGGCAACACAAATCAACTACATCGAGGTCCGTCCTTCTATGGGTGCAACACTTGATATTGCCAAGGACGTCTACAGCACTGACATTCTGCTTGGTGTTGGTCCAAATAAATTCTCTGATGCGTGGAGACTTCACAAAGATCAAGCCATTAACGAAACTCTTTTCTGGAACACAAACTTCAACGCTGGGTTCGGATTTGTGCCAACAATCTTTGTAACTCTCGGTATCTTAGGTGGTTTCGCTGTGCTTGCGTTCCATGCTCTCTATCTTCATTTGGGGTACCGCATGCTGCTTCGCGGTAGTAACCCAGATAGCTTCTGGTATTACTTTGGCATGACGACGTTCTTCGCAGCAGCGTTCTTGTGGCTGATGTCTTACTTGTACGTAACAGGGCCGGTGATGCTTCTGCTTGCTGCGTTGTTCACAGGGCTCTCATTTGTTGCGTACAGTTCGCTTGTACCAGAGGGTGTAAAAACAATCGCACTTGTGAGTAATCGTCGTCGAGGATTCCTTCTTATGGTGCTCGTGATTGTCCTCATTATTGTGTCAGTCAGCGGGGTGTTTACTATGGCGAAGC
>JACCDV010742313.1_pt1 | contig 10104 bp, 5 predicted proteins | sample 7446131 | NCBI WGS metagenome assembly JACCDV01 (sample SAMN15323448, study PRJNA562643) | freshwater metagenome | isolation source: river surface water | place: USA:Blue River Watershed | collected 2017-08-17
AAAACAAGTTATGAGAATTATAATATAGTATTCTATAAACAACTTTGTAGATTACAAAAGATGAAAATAACCAAGAAATATAATTTATTTTAGAAAATAATTTAAAATATAAACCAATAAACAATTCTGTCTAAATAGAGAAAATATTATCTAAAAATATAATTAAATAATTTAAATTATAAAATTGTCCTTTTTTTTTATGTTTTTAGAAATTTTAAAAATTCATACATTTATTTACTATTTTATTTTTATAGATTTTTTTGTTTATCTACATTTTGCATTATATTTTTTTATCATAATTAACTTAATCTACTTTAATAATTAACTTTGGGTGATTTACTTGAATGAAATATGTTTTCTTCTTGATCTTTCAATATTGGAGAATTTAACATAATTTTATTAGATTTTTCTTTTTATTAATTTATCAAAATTGCTGAAGGAATTTTCTCTTTTATTTCTTATTGGGTTTTAATTTTTTAACTTTTATATACATTTTAATAAGAATTATTTTTTTATATTTATTAATCCTCGAATTCTTTGTTTTCTCTTATTATACTTATTAGTCTTTGTTTATTAATTTAAGATATTTAATTTAATGATGATTTGACTGAAGGCAATTTTTATAAATATTAAATCATATTAGAACCATTTGATTTTTGTAACTATTATGATGATTTAACTTCATCTTATTAATTAGTATTAATCTTCATTATAGATTCCAGTTTCTTTAGTTTTTCTATTTTTAAAGGCTTTTTTAAACTAAAAGTGCTTTTTACTTATTTAACTTAAGTCTATTATACATGTAAATCTTATATTATTTTTGCTTTATCTGTATTTAATGGTTTTTAAACAGAAATCATTTTTTGTTTTCTAAACTCAATAGGCATTTCTCTTCTTGAAGTATTATCTGTTAATATTCAGTTTTGTTAAATGAATTTTTTTAACTAATTTTCTTATAAATCTTTAGGCTTTTCATTTTATTTTTTCTTAAAAAGATTTGTATTAATAGGATTAAACTATTATTAATTTTCATAGATATTTTTTTTATCCGAATAGCAAGCTTCTGGAAGTTATTAACTAATGTCTTCAAGTTTAAAGTTTCCTTTAATTGTTTCATAAAATTCGTTGCTTTAAAAATTAGTGCCCGAAGAATCCTAAATATTATGGAAAAGTATTTTTATGTCATTGAAAATATCAAAATTTAATATCTTTTCACAAGATGGTCAATTATGAGGATTTAAATTTAAAAGTTTAAGTATTGAACTCTAAAGTTATTAGGAGTAAAATGTATCAAATGGTAAATGTTTACAAGAGTTAACCTTTTAATACAAATCAGGAATAGTTTGGCCTTTAAAAGGAGGCCTTAACATGCATATCTCAAACATAACACAACCTAAAGACCAAATATCAGTTTTAAAATCGTACTATTCTTCTCTCCATACCTCTGGTGATGCATAAAAAGGAGTTCCTGTTTAGGTTTATGCAAAATGATTTTTTATTATTTTTGATACATTCATATCTCCAAGTTTTAAATCCTATAGGTCTTCGGACATGAAAATATTAGCTGTTTTTAAATCTCTATGAATAACGGAATTTTAATGGAGTTCTCTTAATGCAGATGTAAGTTGATGAAAGAATTTTATTATAACGGATTCTGGGAAACGAATTTTTTTCTTTTTGCATTCTTGAATTTTGGCATGCAAATCTCCCCCTGAAGCATATTCCATTACAACACACAATGATTATGACTCTAGATCTAAAAACGACTCTTTATAACCTATAATATTAGGATGTTTGATGGATGCTAAAATTCTTATTTCATTTAAAGCATTTTCTTTTTCTTTGTCTTTTAGGTTTTTCAATGGAATCTTTTTTAAAGCATAAATTTTACTATTTTAAATTCTTCAGACTTTGTATACAGAACTAAATGCTCCTTTTCCTATCAATTTTAAAATTACAAAATTTTCTGTAATCATATACTATTTCATATTATAAGAATTGTATAATTTTTGTTATAAATGCAAAGCTGCGATTTTAGAATTGATGGTTGAAATCATTAACAAATAAGACCGATCTCCTTTTAAATCAGATTATAAGAGTTTCTTGATAAAAAAGGATCTTGCAGGATTTCTTAGGGTTTGTCTTAAGCTTTAGTATTAGTGGAAGGACCTAATAATAAAAAGATTAAGGAAGAAAAAAGATTAAAAATTGAGCTTATCTTTACTAATAGTTAAGACTCTTATAATAAAAATGAAATTAAACTTAATAGGTAATATTAAAAGAAATCAAAGTGTAATTTAAGATGATTTATAAGAGAAATTTGAAAATTTGATAGTTTAAGATTATTGTAAAAACTCATAGATTTAAGTCTATATCTATATATTATAGAATTCAGGAGGTAATTTTATAAGATATTTATTCTTTAATTATTAATGGGATTTCAATAGCGTTGATGGATGCCAGTATTCCTATGTATGATCTAATGCTTTCTGTAAATATTGGATAAAATGAAGAAAATGAACAGATATTTTTAGGTAAAATAATAAGATATTTCCTAATAAGAAGAAAAATTATGTTATAATATACTTACTATAGGTTTTTTAATAAATTAAAAACAAATAAATTATATCTATAGTTAAAACAGTTAGATAGATTAAGACTTGTTTTTTTAATATTTAAATTTAATATAATAGGAGCTATCAATTATTGCAGATAAAATCAAGCAGGATTTTGAAAAATAATTTATTAAGTTTTATCAATTACAAGCAATGACTTTAAGTTAAGTAAGTTTATAAAAGCAATAATTTTAAATTTATAATGAAAAAATTCAAAATTTTAATCATAATCTTTATTATTGGATTTTTAGTACTATTAATATGTTATTTACCTTATCTTTTACTTTCTAATAATTTATAATTAGTTTAATAAAATATTATTTTTCCTAAAAGTATAGAGGATTTAAAGATAATTATTAAAAATGCTAATAAAAATAATTAAAAAATTACTTTATCTGGATAAGGTTATAGTTAAAATGATTAGAATATAGGAGATTCAAAATCAATTAATATTAGATTAGATTCTTTAAATGATGTTAAAATATTATAAGATAGGTTAACAGCTATAGTAACAGGAAATGTAACATTTGAATAATTAGAGTATTGGGCCAATAAGTATCGTTTAACAACCAAAGTATGATAGGCATCTGGTATTTTTGGCATATTGTCTTCTATTAGCACAAATGTTCATGGTTGGGATTTGAAAAACAGCTGTATAGGAGAAACCATTAATTGGGTAAGAGTGTTAGATAGCAACGGTAAAGAATAACTTGTATATTGAGACGAAGATCTCTTTAATTATATTTTAGGTGGATTTGGCGCTGTTTATGTAATTTTTTAAGCTGAAATATAATTAACCTAAAACATATAGTTATTATAAAGAAATAAGAAATTTAAAACTCTTAAGGAGTCTTTAGATTATTTTAAATCGTGATAAAGCTAAATGGATTTGGGATTAATTAAAATTGGAGTTAATTCTTTTTACACAATTTTATTTTAACCTGTTACAGAATAAGGTGAAATTTCAAAAAAATTATAATTTGAATAACAAAGAGGTTCTTATATGGATTGATTAACAATCGATTTTTTATGATTGTTAGATAATTTGGGAATGCATTCTTTATAGTGAAAATTTTATGAAAATTTCGTTGAAACTGAATGGTAGAAATAAGGTATTATTAGATTAAGAAATGAAGTAATGAATATTAATATGAAAGCAATAAGTAAAATATATTAAGGTATTATTATAAAGTGATAAATAAGATTAGTTGAGTATTATATCAAAGAAGAACATTTATAAAAACTAGTTGATATGTTTAAATTAGAATATAATGATTAATTTGTTTACAATGCAGCAATAAGATATGTTAAAAAACAATGAAAAAGCATAACATAATATGCAAAAACTGATGTCTTCGCATTAGTAATATGCTGGGATTAAGTTTTGAGTAAAAAAAGATTGTAAGAAAGTAAAGAAAGAAATGATAGATTTTTATAGTTTTTATATTAACATCAAGGAATGTTTTACTTACCTTATTAAAATACTGCAAGTGATATTATTAAATTTTATCCAGAATATGCTAAGTATTTAAAGAATACAAAATCAATATTTTCTAATTAAATGATTGAAAGAATAATTTAGCAAAAATAAGCAAAATAAATAATTTTTTTACATTAATATTTTATATTATAATTTTAATTATGGATAAAAATATATAAGAATTTCTTTAAAATAATATTCCTGAATAATTGATTGAAATATATATAGTAGATACTTAATACTATATATAGAAATATGCTGATATTAAAGAAATACCAATATCTTTAAGAAACGAAAAATTATTACAAATGGTAAAAATTGATCAACTTTTGTAAATTTTAAACCTGTTAGAAATTGATTAAAATTCTATCAATTTGTTTTGGATTGGGTTGTTATATTTTCTTTTACCGTTAAGAAAAGACTGGATTTTGTAGTAAAACAATATAAATGTTAAAAAAGATAAAGTTGAAACTAAGTTAAGAACTTGTATAGGTTACTTATATTATTTGAAAATATAAATATATTCAGATAAGGATATTAATAAAATTTGAAAAAACTAAATGAATTTCACTCACAGATATTTTAATAAGAAGTTAAAAAATCTAAATGAATATAATATATAGCTGGAGTATCAATAGTGGAATTTAAAAAAGGATTATTTAAGTAAAAGAATTCAAATTAAATTTTTAACAGTTAATTTTTTCATTGTATTTCAAGAAATATAAAATTCTATAGAAAACCCAAAATATATTCTTATTCAAAATATTTAAGAATTAAACTCTTTTAAAATAAATTATTACAATGAAAAGTTTAAAATGATTCAATTATTAAATATGTTTAAAAATTTAAATACATAAAAGCCAATATTTTTACCTATATAGAATTAAAAATATAAAATCTAAGAAATAAAATTACCATAAAATTATGATAAAAAAACTTTATTCGAATCTATCTAAGATAGTATGATGAATAATTTTATATAAAAAAAAAGTAAATTAAACAAAGAAGATATTTTTAATATTCAATAAGTTTAAGAAAAATAACCAAAGGATATTTAATAATAAAATAAAAATAATATAATTATTAGACTACCGAGTTCTGGTTTATAGTTATTATCCTTCAATATTAAAAAGTAGAAAAATGTTAAAAAATGAAACTAAACAACAAAAGGCTTTTAATATATTTTAATTTATAATTTTATAAATGCAAAAATAACAGGATAATAAAATAATCTAAAAAACTCCTTTGTTAATGAATAAATCTAAAGGTTAGCATTTTTTAATAAATTAAGAAATAATTAAGATGATTGTTGATAAAGCAGCAATTAAGCCTACTGATATTGTATTAGAGATTGGACCTGGTAATGGAAATTTAACATCATTATTAATCTAATAAGCAAAATAGGTCGTTGCCATTGAGGTCGACCCTAGAATGATTAGCGAGTTAATTAAGCGATTTTCTCCTTATTCTCCTTAAGGAAAGAAGCTTTAATTAATAAAAGGAGATGCAATAAAATCAGATTGGCCGTTCTTTGATTTATGTGTTGCAAATCTTCCATATCAAATTTCCTCTCCTGTAATTTTTAAACTATTAGCTCACAGACCTTTATTTAAATGTGCTATTTTAATGGTATAAAAGGAATTTGCTGATTGATTAGTTGCTTAACCAAATTCATCAATGTATTGCTGATTATCTGTTAATGTTTAGTTGATGGCAAATGTTTCATATTTATTCAAAGTTGGACCAAAGAATTTCCGACCTCCACCAAAAGTAGATTCGGCTGTCATTAGAATTGAACCAAAAAATCCTATGCCAGTTATTGACTTTGAACAATGGGATGTTTTATTAAGAATTTGTTTTCAGTGAAAAAATAAAACATTAAGAGCAATTTTCGTTGGAAAAGGAGTTTTAAATGAAATAGAAAAAATAAACAATAAAAAAGAATAAAATTCAAAACAATAAAATAAATCAAATATTTAAAATAGAAGAAATTTAAGTGAAATGGAAATAGAATCTGATGATGATATTCAACCTATTAAATGAAATAAAAAGATTTAAAAAATAAAAAAAGAAAAATAAGACAATTCTTAATTAAAAGAAAGAGTTATTAAAGTTCTTACAGATTTATAATTTGATAAAAAACGTAGCTAAAAACTATAATGGATTCAATTTGTTGAATTATTAAATCATTTTAATAATAATAAAATCTTCTTTAAGTAAATTTATCTTAATATTTATTAAAGGTTCCAGTTTATTTAGTTTATGTTATTTTCTTTAAGATATTTATTTGCTTTAGAAAAATGTTGATTATTCAAAAACCCTCTATGCGCAGATAATGGTGATGGGTGTACCGATTCTAGAATAAGATGCCTTTACTCATTTATAATATTTTTCATCTTTATTGCTTGAGAACCCCATAACATAAAGACAACATTTTCTCTTTTTTCATTTATTGTTTTTATTACAAAATTAGTAAAATTCTCCCATCCCAGTTTAGCATGCGAATTCGCTTAATCATTAGTCACAGTTAAAACCGTATTTAATAAAAAAACTCCTTGTAAAGCCCAGTTTGTTAAATCTCCATGATTTGGAATAATGAATTTATTGACTTCTAAATCCATCGAAATCGATTTAAAAATATTTTTCAAAGAAGGTGGTTATTTGATTCCTTAAGGAACCGAAAATGATAATCCCATCGCTTATCCTTTTTAATGATAAGGATCTTATCCAACAATAACAACTTTTATCTAGTCCATTTTTGTTAGATTAAAAGCATTAAAAATATGATCTTTAGGAGGATAACAGATATTATTTTAATATAAAAAATCAATTTTCTTAAGCAAAAATTAAAATTCTTATTTACTTATATATTCTTATAATATTTATTGCCAATTTTCATCTAGAAACTAAATTATATTGTTTTCTAATGTCTCCATTATAACTTATGTGTTTTTATTTTGTTATAAAATTTATAATTTTTTATTAAAATTATTTAAGAATGTTCGATTTCTGCTTTTTTAGTTTCAAAATTTAAGTTATAAATTATTTCTTCTTCATCAACATATAATTGATAAATTAAATCATTTATTTTACGAATAAATCCATTTTGGTTGATTTGATTCTATTATATTTTACATCTTTAATTCTTAATATTGTTTTTGGAATCTAAATCAATAAAAATTATAAAACAATCGATTTCCATTTTGGCTTTCTTTAAAGGATAATGTTCAAATATGATTAATTCAATATTTGATATTTTAATCTTTTTTTCTTATTCCACAAAAACGCCATTGATTATTTTACCAATAGAGTTTTAGTTATTATCAATTCATAGAAATAAAACTTCATTATTTGACTATATCTGTTAAAACAAAATCTCTCTGTTGTTTACTCGCTATAATAAGGGACATGCAGATTAATTATCATAAAATTAAATGAATTCATTTTTCCTATAAATTTCAGAATTTTAATAAATTTTATTATTGAAAAAACTTCCTATAAAGGTATAGATATTTTCCTTATTATTATAAGAGAACTAACAAATTTTCTATATTGTTTTTTATTGTGAAATTTTATGATAATTTTCCTCTGTTTTTTACTCTTAATCACTTGCTATTATGTTAATCTCATCAACAAAATTTTCTTTTTTCTCTTCTTCTTTGTCCGAGCTAGAAGTTGATAAAACTAAAAGATTTGCATTTTAGTTTTATTAGTCAGTTTTGTTATTTAACTACCCTGGAGTATAAAATAAGCTTTTAACTCCAGTGAAAAATTATTCAAAAATTGAAAATCCAGGAATTTTAAAAATTTCTAAAAGAATATTAATAATTCTATGATTTAGAACAAGTCAAATTATTTGATTAAAATTTAATGATTCTGACACTAGCGAACTATCAATTAAACTAGTCAAGTTTTAATGAAATTCCTTTCAATTAAAATTATTCGAAAGAGTTATGTTTTTCAGTTGAAAATCCTTAATCTTTACGATATCTTAACCTTCGTAAGAAAATACAAAAACTTCTCTCGGATACTTCAAAGTAACTTTTTCAACTTTATTATTAGAAATATGAAAGTAAAATCCGTTATAATCAAGTTTAACTATTTCTAAATTTGGATTTTTTTTTGAGTTTTTTAAGGTTATATAGTAACCCGAAGCAAGACTAATTTTTGTTTAAGAATTTATGTTGTTTTGAAAGTAAACATTAATATCAAATTTCCATAGATCATAAAGAGTGTAACATTCTCCATACATTAAATTTTTATCATCTAAAAAGAAAAATTCAAAAACAGTTTAATCTGATTAGTTTTTGAATCAGAAGCCTTGTTTTCCTATAATATAACTACCATTTTAAGATTATATTAGGTTTCCGTTTATATCTTTTACAGAATATTCATACATTGAATTTACACATTTTTATATATCTACAACGATTTATTGATTAAATATAAAAATTCCCTAATTGAATGCTCCTTGTTATGTAAAACTGCCTTCATATTTTAAGTTGTTAAAATCTAAACAACCTTATATTGGATAACTGTTGATAAATTCTCCACTTATTATTGCATAAGGTCCAATGATAAAAATACATTTTCCTTAAAACTAATTATCTCTTTATTAACCTATAATTATTTACCCGTTATAGTAAACATTCATTTATAACTTATTTTAGTTATTTTAATCTATAATCTCTCATTACAACGAAGGATGAACTCTTTATTAACTCACAAAATTATTCATTATAAAATCCAAATAAATAAAACATAAATAAAAGGTCAATATATAAAGCCATTATAAATTAATATTAAGAAATTTTCGAATTATTTTTATAAAAATTATCCACTGTTAATGTAAATTCACTTTAATCAAGATTATACCTTCCTTATGATTATGTTTTTAATAACTTATCTTTTTATGATTTTTTAGAAAATTATTTCTCTAAATATTCCATTCTGTCTTTTATTTGTTATTTTACACCATCAAATCCTAATGTAATAATATCATTATCATTATTTCTTTCTAATAGCTTTTAGGATTTATTTCTTAAATATTCTTCTAAATTTTTATTATTTTTTATTATTTTATTAATAACGATTTTCTTTAGTTATTTTGTATGAGTATTTTTATCATTAATTTTTGATAATATTTTATCATTAGTTTTTTATTAAGGAATTTCATTCTCAAATAATTATTTATAATTTCCAGATTTTCTTTTGATTTCCAATAAATCTTTTTTTTATTAATCCAATTTTCATCTATTCTCAATCTATATGATTTCTCATATTTAATAATCTTATTTAAATTAATTTTCATTAAAATTAAAATCAATAATTTCTGGTGTAATTTATTCTTTATTTTTAATATTTATAGTTTCTTTACATTTGGTAATTAGTTTAGTTAATTATTTGGTGTTCTTTTAAATAGTTTACAAATTATCCTACAATGGCTTTAATTAAGAATTCATATTTAATTTTTCTTATATTTTTCAATCAAAATATTAATCAATTATACAGCCTTACTTTTCTTAATTTAACTAAAAATTCTTCTTTTTAGTTTTTAAAACATTTTAAAATTATATTTAGTTTTTAATAATCATCGATTCATATTCTAAAATGCTCTTTATTTCTTCTTTGTTTTTATTTTCTTTATTATCAATCTTTATAGTTTTTTACTCATTTTTATTTTTGATTATTGTTTTCATATTTTAAAAATCTTATTCTTGAATATTATCAGAAAAAAGTTAAATTATGCTTTATTTTTTATTTTTATCAAGATTATCTATAAATTTTTTCTTATTTTAATTTTATTTCAATAATTAAACTTGTTATTGTTTTATTAATAATCTGTTTTCTTAATAATATCTAGTTATTTCTCCAAATTTATCTAATTCACTTATATATGAAACTTTCTAGTTTCAAATTTAATTTATTTCATCATTTTATATGTTGATATTGTTATATAATGAATAAATGTCATATATATTCTAAATTTCCTATATTTATATTAATAAA
>JACCDV011065382.1_pt1 | contig 10103 bp, 8 predicted proteins | sample 7446131 | NCBI WGS metagenome assembly JACCDV01 (sample SAMN15323448, study PRJNA562643) | freshwater metagenome | isolation source: river surface water | place: USA:Blue River Watershed | collected 2017-08-17
AACTTTAAGAACGCGTAACAATGCACCGTATCGCTTGTGCTTATGCGTATATTGAGCATAACCAGTTCCACCATCTGGTAACGGGATCTCAACTATGTCACCTATTTTTGGACGTTTACTCATAGCTACCTTGGTGGGCTAACGATTAAGCTAACGGGCAAATTTGGAGAGCAGCGGAAAATTTGTCCCGGAGCCTACCGTTTGTTAGCCATGTTTATTTCTTAACAGCAATTACTGTTAATGTTTGCAGGTCTTTAAAGGGGTGAATATTTATTAAAATTTTCACTTCTTCGTTTACTGCAATACTGTCATCACCAGTGCCTTGTACATATAAATCTTGACCATCCATGCTCACTAAATAACCTCTGTACTTTAATCCGTTGCGGCTCATTTCTGTTACGTTTTTTACTACTGCGTAATTTTCTTGTTTATATGAGTCCATATTCGTTTTAACGGTGTCTTGCATATAGTTGTAATACGGCAGAACCCAATAAAGTGATGCCAACAGCAATATGTGAAAAACAACAGAAGTGACTATTAAATATTTACTTAGGAATTTCATCTATACATCCTTGTTTGAAGTGCGGCTAACAATTTCATCAAAAGGGAAAACCACGCTTTAAAGCAGGGCTCGCCCTTTCTATTTTTTTAACATTTCGCAACGCTACCGCAAAAGTCTATCGATCTCAAGTCTTTGCATATCTGTGCGCAGTTGCAGGTCAACGAAAGCAGGGATAAACCCGCCAAGCAATTTGATAACATATATTTTACATTCTACAGTTTTGTCTTTATCCACCGACAAGGACCTGTCATGGCATCTGCATTTTTAACTCAGATCAGCGAATACATGCGATCGCGGCGTTACGCGAAACGAACCATCGAAACTTACCTACATTGGATCAAATTTTTCATCCTTTATCACAAGAAAAAACATCCAGCACAGCTGGCAGAACCAGAAGTGGAGGCTTTTTTGACGTGGTTAGCGGTAGAGCGAAATGTCGCCTTTAAAACGCAAGCCACAGCACTAAACGCACTGGCTTTTTTGTATCGCCATATTCTGCAACGGCCATTGTCGTTACAGCTGAATTTTAACCCAGCTAAGACCCCGCAAAAGTTGCCAGTAGTTTTAACGCGTCCAGAAGTGGCCGCCTTGCTGCGATGGATTGATCCAAAATACAAACTGCTGGCGCAATTGATGTACGGCAGCGGGTTGCGCTTGATGGAGGCGGTGCGGCTACGCGTCAAGGATATCGATTTTGATTATTTGTCGGTGATGGTGTGGCAAGGCAAAGGCAATAAAAACCGCCGAGTGACATTAGCCAGTGAGTTAACGCCAAGTTTGAAGCAGCAAATTTCGGCGGTGCAGTTGTTTTGGCAGGCCGATGGACAAAACCCGGTGTACGCAGGCGTGTGGTTGCCTTTTGCGCTGGCCATCAAATATCCAGCGGCTCCCAAAGAGCTAATGTGGCATTATTTGTTCCCGTCCGGTCAACTCAGTCGTGATCCACAATCGGGCCTCATTCGTCGTCACCATGTTGACGAGTCGTGCGTACGGCAGGCTATAAAAATCGCGGCTAAAAAAGCTGGGATTGGCAAAAACGTCACCTGCCACACCCTACGCCATTCGTTTGCCACCCACCTGCTTGAATCCGGCGCCGATATTCGCACCGTGCAAGAGCAGCTGGGGCATAGCGATGTCAAAACCACACAAATTTATACCCATGTGCTAAGTCGTGGCGGCAACGCAGTAAAAAGCCCGCTCAGTAGTATTCTGGCGGGCTCGGGCTAACGGGTAGCGTCGTGTGCTTTTAGTGTCCTGAAAGTTACGCGCTTAATTGCGCAAGGAGTAACTCAGTATCACTCCACGCTACGCACTTTAGCCGCTTCGGCTAAGTCGCGGGCGTGGCGCCATTCCAAGGCACTTTTTAGCACCAAGGTCACCAGCGCCAATAACGCCAGCAAGGACGACACGGCAAACGCGGCGGCAAATTGGTATTCGTTGTACAAAATTTCGATATGCAGCGGCATGGTGTTGGTTTGTTCGCGAATTTTGCCAGACACCACCGACACGGCGCCAAACTCGCCCATGGCGCGGGCGTTACATAAAATCAGGCCGTACAAAAGCGCCCATTTTACGCTGGGTAACGTGACGCGGAAAAACGTCTGCCAGCCACTGGCGCCTAAGGTCAGCGCAGCTTCTTCCATCTCGCGGCCTTGGTCCTGCATCAGCGGAATAAGCTCACGCGCCACGTACGGGAAGGTGATAAAAATGGTCGCTAGCACTATGCCAGGCACGGCGAACATCACTTGCATGTCGTGGTCGTTTAAGTACTCGCCCCACCAGCCTTGCGCACCAAAAATCAGCATCAAGGACAAACCGGCGATCACAGGTGACACAGCGATTGGCAGGTCAATCAAGGTGATTAAAAACTGCCGGCCACGAAAGCGAAACTTGGCAATGGCCCATGCGGCGGCCAAACCAAAAATCGCATTACACGGCACGGCAATCGCAGCGGCTATTAAGGTCAGTTGGATGGCATGCGCCGCCGCCGGTTCGGTAATGGCGGCGATATACACATCCCAACCTTTGCTTAAGGCTTCTTCAAACACCAGCACCAGTGGCAGCACTAAAAACAGCGTCAAAAAACTTAACGCGATGGCGGTGAGCAACCAACGCAGCCACGTGGGTTCGATGGTGGCGCGGCGTGATGATGCGTTCGAACTCATGCGCTTTTTCCTCCGTGGCGCTGCTGGCTCCAGTGCTGCAGGCCATTAATAATCAGCAATAACACAAAGGAAATCAGTAGCATGACAGTACCCAGCGCGGCGGCGCCGGCGTAGTCGAATTCCTCTAAGCGCGACATGATCAGCAGCGGGGTGATCTCAGTGCGATACGGCATATTGCCGCTGATAAACACCACCGAGCCGTATTCGCCAACAGCACGGGCAAAGGCTAGCGCAAAACCGGTCAGTAACGACGGCACTAGGCTTGGCAGAATTACTCGGCTAAAAATCTGCCAGCGGTTGGCGCCAAGGCTGGCTGCCGCTTCTTCCAGTTCGCGTTCAAAATCTTCCAGTACCGGCTGCACCGTGCGTACCACAAACGGCAAGCCGATAAAAATCAGCGCTAACGTCACCCCCAGCGGCGTGTACGCCACTTTTAAACCCAGCGCGTGAAGATGCTGGCCAATCCAGCCATTGGGCGCGTACAAAGCGGTCAGCGCAATGCCGGCCACCGCGGTTGGCAGCGCAAATGGTAAATCGACCAAGGCATCGAGGATTTTTTTACCCGGAAATTGATAACGTACCAACACCCAAGCCACCAGCAAGCCAAACACCATGTTAACCAGCGCCGCAACGAACGAAGCGCCAAAGGTTAGTTTGTAACTGGCCAGCGCGCGGTCACTGGCGACCACCTCGATAAAGCCAGCCCAATCTAGCTGAAAGCTTTTGAGCACTAAGGCACTGAGTGGCAAAAACACCACCAAGCTCAAGTAAAAGGTGGTAAAGCCCATCGACAGGCCAAACCCTGGTAACACTGGGCGCTGTCGCGCTGAAAACAACGGCATAAAGTCTCCGCATGGCCAAATTCAGTCGGCAAGCGAGGGCGACAGGATCATCGGCTGCCGGTCGTTCTCCTCTGCATAAGGCGACTGGCTCGCTTGCAACTAGATATTCAGACGTCTAAACATCTTTTGATGCTGGCTAGACTAACGGAATTGCCGCAAGTTAAAAAGAATCAAAAAACCATGGGTTATAACAAATTGGAATGGATAGCCACGGCGGTGCTTGCGCAGTCCTTGCGATAACACTTGGGCTTGCAGCGGTTTCGGCGGCTCTGGCGGTGCAGCGTGGGTACACCTTGAAAGCGCCGCGGCTTAGAGCCCTCCTCTCAGGACTCTGCGCTCAGGACTATTCGCTCAGGACTATGCGCTCAGGACTATTCGCTCAAGACTATGCGCTCAGGACTGTGCGCTCAGGCCTAAAAGGTGGTCCAGTCGATCAGTTCGCGCTGCGTCGTATCAAAACTACCGTCGTTATCCACCTTAGTACCTCGCGAAAACTCGGCTTGGGCTTTTTGATAGTCGGCATAACTTAAACCACTGCCCTGCCCTTGCAACTCTAGGCGAACATAGGTGATGCGTTCGCCGGCCAGCGCCGTTAGCTCTGCCTGTGGCAATTGCAAATCGACCAAGCTGGCCTGCGGTGCAGTGATATAGATCCAGCGCAGTTGGTTGCTTTGCGCTGTCAACAACGCTTGGTTCACGCCAGCGAAACTGCTGAAGTTATAACTGCCGCTGCGACTGGACAGCCATGTCGGCAACAGGCTGCTAAAACTATCGGCGAGCGCGCGTTGGTTACTCGGCAAATTCAGCGTGATACTGTTGCCGCTAAGCGGCTGTTGTCGGCTACTTTGATAGCCGATAGTCCCGGTGCTGCTAGGCGATAACGCTTGGTTGGTCGACACAGCAAGCACGCGCTGGCGCATGCCGTCTCGGTCAAACACCCGCAACAAGTCGGTGTCGCTGCCACTGGCGTTAAACACAAAGTGCCGCGTCCCAGCTTGCACGTTATCGCTCGTGAGCGTGGCGATCGCCATGTTTGCGCTCCAACCAATCACTCGGCCAGCGGCGGTCATATCGGCAAGACGTAATTCCAGCGTCGAATTATTGGCTTGGCTGTCCATGTCAATCTCACTGACATAACTAGGCCCGGTATTGGCAGGGGCAAGCATCAGTTGGACTTTGCCAAAACGACCGCTGTTATCTGCACAATAATTGCGCGTCACCGAGCCGGTCAGATTGGTCTGCGCTGCCTGTAGCTGGCTGCTTAACACCAGCTTGAATTCCGGTTGCGCGCGACGAATATCGCTCCAATTGACGCTGACCGTTTTGCAGCTACAAAACTCGCTAAAACGCTCATCGGCCAAGCGCAGGACGCCTAAATCCAAGTACGCTGGGCTGATGTAGGACTGAATGTGGTACTGACTCTGGCCATTTTTGTACACCACGCTGATGTGGCTGACATCGGCCGGTTTTTGCAGTTCAAAATGCCCGTTGTTATCTGTCGTCCATTGGCTGTGCATGCTGCCATCGGCTTTGTGCAGCACCACTTTAACCCCTGCCAGCGTATGCGTTTTGCCGTTACACACCGCAGAATAACCCACGGTGTCGAGTTTAATCGTCGGTTGCACCGGCGTCGTCGTGCCACTACCGCTTGAACTGGCAGCGGTTCCACCACCGCCGCAACCTGCCACAGTGAGACATACACCAAGTACAAGCCATGCTGGCTGGGTTCGAATCATCTCACGCTCCTTGCAATCATCGGGGGCATCCTTACAGATATCTAAAGTACAGATATCTAGAGTACAAATATCTAGATATCTTGCAGTGTTTACAGGTTAAACCAAAGCGCCGCCAGCACCAACCCTGCCCACGGTAGCTCCACCATCAAGCGAACCACGACACGCCGCTGCCATGACGGTCGGGTCTGCTGCCAACGCCGCACCGCCAGCACCAAACAAAGCCATGCCAACAGGCCTAGCCCACAGAATATGGCGCGGCCCCATGGGTTTAAGTAGGCACTTTGGTGCAATTGGTACAGATGATGGCGCAGTTGCCAAGGGCTGCTAACAGCCGCCGCATCATTGACGCTTAGGCTGGCGTCCTCGATGCGCTGCAGCGCCATGCTGGTGGGGTTGACGGCGCCACTGGGCGTCTGTGGCCATTGTGCATCACCACGTGGGCTTAGTTGCCAAAAACCTGCGCTGGTCGCAGTCGGCCGCTGCCAGGTGATTTTGCCAACAGGCCAGTTGGGCCACTGCGCCACTAACCTCTGCAGCTGCGGTTCAGGCAGCAGCGTGGTTAACTTTGTTGGTATGGCTGCCGCTGCTGGCATGGATGCCACAGTCACTTCTGACGCAGGCGGCTGCGGCGCTGGCGGTTGCGGCGCCGTCGGTTGTGGGAATAAGGCCGCGTAATACTCACCTGTCGACAACGTCGTTGGCACGTCACGCCAATTACCAAGCTGCATCACCACCGCACTCACGCCATACAGCAGCAGCCACGGGCTAACCAGCAGGCCAAGCCAGATATGCCAACGCAGTGCACCTTGCTGGCGCCAACGTCCAGGCCGTGGCAACACCTGCGACGGGGTTTGGCGCAGCAATCGCCAGCTTAAACCAAGCCCAGACAGGCTAAACACGCACCAAGCCAAGGCGAATGTTGCACACAGGCCAAGGCCGCTGGGTAACCATCCAAGCACCGTCGGCGGTAACACATCGGATAGACTGCGCTTGATAGGCTCTAACCAAGCCCGCCCCAACAAGGTGTAATGCCAATCAAACACCAAGCCGCCAAAGGTTTGGCTTTGCTGGCCTGCATGGACCAGCATCGTCGCGCCGAGCGGCTCACCCTGCAGTGTCACATACTGCCGATACAGGGCAAACCCAGGTTCACTTATTGCCGGCCAATGCAAGGTGAGATAGGGTTTACGCGCACTGGCCAATTCGATGTACCAGCGTGTCGCATCAGCAGCGCCGTGCTCTTGCACTAAAAACTGCTGGGCCGCCTGAATTTGTGCAGCGCTAGAGACCGACGATGGCTCTGCGAGCTCACAGCAACCGCGCAGGGACGGCGTAAGCCACAGGTCCAACTCGGCGCGACACAAGGTCAAACTTCCGCTAAGCAGTAACCAACTGAGCGGCACCGCCAGCACCACGCCCAACCAGCGATGGCCATCTGGGCGCATTCTTAACCCGCTGTTGTGCTGGGAAGGTTCACCTGCTTTGCGCACTAGCCTTGGCGATAGCCGCCACGTCATCACCACGAGCAGCGTCAGCAGCAACCAACTGGCGATGGTGGCATAGTCACGCCACAACAATGCGCTGAGCGTGGTCGGTGCTTGCCACAACCACAGCCAAGGGCTTAGCAGCGCCAGCGCCACCAGCAACACCACCAATAGCAACTTACGCCGCCTTGGGCTGGCAACAAGCTGGGCGAACAGGTGGGTAAAAAGCTGGCGAATAACAAGAGCAAGGCGCATGGCAACATCTTCGGCGTTTAGGGTGCAGCGACACCGCTGTCGGGCTTAAAAACGAACACGCCGCGACCACGCGGCGTGTTCATTTAATCGGTTACTTCTGAATTAAGATACTGATTTGATTGGTCCATTGCGCATTAGATTCTTGCGAGGTAAAAGGCAACACCACGTCATCGGCCCCATCACCATTCACGTCCGCCACCAAATTCACCCCGCGCAGCGGCAACGGTGTGGTAAATTTTTGCGCTTTCTCAGAAAACAATTTCGCGCCGACATGCTGGAACATTTTGAGCGTTTGTTCATCGTCGGCAATCAACAACTGATACACGCCCGCTTTGTCTTTCACCACATTGGCCACCGGCATATTCACTTGGCCGGAATTGAGCGAAATGCCGACCGTCATGTCTTGCCGATACACCGGCCGATCACCAAAACTGCCATCTTCACGTTGGCGGAAAAACTGGTAGTCGATGTCGGCCGATCCCGTCAGCAAGGCGCCGACGATTTTCGACAAGCCAATTTCTGCCACTGGCGTGAAAAAATCGTCGCGATTGTCGCCGTCTAAATCTTTGAATTGCACTTCAAACTGCACGCCATTGGTATTAATTTTCTGATCCGGCTCTTTGTTAAAGCTGACCAAGCCGCCAACCGCCGGCTTTTTGCCATAGTGAATTTGATAGCTGTATTGTTGGTCCATCGCGTCTTTGTAAAACGCCTGCTGCACCACTAAATCCAATACGCCATCGTGGTTTAAGTCTTGGATCCGCTCAAACAGCCGCAGCGCTAAATTGGTAAAACTGCGGCCGTCGCCAGCCCGTTGTTGCGCTTGCAAATCAGGGGTTAACCCCACGCCGAGTGCTTGCACTGTTGGCTCTTTGGCAAAGGAGCCATCGGCTTGTTGCACAAACCAACGCACCGTGTCGTCTTGGGCAAAACCGATATCCAAACGACCGTCGACATTTACATCGCCTTGTTGCGGCGTTTTCACCGTCACCGTCGGGCCGTCGTTGTAGATAATGCTTTGCGCTTGCACCGCCAACTCATACTGCACAAAGCGGCCATCGGCCTGTTGCACCAACAAATGGTAATCGGTGAAATCGGGAATTAAAAAATCACTCAAACCATCTTTGTTGACATCGAGCACCATCTCAATGGATTTAAAGCGCTTTTTATCCACCACGCGATAAATAGAACTCACCGCATGCAATTGCGACCACCGCTGCGCACTTTGGTCAAATCGCCACAGCCCATCGGTCGCCAGTGCCACTAACTGCTCGGACGCTTGCCCAACCAAGGTGGCATTTTGGAAAAATTGGCCATTGGCTAAGATCGGAATTTGTTGCGCACTGCCGGCGTTGATATCGACCAAGCTACACCAGCGTTTCTCACTGTCATGCCCCGACACCACCAAGGATGACGTGCCTTTTAAATGCAACACACTGCCACTGGCAGGGTGGCCTAGGGCAATGGTTTTAACTGAAAAGTCAGCGGCGTTGCTGGAAAACCCAACAACGCTGGCCAACATCACTGCAGCCATCTGATTTAGCGAACAACGGCGAAACTGCGCCATACCAACTGCTCCGTGCAAAAAATGGGGGAAAGCGCCAGTGTACGCAGTCTTGCTTGCGCAAAGCGAGGTGAAAACTGCCGAGCTGACGTAAAAAAATGTAACAAAGTTGCCACTTGGATGCAGCAACCTAGGCAAAGTTCCAGGTTAAAACATGCCTTAGCCGCAGTTTTGCTGCCATCACGCGGCTAAAACAGCTAAACTAGCGGTTTTTTCTACGTTCGGAGTACGACATGTCGATCAACTGGTTCCCCGGCCATATGCACAAGGCCCGCAAAGAAATCGCTGAAGTGATGCCCCAAGTGGACGTCATTATCGAGATGATCGACGCGCGTATCCCATTTTCCAGCGAAAACCCGCTGGTGCCCGAGCTGCGCGGCGACACGCCGTGTATCAAGGTGCTGAACAAAGCCGACCTGGCCGACCCCGCCATGGTCGCCGTCTGGCAAGCGCATTTTGAACAAGAAAAAGGCGTGCGCGCCATTCCAATTAGCCAGCAAAACCCTGAGCAAATCCGCGCCTTGCTCGATTTGTGCGTCGAGTTGTTGCCCGAACGCAACTTCGACGTGCGCGGCCCACGCGCCATGATCATGGGCATTCCAAACGTCGGCAAATCTACTTTAATCAATACCTTAGCCGGTAAAGTCATCGCCAAAACCGGTAACGAAGCCGGTGTGACCAAAGCACAACAACGCATTCGTTTAGAAAACGGTGTGATCTTAACCGACACCCCCGGCTTTTTATGGCCCAAATTAACTCCGCCAAGCTGCGGCTACCGCTTGGCCATCACCGGCGCTATTAAAGAAAGCGCCTTTGATTACGGCGACATCGCCTTGTACGCCGCCGAATATTTGTTAAAAGCCTATCCAGAACGTTTGCAAAAACGCTATCAATTCAGTGAATTACCCGAGCATGACCTCGCCGTGCTCGACGCCATCGGCGAACGCCGCGGCTGCATGGCCAAAGGCGGTATCGTCGACGTCACCAAAGCCGGCGCCATTTTAATCAACGACCTGCGCGCCGGTTTATTAGGCCCCATCTGCCTCGAAACCCCAGAGATGGTGGTACAAGAAGTCGCCGACGCCAAAGCATCAGACGAGCAAAAAGCCATCGAGAAAGAAGCACGGGATAAAGAACGCGCGCGGCGGACGAAGAAGAACAGACGGTAGTTTGGTGGCAGGTGTGGTTTCGCACGCTGGGTTGTGAATTTCGTTTATAAAATGATTCTCGTCTTCGCGGCGCGCTTTTTTATAAAACTTGTTTCCCCTATGCGGCGAGCGCGGTTTGTAAATTTCGTTTCTAAAATGATTTTCGCCTGCGCTGCGAGCGCGTATGCCTGCCGTAGGCGCCTTTTCGCACGCTGGTTTTTGGTTGAGTTTTTAAATGATTTTCGCCTTCGCGGCGCGCGTTTTAAAAGCTTTCGGCGTTGCCGAGGTACTTTTTTTGCTGGCACGCAGGTTTGGGGTCGCACGCTGGTTTTTGATAGAGTTTTTAA
>JACCDV011222625.1_pt1 | contig 10102 bp, 9 predicted proteins | sample 7446131 | NCBI WGS metagenome assembly JACCDV01 (sample SAMN15323448, study PRJNA562643) | freshwater metagenome | isolation source: river surface water | place: USA:Blue River Watershed | collected 2017-08-17
AAGAAGAAAAAGGCCTTGGAAAAGATGATCGCATTGAAATCCCTGCGACCAATCACGAAAGCGGCGCGAATGGTTTCGATCACAGCAGTTCCTCCGCCGTCGGTTGGTTCATTTCAGCGGCGGCATCCTCGCCGGCAATGGCGACAAAAGCGTCGTGCAGGCCGGGTCGTTCGATTGATAACGACCGAACCCCGGCCTTACCCTCAACCAGCGCGGTCAGCAGGGGCTCGACGCCGCTATCGGGCAAAGTGAAGTGCCACCAATTGCCTTCATGGCGCGCATCATCAGGCAATGCCTTGCGCCAAGGCCCGTCGGCATTTTCGGTTTCCAGATGCACCTGCGGTTTTAACCGGTCGCGCGCGGTGGATACTAGCCCTTCGAAACTGACTTTGCCCTTTGCGATGATTGCGATCCGCTCACATAATCGTTCGGCATGGGCGATGACATGGGTTGAAAAGATCACGGTTACGCCGCGTTCCGCCTGCGCCCGGATCATCCGTTCCAACTTGGCTTGATTAAGCGCGTCGAGACCGGAGAAGGGTTCGTCGAGGACGATTAGTCGCGGATTGTGAACGATCGTGCCCAACAACTGCACTGTCTGCGCCATGCCTTTTGACAATTGCCGGATTTGCCGGTCGGCAGCATAACCCAGCCCCGCATCCTCCATCAATTGCCGTCCGCGTGCGGCTCCTTCCTTCAGAGGCAGTCCGCGCAGGGCGCCCATAAAGGCGATGGTGTCGACCGCGCGCATCGACTGATACAGTCCGCGTTCCTCGGGAAGATATCCCACGAGTTTCGACTGGCTGAGGGGCCTGTCTGAACCGAGCAGCATGCGCGTGCCTTCATCGGGGTCGATAATCCCCAACAGCATGCGGATCGTCGTCGTCTTGCCCGCTCCATTCGGCCCCAAAATGCCGTAGATGCTGCCTTCCGGGACGTTCAGGTCGATCCCGTCAACCGCGCGAAAATCGTCGAACTTCTTGACAAGCCCGCGTGCCTCGATTGCATGCATATCGATAAATCATCCTGAAAGTGATGGACCCCAATTAGGGACGGCGCGTGAAGAGACACAAGACAAATATGGTTAACGTGCTGAAGGAAAGGGCGGCGGCCGAAGGCTTTGCCGATTGTCGGATCGCGCCCGGCAGTCTGGCACCGGTCGCGGGCGAACGGCTGCGCCAATGGCTTTCCGAAGGTCGGCATGGCGATATGCTCTGGATGGCGGACCGTGTGGATCAGCGTGCCAGCCCAGACGGCCTTTGGCCCGAAGTGCGCTCGGTGATTATGCTGGGGATGAGCTATGCCCCCGAAACCGATCCGCTGGCCGATGTGCAAGGTGCCGGGCGTATCTCTGTCTATGCCCAGCGCAAAGATTATCACGATGTCGTGAAAGGCGCGCTCAAGCGGCTGGCGCAATGGTTTGTCGGGCAGACAGGCGATCAGGTGAAGGTATTTGTCGATACCGCGCCGGTGCTTGAAAAGGCAGTGGCGCAGGCTGCAGGTCTGGGCTGGCAGGGCAAGCACAGCAATTTGGTGAGCCGCGATCATGGCAGCTGGCTGTTGCTCGGCGCGATCTACACCACCGCCGAGCTGGAACCCGACGTTCCGGGTGCCGACCGCTGCGGATCGTGCAACGCCTGCCAGTTGGCCTGCCCGACCGATGCCTTTCCGGCGCCCTATCGCGTCGATGCACGGCGCTGCGTTTCCTATCTGACGATCGAGCATAAGGGGCCGATCCCGCACGAATTTCGAAAGCCTATGGGTAACCGTATCTATGGCTGTGACGATTGCCTTGCGGTCTGCCCCTGGAACAAATTTGCGCAAACTGCCTCTGTCCATAAGGCGCTGGCGCAGCGACTGGAGCTGTCGAACATGCCGCTATCGGCGCTTCTCGCGCTTGACGATCCTGCGTTCCGCGCGCTCTTTGCAGGGACGCCGATCAAGCGGACAGGGCGGGATCGTTTCATCCGCAATGCGGCGATCGCTGCAGGTAATAGTGGAGATTCGGGGTTGGCCGAGCCACTGACGACCTTACTCGATGATGCGAGCCCGCTGGTCCGCGGCGCCGCGATCTGGGCATTGGCGCAGCTTGATTCCGTCCGGTTTGAAAAGGAGCGCAATGTGCGCCGCGCCGCTGAAACGGATCCGTCCGTGTGCGAGGAATGGAGGATCAGCGCGCCATCAGCGCATTGACGCATTGGGCGCGGTCAACCTCGGCACCATCGCTGCGCCGGGCATCGATATGGGTGACGATTTCGGCACCATTGCGGCCATCGGGATAGAGATAGGCGTCAAGAATGCACGCCCGCCCGCTAAATTGCAGCTTGCGGCCCTGCACTTCGATCACATCCAGCCGCGGCTGGCCGAACAAGCGGATCAGCGCATTGGCATCCTTGCCTATCACCGCCTCCAGCCCACGGGTCGAGAGCATCGGCCGGGGCGCAGGGGCCGCGCTGGCGGGCTTGTCGATCGGTACGGGCACAGCCTGTGGACGTGCTTGCGGAGCAGCCCCGCCACAGGCGGAGAGCAGCAGAGTTGCCGCAACCAGGATCATGCGCTGTTTCATCGGGCCACGCTCCTCTGCTTTCCATGCGCCAGATGCACAGCGGCGCTGGTGGCCACCACGGGTACCACAAATTGCAGCAACGGCACCATCATCCCCGCCGATCCGGCAAGCCCGAGCAGCAGCCTTTCGCCTTTGGTAAAGCCGGCGAGGTGGTGGCCGTGCCGGGCGGTCAGCATATCCTCCAGATCGCGGCCCAGCAGGATCGCGTTGACGCCCAGAAACAGCAAGGGCGCGCCAAATCCGGTGACCAGCAGCATCAGATAGAAAGGCAAAGCAAGGAGGTTATAACCCAGCGCCCGCCCCGCAGAGCGCAGCCCCATGCGCAGCGATTGCATATTGGTTGGCCGCTTCCCCCGCGCCGCTTCGAACGGGTAATGGCGCGCCTCGATGATATCGATAATATCGTCGGAAAAGACCCAGGTGATCGCCACCGCAATGCTGCGAAACAGCACCAGCCCCGCAATCGCCATCACCGCAAATGTCGCCACCGCGCTTAACAGGTTGGAATCGGAAAGGCCCAGCGCCTCAACGGCTTGATCGATCCCGAACCACAGGCCGATGCCCAGCACGATCAGCAGCAACAGCGTCAGCACCATCACCGTCAGCAGGATCGACAGAATCCGCCGTTCAGACAGGCTCGCAAAGCCGAGCGAGATTGCACGCAACATGGGTCAGGGGAATAGTCGAGCTGTATTATGGATGCAAGTCACTCCTTGCCCGACTTGCGCAATTCCGGCCGCCGCACTAGGGCGCGACAAACGCTTTTGAGGGATGTTCCATGACCCAGCCGAAATATGATGTCCTCGCCATTGGTAACGCCATTGTCGATGTGATTTCCGACGCCGACGACGCCTTCATCGCCGCACAGGCGCTGAACAAGGGCGGGATGACGCTGATCGATGCCGATCAGGCCCAGGCATTATATGACGCGATGGGCCCCGGCCGCGAGGTCAGCGGCGGCAGCGCTGCGAACACGCTGGCAGGGCTTGCCCGCCTTGGCCACAAGACCGCCTTTATTGGTCAGGTTGCCGACGATCAGTTGGGTGAGGTGTTCGCGCATGACATTCGCGCCACCGGCATCGATTTCACCGTGCCCGCCCGCCCCGGCCAGCCGCCGACCGCGCGCTGCTTGATTCTGGTGACGCCCGATGCGCAGCGCACGATGAACACCTTCCTTGGTGCGTCGCAATTTCTGCCCGCGCAACTGATCGACCCCGAATTGATCCAGAGTGCCGCGATCCTCTATCTCGAAGGCTATCTCTGGGATCCGGAAGAGCCGCGCGCCGCGATGCGCAGCGCGATCGATCTGGCCCGCGCCGCCGGCCGCAAGGTCGCGCTGACCCTGTCTGACGCCTTTGTGATCGCGCGCCACGGCCCCGATTTCCTGGCCGAGATGGACGCAGGGCGGATCGACATTTTGTTCGCCAATGAGGTGGAGATAAAGGCGCTTGCCGGTACCGAAGATTTTGAAGCGGCAGTGGCGCAAATTGCCGCCAAGGTGCCCTTGCTGGTCTGTACCCGTGGCGAAGATGGCGCGATTGCCGTGCAGGGCGGCGAACGGGCCGAGGTCGCGGCCGAACCGGTTGACCGGCTGGTCGATACCACCGGCGCAGGGGATCTGTTTGCCGCGGGCGTCTTTGCCGGCCTTGCGCAGGGCCGCGATCTGCAGGCTTGCCTTACCATGGGCGCGGTCTGCGCGGCAGAGGTGATCAGCCATTATGGCGCCCGGCCAGAGGCCGACATCAAGGCCTTGGTCGACGCCCGGCTCGCGGGCTGATCGCGCGCCGGAGGGGCTGAGGCGGGGGAGATTTTACCCTGCCTCCCTTTCTCCACTGCGTCTAATTGCTTGCAGCAATAAGACTGCGTACCTCTCCCCTAAAGGAGAGAGGAATAGGGCTCAGCCCTCTGGCGCAGGCGCGACGGTGACGGGGCCGATTTCGCCCAGACATTCCTTGATCGGGGCAAGATCCTCGACGCTGGTCGGCGGGTTGGCGATCAGATCCTGCACACTCTTGCCCGCCATCAGCTTGTCGGCGGCGCAATCGCACAGCTTATCCAGATCGACATTCACGCCCTCCGGCACCTGACCCTCTGCCGTCGCCGCGCAGCTGGAAACGATCGACTGGCGCACGGTGGATTTGAGGTTCTCATCCACCATCCCGCCTTCACCACAGGCGGAAAGCGCGAGCAGCGCGACGGGGGCAAAAGCAAGCGAAAGACGAACATGGCGCATCGGGGAACCTCCTATCATTGTTGCGAACAATATGGGGCGATGTGCGGGGATTTGAAGGGGGGCTTTCCCTCTCTCCTTCAGGGGAGAGGTACGAAGTCTTATTGCTGCAAGCAATTAGACGAAGTGGAGAGGGGGAGGCTAGGCACGACCTCACCGTTTCAGCCCCTCTCCGCTGCGACTAGGCAGCAAGCTGCCAAGTCTCGCTCCTCTCCCCTAAAGGAGAGAGGGTTTTGCCTATTTCGCCTTCGCCAACAACGGCGCCAAATAATGCCCGGTATAAGACCGCGACTCCTTCACCACCGCTTCCGGTGTCCCCTCTGCGACAATCTCTCCGCCCTTCACGCCGCCTTCGGGGCCAAGGTCGATGATCCAGTCGGCGGTTTTGATCACGTCCAGATTATGTTCGATCACCACCACGCTATTGCCTTGCTCGACCAGGCGGTGGAGCACCTCCAATAATTTGCGCACATCTTCGAAATGCAGGCCGGTGGTGGGCTCATCCAATATGTAGAGCGTCTGGCCGGTGCTGCGGCGGCTGAGTTCCTTGGCGAGCTTTACGCGCTGCGCTTCGCCGCCCGATAGGGTCGTGGCCTGCTGCCCGACCTTGACATAGCCGAGGCCGACCTCCGCCAGCATCGCCATTTTGTCGCGGATCGGGGGCACGGCCTTGAACACCTCCACGGCATCCTCAACCGTCATGTCGAGCACGTCGGCGATCGACAGGCCCTTCCACTTCACCTCCAGCGTTTCACGGTTATACCGTTTGCCGTGGCATTCCTCGCACGTCACATAGACGTCGGGCAGGAAGTGCATCTCGATCTTGATCAGGCCATCGCCGCTGCAGGTTTCGCAGCGCCCGCCCTTTACGTTGAAGCTGAACCGGCCGGGCTTATATCCGCGCGCGGCGGATTCGGGCAGGCCGGCAAACCAATCGCGGATATTGGTGAAGGCGCCGGTATAGGTGGCGGGGTTGGACCGCGGGGTGCGGCCGATGGGCGATTGGTCAATGTCGATCACCTTGTCGCAATGTTCAAGGCCGGTGATCTTGTCATGCGCGCCCGCAATCACCCGCGCGCCGTTTAACGTGCGCGCCGCGGCGGCATAGAGCGTGTCGATGGTGAAGCTCGACTTGCCCGATCCCGATACGCCGGTGATGCAGCAAAATGTGCCGAGCGGGATGCTGGCGGTGACATTCTTCAAATTGTTGGCGCGCGCGCCGTGCAGCGTCAATTTCTTGCCATTGCCCTTGCGGCGCTTTTTCGGGACGGCGATTGCGCGCGTGCCGTTCAGATAATCGGCGGTCAGGCTGCCCTTGGCCTTCAGGATTTTCGCCAGCGGACCTTCGGCAATCACTTCGCCGCCATGCACGCCCGCGCCGGGGCCCAGATCGACGATCCAGTCGGCGGTGCGGATGGCATCCTCATCATGTTCGACAACGATCACGGTGTTGCCCAAATCGCGCAACCTGCGCAGCGTGGCGAGCAGCCGATCATTATCCTTTTGGTGCAGGCCGATGCTCGGTTCGTCGAGCACATAGAGCACGCCCGACAGGCCGGAGCCGATCTGGCTGGCAAGGCGGATGCGCTGGCTCTCCCCGCCGCTCAAGGTGCCGCTGGTGCGATCAAGGTTGAGATAATCGAGCCCGACATTGTTGAGGAAGCCCAGACGTTCGTTGATCTCTTTCAGGATCGCCTTGGCAATCTGGCTTTGCGTCGGGGTCAATTGCGCATCGAGATTGCTGAACCAGCCGAGCGCGTCGGCAACGCTCATCCGCGTGGGTTCGGATATGTTCGCGCCGCCCACCCGCACGCTCAGCGCCTCCGGCTTCAGGCGCGCGCCATGGCAGGTCTCACAGGGCTGGCTCGTCTGGAACTTGCCCAGCTCCTCCCGCATCCAGGCGCTGTCGGTCTGCAGCATGCGGCGGTTGAGGTTGCCGATCACGCCTTCAAAGGCCTTGCGCACGGTATATTCCTTGCGCCCGTCGATGAAGGTCAGCTCCACCGGCATGCCGCCGGTGCCGTACAGGATGATCAGCCTCTGGTCGGGCTCCAGCTTCATCCACGGCGTCGTCAGGTCAAAACCATAGGCTTTCGCCAGCGAGCTGAGCACCTGCATATAATAGGGGCTGGGCGGGTTGGATTTCGCCCATGGCACAACCGCCCCCTGTTTCAGGCTCAGCACTTCATTGGGGACGACCAGCTGCGGATCAAATTCCAGCCGCTCGCCCAGCCCGTCACAATCGGGGCAGGCGCCCTGCGGCGCGTTAAAGCTGAACAGCCGGGGCTCAATCTCCGCCAAGGTAAAGCCGCTGACCGGGCAGGCGAATTTCTCGCTGAATACGATGCGGTTGGGCGGCAGGCCGGTGCCTTTCATCGCGCCCCCAGTCACGTTAGTGGTGACGTTGGTGGGGGCAGGCGTGAAGGTCGCCCGCGCCTCGCCGAACGCTGTCGGCACGGCATCCGCGGTGCCCGTCGCCTCTGCAACTGTGGTGTCGGCCAGATCGACATAGGCTAGCCCTTCGGCCAGTTTCAGCGCCTGTTCAAACGAGTCCGCCAAACGCGTCTGGATGCCGTCCTTCACGACGATGCGGTCGACGACGACCTCAATGTCATGCTTATACTTCTTGTCGAGCGCGGGGGCTTCCTCAATGGCGTAGAATTCGCCGTCGATGCGCACACGGGTATAGCCCGCTTTCTGCCATTCGAGCAGTTCCTTGCGATATTCGCCCTTGCGCCCGCGGACCGCCGGGGCGAGCAGATAGGCGCGCGTGCCTTCGGGCAATTGCATCACCCGATCGACCATCTGTGTCACCGTCTGCGCGGTGATCGGCAGGCCGGTGGCCGGCGAATAGGGCACGCCGACTCGCGCCCATAATAGGCGCATATAGTCATAGCTTTCGGTGACCGTTGCGACGGTCGAGCGCGGCTTGCGCGACGTGGTTTTCTGCTCGATGCTGATCGCGGGGGAAAGGCCCTCGATATGCTCTACATCCGGCTTTTGCATCATTTCGAGGAACTGGCGTGCATAGGCGCTCAGGCTCTCGACATAGCGGCGCTGGCCCTCGGCGTAGATGGTGTCGAACGCCAGGCTCGATTTGCCGCTGCCCGACAGGCCGGTGATCACGATCAATTGATCGCGCGGCAGATCGATATCCACGCCTTTGAGATTATGTTCACGCGCACCGCGCACACGGATGTGGGTCAGACTCATGGGATGGGTATGTTCCAGATTTGTTCGCTGCGCGCAAGAGGGCGCCCCTGTTCGCCGCTGAAATGGAACCCGCGAGGGGGTTTGGCAACCCCGCGCTTTTGCTGTAACCTACGGACATGCATCGTGGGGCAAGATTCGCCGCTTCGCTCGGCGCAATGTTGGTGGCCTTTGGCGCGCCGGTTGACGCGCAACCATTGCCTGCGCAATCCGAAATCCAGTTCGTGCCCGGCACGGGAGAGCCTGCCGCTGTTATAACCCCCATGCCGCGACGCCTTGCCTGCCCTGCGCTGCCTGAGCGACGCCAGCGGCTGGCGATGCTTTACCCTGAAATGCCGGCTGCGCCTGCGACCTCTGCCGAAACGTCCTTGCCTGCCCCGCCGCCCCGCCGCCTTGACCGCGCGTTGCTGGAAGAGGCGCTGGCAAGTTATGACCTGCACGTCTGCCAGCGCGGCAGCGGCGTCGGCCCTGCGGAAATCGTTGTGGTCGATTTCGCACGGCACAGCACCGAACCCCGGCTCTACATTGTCGATCTCGAAAAAGGCGATGGCATCGATACGCCGATTGTCGTCGCCCATGGAATCGGATCAGATCCCGATGATGATGGCTATGCCACCGCCTTCGGCAATGCCCAAGAAAGCTGGATGTCCTCGCTCGGCGCGGCGCGCGGTGCCGAACTGTATCGCGGGCGCAACGGCCTGTCGTTGCGGCTTGACGGGTTGGACCCTTCGAACAGCGCGATGCGGCCACGCGACATTGTCGTTCACAGCTATGCCCCCGAAAGGCGGCGCTATTTTCATTACAGCCATGTTGCGGCGCGCGGCGGAAAGCCGGGGACGAGCGAAGGCTGTTTTGTCGTTGAACCGCACCATCGTGACCGGCTTTATGATCGGCTGCGCGATGGCGGATTCCTCTATGCGGGGCTGGGTAAGGACAGCGCCGCCTGGCGGCAGCAGTTTCTGCCCGTCAGGCCGATCACACCATGGCAGGGCGAAGTGATTTTCGTCCCCGGCACCGGGAACTAGTTATCAGGCAATCGCGCTGCCGATCCGCGCGATAGCAATTTTTGGAACATCCGCCGGGCCGCGAACAATCCCCAGATCGACGAGCCAAGCAGCGCGACCCCGATGACCGCTGCGGCAACCGGATTGGCAAAGGCCAGCGCAAGCAAGCCGCCGGTGGCGACGTCCTCTATAATGGATAGCACGATGTTGCTGACCGGTTCGGGGCTGGTGTTCACCGCTGCGCGTGCGGTTGCCTTGGTCGCATGGCTGGCAAATGCTGCCCCACCGCCCAAAAGGAAAACGATCACTTGCCAGACGGGATCACCGGCATCGACAACCGCGAGGGCGAGTAGCGCACCGCCGAGCGGACGGATCAATGTGTTCAGCCCGTCCCAGATCGAGTCGAGCCAGAGGATCTTGTCGGCGAAAAATTCGGCAACCGCCCCGACACCTGCGGTCCCGATCACCCAGGGATTGGCGAGTGCCTCCAGCATTTTGAGATTTTCGGGTAGGTCAACATAACCAAGGTGCATCGCAAGGCCGGTGGCGAAGACGGTGAGGTACAGCCGCCACCCAGATAACAGGCTGACGCTGGCTGCAAGGCCAAGCAGTTCGACAATTCCCATCCGGCCTCTCCCTCAAACAAGGTCTGGATTGGGTAATGGTGCCATTATGCCAATCAACTAGCAACCTAGGGACGTTACCGATATTCGCTTTCCGGCATTTCAGCGGACGCCTCCGGCAGCAACGCATCCTTGTTTAGGGCACTTTGCCAGATCTGTCGCATCTCGCGCCGGATCGCCGGGCGATCGGCAGGCGGTGCATCGCGCAACTGTGCGCGCAGTTCCCGCAGCCGTTGCTGCGCATCGACAGGCATCGCCTGCCACGCCGCCTGCCGCGCAGCCACCCGCTCTGGATCTGGACGCGGGCGAGGCGTTGGATCGATCAGCGACGATGATGACTGGGCGGATGTCGCCCGGCGTTCGGCCATTGAGTTGCGCCGTGCCTCGATCACCTCTGCCCGCCGTGCCTGCATTGCAACCGCGATGTCCTTGAGTTCATAAATGTTGATTTCGCCACGGTCGATCATTG
>JACCDV010230731.1_pt1 | contig 10101 bp, 8 predicted proteins | sample 7446131 | NCBI WGS metagenome assembly JACCDV01 (sample SAMN15323448, study PRJNA562643) | freshwater metagenome | isolation source: river surface water | place: USA:Blue River Watershed | collected 2017-08-17
TAAAAAGGGCACCTCATCACGGGTGCCCTTTTTGCTAGTCTTGGGTTATTGCCACCCTAGCTCAGTCGGTAGAGCAGCTCCCTCGTAAAGAGCAGGTCAGGAGTTCGATTCTCCTGGGTGGCTCTGGGGTTGGTGAGCTGTAGCTAAGCTCCACAATTTCAATGCACTGTGTTCAATGACTTGGGGGAGTCAAATGCGAGCCTCAACCTTGCGGCGGTTCTTAACCACGTTGACAGTCGCGGCGTTGATTTGCCCACTGTTTGTTTCCCCTGCCCAGGGGCAAGATCAATACTGGCATCGTGATTTGCCGAACTTCTCGCAGTCAAACTCGCAGGATTACGCGGCGGGCTGGCGCAAACTTGCAATTGATGATTCCTTCAATGGTGGTGCTACCTCATCCATCTTCGCGGGGTGGTCTCAGGGTTCAGATGTGAACTACGGAAAGTGCGATTCGGTTGATTCCGGTCCGTGCTTAGACCCGACCATTTCTTTCATCCAAGGCGAATCGATTCTTCCGGTTTGTTCTTCCAGCGTCTCAGAAAACTGCATCAACGGCTTGTCAATCAGCAGTAGTGGCCCTCCAGTGTCTGCGGTGTTTCAGCGGTCGCTTGAAGGATTCGCTTTTCCCGCCAATGCGGCAGCGCAAACCCCAGCGGGGGGCACTGTTTCCCTTTGGGACAGTAAGGAATTTCCTCACACAGGGGGTTCGACCTACGCCGTAAGTGCACAGATCAACTGGTTCCGTTCGGGCGGGCAAACAACATATAGAGACCTGACCATTCGAATTGCAGCAGTCGACCTGAGAGCGTCCTCAGATGCTCGGGTGACTGTCCCATACACAACGGAGAGCGGAGTTCCTGGTGCGAATCGACTCCAAACTCGTGCCGCAAACCACAACCCGGGAAAGAATGGATGTTTCTTTACCCAAGATCAAGTCTGCGGTTATGAGCAGGAATTCTCACCAAACACCAGAATCAAGGTATCGCTCAAGGTTTCTAATAGAGTCACTGGCTGGCTTTACGGCCGGCTGAAGGATCCCGTCATCTCAATTCAAGATTTGGGGCTGGGGCAAAATCTTGTCGAAATAGAAGCGGAACCCGTTCGCGTTGCGAAGCTGCACGCTCGCTGGAATGTCAACAATCTGCCAGGGGTCATCGATGATCGCCAGGGGCGAGGTGCATTCGGTGATGGAAATCTAATGGCAGGTTCTACAGATTCGGATGCCTTTTCTATCGTTGACAAGCTGAGGACTGTCACGAACGACTCCGCGACCGGTCACAAGACATACTGGTCATTGGCAAGCACTCGAGGAGTCGGGGGATGCCTCAGTGATGGTTCCCGACTCAATGGGGTTGTGACCACCAACGCAATGGTCTTTTCAGGCGGTCCCCCGAGATTTGAAGGTGGGTACCTAACCTATCGAGTCGCAGGAATGCACCATGGCCCAGATGGGTCCGAAGTTGAGATTGGAACCTATGACGTTCTCATACGCTCAGATGTAGCCAGATGCCTATATGGATACACAAACGCTCCAGTGTCTGCGACTGTTGCCGTGATGGGTGAGGGTGGTGAACAAAAGGTCGCCACGACACAAGTTTCGGAACGTGATGGTTGGCTGAAGTTAGCTGCATACGGCTTTACTTTTTCCGAAAAGGAGCTGTTAGTGAGATTCAGTCAGCTGCAGACACGAACCCTCTCAAGGTTCTCGGGAACATCTCGTTTCTTGACCAGCGCGCAAAAAATGGAAATGTGGAACCTTGCGCCAAGAATTGTTTCCAGTCAACAGGTGAGCTGCACGGTGCTTCATCACAAGGAATCTTCAAGAGCACTTGCCCTCAGTAGGGCAAAGACAGCATGTGAATTCCTACGCCCTGCCCTTCCTTCCGCAAAGTTCACCTGGGAAACCAAACCCACCTCCTTGAAGAGTTTGGATGGCCGGTTGCAAATAACTTATAAATGAGTGAGCCTAAATTCTAAGGTTTAGCGATTCGGCTACACCGCGAGCAACCGGTGGTAACCTGCGGTAATGAATAAACGTGCGCTAGCGACTGCAGTGGTTTCAGCAACCGTTTTGTTGCTTGTTGGCGGCGGTCTCGCAGTCGGCAACTACGTTTACACAAGTGGGACTGTGGTTCCCTGCGCTATCAACGCAGACGATGTTGCAAATACCCCCGAGTCCTTCAATACCCCTGGATCGGGTCAAGGCCCATTTCCTGGCGAGGGTTGGGAAAAGTGGGTGGGCCATGACATTTCAAAGTGGTGGATGACTGGTGTTCCCTACGAGGCCGTGACTATTCCGGTCAGCGAGGAGATCAATCTCTCGGCCTGGTGGATTACCCCAGAGCTGGGAAACGGAAAAACCGTCATGGTCACCCATGGCATCGGTACATCTCGACGGGACTTCAACGCTCTGATGCCAACGGGAATGCTAGTCAAAAACGGCTTCAACGTTCTGTTGGTTGACACTCGTGATACCGGAGAATCAACTTGCACCGATGGCCGCCACTCAGCGGGGCAAGAAGAATCTGACGATTTCGCGGCAGTTGCTAAGTGGTTGGTGGACAACAAGTCCATCAAGCCTGAGAGCCTTGGAATGTTTGGTGTTTCTGGTGGTGCGATCATGACTAGCCTGCTGCCTTCAAAGACAGACCTGGTTTCGGCATTTGCCATGGAGGGAACGATCTTTGACTTCAACGCCGCTGCAACCAGAGAGGTTGAATACCAGGGGTTCCCCGGCTTCCTGTGGCAGTTGGCTTTGGCTTCAGCCCAGCTATTTCACGGCGTGAACCTAACTGAGACAAAAGTCTCGGACTCGATTGTTGCGGCAGGGGATAGGCCCATGCTGATTCTCCATGGCGATGCCGACCAGCGTTTGGACTATCAATCCTCTTTGGACTTTGTTTCTTATGCGGAGTCGGTCGGAGCCGAAATCTCGCTGGAGACTTTTGAGGGCGCAGACCACACCGAAGGCATGCTCTCAGAGAGCGACCGATATGCGGCTGCGCTTGCTAAATTCTTCGAAGAGTCGCTCAGTCGATAGCTGAACTCGATCAAGCAATAGGGGAAACAGTGGCTGGAGAAAAAAGCGCCTTTAGCGATAAAGAACGCGAGGCAATGAAAGAGCGCGCCAGGGAGCAGCGCGAGTTCAAGAAGCTCTCGGGTGAGGAGCAGATCAACCGCAAGATTGCTGAGATGACTCCAGCCGAGCAAAAGCTGGCCACTACTTTGCACAAATTGGTTATGTCAGCTGCGCCAGAGCTCAAGCCACAGACGTGGTACGGAATGCCTGCCTACTACCTAGATGGAAAAGTTATTTGTTTCTTGCAGGTGGGTAGCAAGTTCGAGTCACGGTATGCGACCTTCGGATTTCAGGAGACTGCAAAGATCGACGACGGTGACTTTTTCCCAACCTCCTTCGCCCTGATTTCCCTGACTCCGGCAGTTTCAAAGCAGATAGAAGCGCTGGTAAAGAAGGCTGTGGGGCGCTAGCCCTTCGGCTTGAGTTGGCACTCTGGTGTTCCACCTGGCAAGCGGTGGCGGTTTGCCGCAACGACCGAGTAGACCACTTCCGAAATGCTCAGAAGCACGGGCGCGCGCATGAGCCAACCCGCGGCCACCCATAGAGTTTTTGAGTCCATGAGGTATCGAGCAATTGCCTCAGCCCCTCGATACTTCCTTCCATCGCGCAGGTATTGAACGGCACTCTCGGCGTCTGATTTCAGTACTCCGAGCTGGGCTAGATCCAGATATTGATAGGGAGAGGAATCAATTCGGTTCTTTGTCATTCGACGCAAGAGACGCATTGAAGAGGAGCAAAACGCGCAATCACCATCGAAAACAAACAACCTTGCCACAATTAGGCCAACCAACAGAGGTGCTGGGTTATTTCGAGTCAACCCCAGTACGTTAGTTTGCAGTCACACTCACTCGGAAGTTGCCTGCGGCAGTCCCAACCTGCTTGGTGTTGGTTGATACCTCTAAACCTGACCTCAGTGAAGCTATTGCCTTACAGGCTTCTTTTGCCCTGGCAACGGCCAGTGCTCTTTCCTTGGTCTTCGAGAATGATCCCGTGCAAGTGATGCTCGTGGCACCCTCCAGCCCTGTGGCAAATGAGCTTGCGACAGCGAGTTGGGACTTAGATAGACGCGCTAGCTTGCCAACAAACCTGGGCAAGGTTATGGACTTTGGGGAAAACTGACTGAGTTTTACCCGAATGTTCTTCTCAGAGAAGGTGAATCCGTAGGCGGCAAGCTTTAGCCACCCATTACGCTCACTCACCTCAGTTGTGGCAACGGTCGCCTCTCCGCCTTCACTAACTACCTGGATGCTGGCTTGTACCGGGGCACTTGAGAATCCGTAAAGACATCTGGCAACCTTGCCGCTCATAATCAGGTCGTAAGTTCCGAGGCTGAGTGTTTTTCCATCCGGAAGGTAATGCATTCCGGCCACCTTGTAATTTAAAGCTCCGGCTTCAAACGATGGTGGGTCTCCAAGGTAGGCAGTGGCATTGGTAGTTACTACCCCCAAAACAGATGACTTGTCAGCAAAACACGGCTGGGCAGAGTTTGTCTCGATCGTGGTGAAGTTCCAAAGTGAAGATGACCCCTGTGAAGTGTCCTTCGCGGTCTTTCTGAGCCCGTCTAGAACATCAAACACTCGTTCGCCCTCGTTGGAAAAGAAGTCTCTTATGGAGCGTCCAGTGAAAAGTGGACCAAGGGCGTTCTTGCCCCCGGTTGACGCGATGATCTTTGCAATCTCAGCAGGGGTCTCGGCTTGATTGGCCAGAATTGCGACACGAGGAACGTTCACTACTAACCCGGCGACAGTAATTCTGTTCGATGCGGACGAGATGGTGTCGATGGCGATTTCGGGTGCCTGCAGTCGCCCCCTAAACCATCCTGTGATTGTGCTCGGGGTGCGGATTGAAACCTCAATTCTCGTGTTTGGGGGGAAATCCTCAACAACACCGCAGGACTGAGGGTCTTGCCAGATACAAGCTGGGTCGTGGCGAGTGAAAATCCTGATCATGCCATTTGCATCACCCTCTGCAACCTCAACTGGCCCTGAGCTGCCTCGCTGTGTGAAGGGACTCACGTTCGCGGATAGTGCGATTGCATCGAAGCGCTGGGTAGCGCGGTTGTAAACCTGCTTGATTTTCGCAACAACGGCGTACGAATTTGTTCCACCGGAATGAGTCAGCCCAGGAATTTCCCAAAGCGATATTTCGCCGGCGTCGATAGCGCCTTGAGATTTAGCCGAGTACTTCTGGCCTTCGACTCCTCGAATGAAGTTGGCTTTGATCCAGGGCGATCCCGACACTTGTGCTCTAAGCGACTCAACGCAACCCACTTCAGTTTCGGACTTGCAGACTGAGATGATGCTGTGTGCTTGAACGAATGCCTTTTCGGGGTTGCAGTTCTCCCCATCAACACCATTTGGGCAAAGCCTGGCTGTGTATTCCTCTCGAGTTCCCGTAGTTGCCTGCCATGCGCTCCAAGCATCAAAGACGTTTGGCTCGTTAACGGCAACCATCGTCGTGCCATCGGGAACAGTATTTGGCGATGGGAACTCCCAGCCCAAACCTGATGCTGGAACAGTTCCGGCCAAAACAACAGCTAGTGCCAAAACGGAAAGAAATAGTCTCTTCACGCCATCCCCCAAGAAGGCTCTGATTCTGGGTCTTTATCCCAAAAAAAGTTTAGGGCGAGGTTCGATATGAAACGCGCTACAAAAGAGGGGACAGACATTTTCCGGACAATTCATTGCCGGAGGGGTTGCCCAGTAGTAAACATGGAGAAGCATCTAGATTTAGGGGAATTTTATGCTTTCAAACCTCAAAAAGATTGCAGCGGGAATTGCGACTAGCGCCTTGCTTGCAACCGGACTCGTGGCATCGCTGCCGGCAGCTGCAGAGGACATCAATGTGCCAAAAATTACTTGGCCGGCCTGTGATAACTTCCGCACCGACTTCTGTATTGAATCAGTGAAGATTCAGCCGCTCGGAACCTCCACAGCGCTCGACTTGGTTTACACCAGGACTCAGACCGCTGCAGCACCGAGCGCTCCAGCAACCCAGTCTCCAGCCGTCTCTGGCTCAGCCACCGTTTCTCCAATTGCTCCAACTCCAGTGATTGAGCGCGTAGCTGGAAACGCAGTGGCAGGATCTTGGACTCACCCGGACTGGGTTACCTACGGTTTGAATGGCTCTGGCTATGACGGTTTGGCAATTGACATGAAGGCCGCCAACCAGTTCACCAACAACATCTTCTTCACGGTTTTGCCAGCCATGTTCGACTCCGCAGGAAAGCCTTCGGTTGCGCTTCGTGCCGATGGATCCAGGCTTGCATTGAACATGGATATCGACACCAGAATCACTGTTGTTGCTCGAATCGGAGCTGTAAAGACCGGTGTATCAATCGGCATTGCCAACAACCTATCTAAGACATCCGAGCTTGGAACTTCTTCCGCACCGGGCAAGCTCATCATGCGCGGAACTCCAGTTCCAGTGCCTCAGGTAACCTCTGCTCGTCAGTGTGAAGGAGAGACCGGAGTTGCATCTGCAGTCGTTACGACCATGCAGGGCTTCGTGGTAGTTGAGACTGAAACCAGCGGTTTTGGTGTCGATGGACTCTCCGGCCGCATGGCAATTTCATCGAACGGTGTTGCCTGTGGTGTGTCCACCCCAGTTTGGGATGAAGCCAGCGAAACCCTCACTTGGCAGGCAGGTGCCCCACACTTCCAGCCAGATGGAAAGACTCCAAACCTCGGCTTCTATAAGGCAGTTATTCCAGCAAACGATGCACTTCTGCTCTGGGGTCTGTCCGACCCAGCAAAGGTAGCGTCAGCCCTTCAGGTGAACGTTATCTCTGAAGAGGGTGGAGCTGCTCGAGTTGCAGCGAGAAACATCTCCTACCTATACGGAAACATCATCATCGAGGCAACTGGATTCGAGTACTCAAAGCCAAAGATCCAGATCAAGAAGATCTCCAGCTATAAGGGATTCGCCAAGCCAAGGAACATCACTTGTGTGGACCCAGTTACCAAGAAGCGCGTGACCTTCGAGAACGCCTACGGATGTCCTAAGGCGCCAAGCAAGCCAGTGCAGAGCTTTGTAACTCCACCGTTTGCCAACACCACCTCATCACTGAACTCTGCTCACCAGAGGGCAGTGACTGGATTCCTAAAGGACTTCCCAGAGGCGAACAAGTTCATTTGCACCGGAGTTCACAGCCCGAACGCTTCAGCCGCTCAGCGCACTGTTGCAAAGAAGCGTGCAGATGCAGTTTGTAACTTCGCTAAGTCAAGGGACACAGCAAAGGCCCTGACCTATCTGTCTGAAGCCAAGCCTTCATCGGCTGCCGGCTTCCAGGGCAGAGTAATGATCACAATGCGAGACGATAAGTAGGTCTTGCAAGCAAAAGCCCCGGGGTGAATGGCCCGGGGCTTTTGCTTTTTCTACTCACAAACCGTGCCGTCTTTATCGCCATCGCGGTACCAGTCGTACTCGGGATGAACGCCTTTGACGTAGTTTCCAAAACCATTCGCGATTGCCTCTTTGCAGGTCCCAAACCTTGGGTCCAAAGCTCCACTGGCTGGCTCAATCGGTCCTGCTGGCTTAGGTGGAGAGCCGGCGACAACTCTTGCCTTCTCAGGAATTGAACCCAAGTCCTGACCTGCGCATCCTTTAGCAAGTCGACCTAGTTGGAGAGCCTCGGCTGCGTCGATACTCAAACTCCAGCGGTATTTGACGGAGAGCCACCGAAACGCATAACTGCAGTGGAAGTCCTGGTTTGGAGGTAGCCATTGAGCGGGGTCGCGGTCAGACTTGGATCTGTTTGAGCTGGCGGTGACCGCAATCAGAGAGTGGGCATAACCAAGGTCATTTGCAAATGCCGTTCGTGTCCCAGTATCCCAGCCATACGCCCCTGAGTCCCATGCCTCTTTCAGGGGCACCATGTGGTCAACATCAAAACTCGAAGCATCTGTCGTGGTGACTCCATCAAACAGCGAGCGCCACTGCCCAAAAACTTGGCAGTTGCCTGAGATGCTTGGATCAACCCTGCTCTCCTGGATTAGCACTTCTCGTCTGGTGTTGCAGCCATCTCCGTCTGAGTCAATCCAGTGGCGAAAGTAGTCGCGGTCGTAGCCACCACCGAACTCGTCCTGGATTTTCAAGGCTGCAAGTAGGTATTCAAAGTTCGATTCCGTCTCAGGACCCTGGACAGTAGCTGTTGGGTTTGGGGTTGCCTCTTGCGTTACCGCCGGAACTGGCTCCTCGGCGGGAGACTCAGAGGTAATGGTTGGAGCTTGCGTGGTTTGAGTGGGTGTCGGTGAAATTGAGGACTCTGGGGCAGCACTGCAGCCACTGAGCACCAAGCTCAGCGCTGCAAACCAAACAATCTGCCCCCGCACCATGCATAGAAGATACCAATTTGAGTTCGCAGGCAAATCTGACTTCTGGCAATTATTAGTTTTGCAGGAGTATTGTTTAGTGGTTGTTGGGGCTTGAAGCCATGTCGAGGCTGCAAGTTGTCAACCCAGGTGATTGAGAGTTTTTGTGAGCAAAGCCAATCGGTTTCTGCACCCATCTCGCCTTATCGTCATAGCTTTCTTCGGTGTGATCCTGTTGGGCACGACCGTGCTCAGCATGCCCTTTGTAACAACCTCCGGTAAACCCACGGGGTTTACTGACGCCCTATTTACCGCCACCAGTGCGGTCACGGTTACCGGGCTTGGGACCATGGACACCGAGACGCACTGGAACATCTACGGTCACTGGGCGATTGCGCTGCTGATTCAAATCGGTGGTTTTGGGATTGTGGGTTTTGCCACCCTCCTGGGATATCTAATCGATGGCCGCATCTCCCTGAAGAACCGACTGTCGGCCTCGACGGAGTCTTCCGTGTCGGGTAAATCAGATGTCAAGAATCTGATTACCAGCATCTTGAAGATGACTCTGTTTTTTCAAGCCCTGCTGTTCTTGTTCCTCACCTTCCGATTCCTCACGGAATACGACTACGACTTCAGCAAGGCCCTGGGGCACGGTGCATTCCACGCGATTTCGGCTTTCAACAACGCTGGATTTGCGCTTTACAGCGACAGCCTCATGGGCTTTGCCCGTGATGGCTGGATAATCATTCCAATTTTCCTCGGGGCGTTTTTTGGCTCGCTTGGTTTCCCAGTTCTCTCTGAGATTTGGGAGCGCATGAAACACAAGACCAACATAAGGATTGGCCGCGAGGTTGGGTTCATGCCAAAGCAGTGGAGCCTTAACTCACGCATCATTCTCTGGGCATCGTTGGTTCTAATTGCAGGAGGAGCCTTTTACGTTGCGATCCTTGAGTGGTCCAACCCTGCGACCCTAGGAAAGCTGGATCCTGGAAGCAAGATTATGGATTCGGTTTTCGCTGCAATCATGCCTAGAACCGCAGGCTTCAATGCGATGGACATAACAGCGCTGAATCCATCCACTTGGCTGGGAATGGACGTCTTGATGTTCATCGGCGGTGGCTCGGCCTCGACATCAGGTGGTATCAAGATTGGCACCGCTGTTGTCCTGGCGTTCATCGTCTGGACCGAGATTCGAGGTGAGACTGCGGTGAACATCGGCAACCGTCGCCTTCCTCGCTCTATTCAGCGCCAGGCACTCACCATCGTTGGCCTGACCGCCACGGCATCTGCACTAGCAATCCTCTACTTCAGACTGACAACCTCTGTTTCCCTCGACATCATCATGTTTGATGTCCTATCGGCAGTAAACACCGTTGGTCTTTCGGCAGGGCTTGTTCCGGAACTCGATGACACCGGCAAAGTTGTGATGTCGACCCTGATGTTCATCGGCCGTGTTGGTCCTATCGCGCTTGCGACTGCGCTTGCGCTGCGCAAATCCAAGAAGCATTTTGAGTATCCAAAAGAGAGCCCGCTAATCGGCTAGATTCAGACAAAGAAAGAAGAGACAGTGGCAAACGAAAAACCAAAGACTCGACGCAGGTTTCATTCTGCAAACGTCGCAGTCATCGGCTTGGGTCGCTTCGGTTACGCCCTAGCCAATGAGCTGGTGGCTTCAGGACATCAGGTTCTTGGCATTGACACAGACGAGAA
>JACCDV010756007.1_pt1 | contig 10097 bp, 5 predicted proteins | sample 7446131 | NCBI WGS metagenome assembly JACCDV01 (sample SAMN15323448, study PRJNA562643) | freshwater metagenome | isolation source: river surface water | place: USA:Blue River Watershed | collected 2017-08-17
GCACATCTTATCTTGAAGCCCACAAGTGCCAAATAGCTGCATAAACCTGCAAGAACAATGGATTTGCCTTCGCCTGTTCCTACCTGAGCTAGGCGATTAGCTATCCTCTCATCAGGCTGGCAGATTCCAAGCAATAAGAAGAGTGTTGTAATTTGAGTGGGATGGGGCTCAATAGTAAAGATAACATTTAAAGTTTCCTCATCAATTTCTGATTTCATAATTGCCCACAGCGCAAATATTCCTGCTAACAAATGAATCTTCTTCTAGCGATTTTTCATAGAATTATTATTTCCATAGAATTCTTCCTTGATTTTGATTCCAAGAGTTTTTAATGGATTTGCAAGATTGTTGATCACGTTTCTGTTGGATCTTATACATACTTGCTTTTTTATTTCTCGTATATAAGGAGGAATGTTTTGTAGCACTATTCAATACTGCTTAGCTAAGAATTCTTCATGTTTTCTCTCCCAGAGATTGATAGCTTTTTCAAATGCTCGAGTACATACTTAATGTCTTGCCCCTTTATTAGCCTGTTGATAGCTTGGATCTTGAATTTAGCAAATATTTGCTGCTCGCTCAAGATAAGTTTTCCAATCGAGCGAGGATCATCGGATTTGGCAAGGTTGTTTTGTACGATTTCAATGAATTTAGGACCGCCTTTTTTGATTTCTTCCACAATCTTTTAAAATTGTTCTTTGGAGTCATCCCCCTTGTATACAATGTCTATCAATGCCTTTTGGTAGATAATCATTGAGTCACTAAAACTGGCTGCTTCTGCCTCAATCTCACGGGCTAATTATTTCTTTTGTTAGATTGCTTTTTTCTTTACTTCCTCTATTTTCTTATTTTTCTACTGTTATATCTCATTCTTTATGTTATTCTTCTATGTGAGTAACTGCCTCTCAAGATCTTGCTTCTTTTTTTAATCGCTTTACTTTGAAATTTGTTATTGTATCTTCTTATTCAATTCCTACATTTTGCTTTATAAAGCCTATTTCATTTATTGCTCAATCTTTTTCATCTGCTTTTGCTCCTAGGCAGTTATTTTTTTAAGCTCATCAGAAAATTTTTTGAAATTTTTCTGAGACTCTTTTAGAAGATTTTTACAACGAGAAGAAGCTACTTTGAATTGTTCTTTGATTACTCTTTTGACTCTTTATAATTGATCTTTTATTTTTTGCTTTTTGATAAAGGAGTACTATTTACCTCTGTTCATTACTTAGAGCTGTCCCATAAGTAAGTTAATCTTCTAAGCTGATTCACCTCCCTTTCTTTCAAAGGATTGCTTTATTTAATTTATAGCGTCTTCTACATAGCTGTCGAACTTAGTCTAAAATAAATTTTTGATCTAATGGAAGATGTATTTGTTTTTTTTGTTGCCCAAGTGAAGCATTTCAACTAATTCATCTTATTTCTATTGAAGAATCCTATAATATGTATTAAGTTTTTATAGATCCTCTTAGATTTCCTTTGTAGACATATTACGCTTTATATCTCCATAAAAGTCAAAGTTTTTTACGAAAGTCCTGATTTGTTAAAGCTGTGATTCATATTCCAAGGCAATCGAGTTGGATTATTTAATCTAAGGAATTTTGTAGAGTGCTTGTTTTTTTTCATCGCGGTACTTCTACAACTATTTTTTTATCTGAGCAATTACCACGATTATTTCTGCAGTTTAGTGCAATCTATCCATATAGTCTTTGAGATTGTTCATTTTCCTTGGATCAAACTACTATTTAGAGTCCAGCTTGTATTCTGGCTTTTTGCCCACAATGTTAGTGTTATAAGTATTTATACATTAGCTCAAACCTTGAGCGCAATAGGTTAAAAATTTATTGTACTGCTATTTGCTTTTTACGAATTGCTCACAGCTACCAATCCTAGAATAAAATTAATAAATCCTTAAGATATCCTCAGCTTGCTCCCCGCACTTGTCGACTTTGTTCTTAATAGGTTTGTTGAAGAAATCTATTATTTCATAGAAACCCTTCTTGATTCCCTATTTGAGCCAGTTAAGCTAGCGGACAAAGTTTACAGTTAGAGTTTCCAACATTACAATATCTACCTTTTGAAGATATTCTGAGTGCTATTTGTACGAATTCAAAAAGTATTAGGTCAAAAACAGTAACTTCTGTTGCACTGTCTGATTCTTCTATGACAGTTGAGAGAGGATTTCGTTGAATTGCTTGATCCATTTGCTATGGAGTTATTTATTATTGTTTTGTAAGGCCTTTTTGGATTATTCGAAGAATTTGTCGATTGATTTTGCATTTTTCTTCAATTTCTATGACATTTCCTGCATCGAGTTCAAACTCTAGCTTTAGAGGTCCCTCACTTTTTTCTCGAACTTCTATTTGAACCTTAGCCTAAACTCTCCTGGAAGATTGTTGTTTGCCTCCACGATTTTAGCTTTAATGTTTTCAGCTGTGTCCTTAGATTTGTTGAACTGTTATGCGTAGGAATGATAGAGGGCTTAGAAATACTTTTAGATGTTATACTAAAGCTGTTTTTTGTGCTATTCGCTCGTATTTTTATAGTAATTACTAAAGTTACCGTCGATCGAATAGTCCGTGGTAAAGACGTGGTACTTTGACTGCAGTTACTGCTCCTTTCCTTTCTTGAGGCAGGCGAAAAGCGATTTGATCCTTGTATCATCTTTGGCTTTCCTTTTCTAAAGCTCATCTATAAATGGACTTTCCATTATTTATTTCTTGACCTCATTGCCTTTTTAGCTTACTATCTTTTCAAAGTAGGCTTATTGCTTTGGTTTCTATATTTTGGATTTTTAGTGCACCTTTGCCCAATGGTTTGTGTTGTAAATTTAGAAAAGAGTGTTTTCGAGTGAGCCGAAGAGTTTGAGCTATTCTGTAACCTTAAGTATATTCGACTATTTCATCAGTAGGCGCATTATGCTTTCGATTGAATGTTGGTAATGTTTAAGGATCTGTCCTCCCACGCTTTAGATTGTTTACTGCTTTATCTTTATTTGCTTCCGATCTCCCTCCTTAGTGTACAGAACCTTTAACTACCTTTAAAGAGTGAATGCCTCTTTAAAAGCCTACAAAAGTTCATTTATCTTTACTTTATTGACCGATTATGGAGACTAAAGCTCATCATTTAAATCTCTGAGCTATTTTATAAGACTTTCTTACTTTATTCTAAATTAGAAGATAATTAAGTCTTTTTTGGTTTATTGGTTTTTGAGCGAGCAAAATTTATTGTACAAAGTCGCTATTTACTCAAAGTTAATGGAGCTCGGCTTACTCTTCAATAGCATTTTCAGTTTTTACTAATCGTCTTTTATGAACCCTATAAATTTCTATTGGCTTTTGGCTCTCAGGATTTCGAAGCCAAAGCTCTGATTCTCGCCGATCATTTGATACTCGTGCTCAATTTAGGCATAGAAGATGCAGGCTTCTAAAATGTCCTGCAGGTCGCCAGCCTTGTTTGAGGAAGTCTTTATCCTGTCACTCAGTTTGTCCTTTATTTTTACCAGTTTATTTTTTATATTTTACAGGTGCTAACTTGTCTCGAAACTTACCAGTTTACTTATAAAGTTGCAGGCAGAATTTTTAGAGCTAATATGCAGAAGGGTTTTGACCAACTATGTCAGGTAGAAAGGGTGGGTTCTGTAGTCGAACTAAGACCTAATGAAAATCACAACTTCTTCTTTAATCGAACTGCAGACCGCCTACAGTTCCTGGCAGACTTATTGAATTTCACGTTAGCTCTACAAATGATGGAAATCCTCTGTTTCTTCAAGTTTGAAGAAAAATTAGCTAAGCTTTTATAGCCTTTATATTGTATAAGGCAAATATTTGTAATTGTTTGCCCCTTTTTTTGGCTTTTAGCTCTTTTTTATCTTTTCTTCGACTTCGACTTTCATTTCTAACATTTATTAGTTTTTAGGCGTTTATATTTCGGACACTCTCTTTTTCTTGTGCTACTATTCACGATGACTGAGGACTTCGCTATTTTCTGATTTCATCAAATCGACTAAGCTGGAAAGATACTATTTGAAAGGGAGTTTTATCCTTTCATTCAGGCCTTCTTTCAGTTATTTGACCCTTTGCTCGATTAGTGGACCCAAAACGCTCATTCTTTCGTAAGCCCCTATCTTTTTGTTCAAATGGATTATCTTCGCTGTATTTTCTGGAGTCAGTTGAGAAATCTTTATGTTTATCGATTTCAATGACGATAGTTCTCCTTGCAAAAATCGGTTGAATTAACTCTGAAGTTTGTCGAAAATTTAGTTATTCCTTTTCTCATCTTCGATAATGTCGTGAAACTGCCTGAAGGCCGCCACTGCTTTGTAAATAAAGTCGATTTTTTTGTAAATTTCTTCACTGTTTTTACTGTCCCTGAGGGCGCTAATGTATCTTTAAAGAACTTACGAGTTTTATTGGTGCTTCCTTGCAATATTCTATCGGCAAAACCTTAAATCGTCGCCCAAGGTTGCCTCGAAATTCTCAATGGTCATCAAAAGTTCGATTTATTTGGCTTTGCCTTTATAATCATCGATTCTGAATTATTTTTTCCCAATTTAGCCTTCCATGGACAGGTTTGGAGTTTGCAATTAATTGATTGCTTTTTTGCATAGAAACTAAATTCCTTTTATCTAAGCCTAAAGTCGTTCGACGAAAGTGTTATTCTTATCTAAATAATTCAAAGCAGTGATTTGCTTGGCGGCTTTGATCCTTCCCTTTACGGTTTAAACGAACTTTTCCTCAATTTTCCTTTTATTGGATTTTAAGCTGCCAATCTCAACGAGTGCACTTTCGAACTCTTTACCCAGGGCCTCTTTCATCGCTTTCTCTTTCTTTGTAATCTTTGACATTGACGATGTTTTCTCGTTCTTCTTCTAAAGCTGACCCAATATATTTGAGAGAGCTTTGGATTTATCAAAGTTTGGTTTCATTTACTCAAACTGCTTATGCCTTAGTTGGCCCTCTAAGTGACTCACAGTTTCTTAGTATTGTTTGTATAGGTTTTCGATGAAGGTTTTTTTGAACTTTTCTTACTTAAATGCGGCTGAGAGATTGTTGACTGCGCATATGTTTTATTTAGTGATCTATTAAATGTTTTTGGACTTGGAAAGCTCAATCAACTTCGTCTTCAAAGTTTACTGCAATGACTAAACTTTTTCTTCTGTCATCACTTTTGTATCACTGAATTCTTTGAATAATCCGTGCATTTTCTTTAGTTTTATTCCTCTTTACTAAAGCTTTGATAGGGATTCAGGAGTGCTTTTTCCGTAAATAATCTTTTTCATTTAGTTTTCGTACTCAGTAAATTACGATGAGGATTTTTCCTCAATGGCTTTTGCGAGTAAATCGTAGTTTTCTTCGACACTGCTGTTTTCTTGTAAGATCCCTTTCAACTTCGAGAGTATTGTCAGACGAAATTGGGTTTCCTCGACTTTTGTGTGTAGGAATTTCTGTCCTTTGTTTCTTTAATCATTCGAAAACTTCGTAATTGCTGATTTTGTCTTTTGGGTAAAGTCATATTTGAAGCAATTGACTTAAGAAATAGGCTCCAATTCGAGAATGCTGTGAAATATCTATTAAAAGTTGGATTTTATTGGGTCGATGAAATTGGCTCTGTCCTCCGACTGCCTTTCGATTTATTTTAAAATAGTTTTCAGCTTTTAGTTTCCCCTTTCGCTAAGGCTTAGATTTTTGAGCTTATTCTTTAGTAACTTTGGGATTTCTTAAATTTAATCGGTTGGAATTTTGTTAAAGAGAACCCTAATGCTTTTGAGGATGGGTTCGAGGTCCTCGAATAAGTTGGATATGATCTCACAGATCGTTATTATCCCCGTCAGTTTCCCCTTCACCTCATCCGCAAGGATTATCACAACTCTCACAGTCCGGGCCTAATGCAAAGAGTTGATCATTCCGATTCCGTTTGCGCTATCCTCTTCAGGGCCCGCACTATACCCGAACCCGGGACTGTCGGCCAACACCAACGAACTATCCTTTGGCGAACCCTTTTTGGGATACATTGACGCAGGGACCGAAACTGCGTTCATGTACCTTGTGCATGACTTCGTCTCGGGACTTGTGACAAAGGTCATGTGCTGCTTTTGCATCTTTTGGACAGGGACCAATGTATTTAGACCCTTATACGTCCCTTTCCTAAGGGTGTATCCCAGAAACTTAAGGATGGACGTGCTTTTCCCGCTCCCCGTATTGCCGATAAATAGAATTACGTCTTTGCCCTCAATGCATTTCTCGGCGCCCTTCGTCTTTTAAACGAGTCTCTAAAGCTAAAAAACGTCGACGGACATAAGGACGGCCTTCAACTGGCAAAGCAGCTCAAACAGCTGTTCCTTTGAGGCTTCCAATATTTTCTCCATTTTCTACTCTACGATTGAATTAACGGAGCCATTTACGTTTGAGTAGGCTTCCCTTATGCCTTTGATTTAGCTTTTGAAGCTTTTAAACTAAGGCAGAATTTGCAGCACTTCGTCGCTGTCCTCACTCTTCGTCGAAACATAGGCAATAATCATCTCCCTTTGGAGAAAGCGTTCGAAGGAGGTTTCAGGGAACAGTTTGTAGTCTGCGACCAAGTCTTTGAGCAGCTCCGAACTGTTGTTCTTAAGGCTGACTTAGATGTCTTCGGGGTTGATCTAAAGCACCTACTAACGAAAGAGGGCACTGACATCCCTGCCGCTGGCCACTTCCTCAACGACCTCACTCACCTCTTAGATCTTTTACCCCGCAACCTTCCAGCAAACCGAGACCAACTCAGTGAGGGTTGACCCCGCAAAAGCAAACTCGCTGAAAGCCCTGCAGACCAAAGCTCTTTTCTTCTCTTATTTGCTTTTGATAATGGCCATAGTGTCGTAGATACTGAAGAGAAGCCACAGCTTCAAAATGCGAGTTCCCAACACGGAAGAGGACTAAGGATGGGAAAGGAGTCCTTTGACGACCTTAAAGATGGTCGAAGGAGGGAGCTCGCATTGTTTGGAAAGGTATTAGGCGAACTAAATAAGAAAGTCCGATTGGGAGTTGTTGAGGGTATCAACGAGTTCCCGCATCATTGATTTTTCCTCTATTAAATCGTGAGCCTTTGGTTCCTTTTAGAAGACGGCAATCAAAAACACATCTTTGAACATTCTGGATTTGATTATGAAGTACACATAAAACCTTAGTTTAAGTAATAGTTCAACAAAAATTTAAGTCTACATAGTTTTCTCAAAGGAAAAATGTGAAATTCATTCATTTATTTATTTATTTATTTATTAAGCTGTCTATCATATTTCAAAGTCATACTTATGCTATTTGCTCTGCAGATTATCTTTACTATATTAATTTATTAATATGGATTGAAAAAGATCATCTGCATGTAGACCTTTGTACATGCTTGAAATAATGATTTTCGTAAGATTATTTAGATAATTGATGATATACTCATCGATTAAAAAGCAATTGATATAATGCAAATCCTCGAAAAATGATGCTATTGACTTACCACGGGCACAAAAATATTTAAAGAAATAGTTTGTAATGCTCAGAGGCAAGGAGAAATAATAACAATTTCATCGTTGAAATTAATACTCCACGTCTTTCGATAGATTTTTATTGAAAATACTCGTAATTACTTATTGTAAATCATGTTAAGTAGATGCCGTAATATTTGAAGATCGACAGACTCTTTCTAATCCGTATTTAAAAATGCTTTGAATAATGCTTTCTTAACTAAGAAAGACATCAACATTAGCCAAAATACTTATAATTTATATCTAAGTAAATAATCTAAATACTATTATTCAATCATACATTTTCCTATATGTTAAAACTAGAGTTGAAATGCCTGTTTCTTTCTATGCTATCAGCAAAATATTCTCTTCAATAAATTTAGCCAGGTTCTTTGAAACTTAAGTGGAGTTTATTTAGAACTTTGAAGCTTTTCCGCCAGTGTTAGCACTTATTTCATTAAAGCCTGTCCCATCGTTAAGATAGAATGAATGTACAGGACATCTTTTGACCTTAAATATAGATATTTAGTTGTCAATATGAGTCTGCGGAAATCCATTAATTGTCCAGTAGCTTTACCCACGATTGTCTCTTCTCTTTGAAACTACCTATGCTTTGGTATTTGGTGGAGCATCCCCTATCAAAATTACTTGACTTAACTTATCTTCCTTATTTAAAGATTGAAAAAGAACTTCTAGTGCTTCATTACCTAACCCTCCTTTATGGGTAACCCTATCCAAAAATTATTTCAAATTGTCTGGAGTTGTTTAGAAAGCAGTGCTCTATAATATCTACTTATAGGAACAATTATAATTTCTATATATCTTTATCTTAACTTAAATGGTTACTTAAGCATTTTACGCATTTAAAACTGAGTACAATCTTTCGAATGCGTTCCCTATAATTTCACATGTTTTTTGAAGTGCGCGTGACATAGATCCTGTTGCATCTAAACAAAGTATTGTTTTAATTACAGTTTTTTTTAATAAAGGATATTTGTTTATTTTATAAATATGCTAAAGTAATCGTTTTTGTGGTAGTTCAGATAAAGTAAATATTTTAAAAACTTATTCATGCATTCTATCTGCTTCATTTAGCATTTTCAATGTGGTTTCTGCTAATTTTTGTATTTTTTCCTCTCTTGCTTTAAATAACATAGTATGGATATTTTAAGACGAGTCTTTTTTGATTTGGTTTCTTTGAATATCAAGTTCTTCAAGCCAGTTCTAGCTAAGAATACAATCATATGAACCCTTTGAATTCTGTCGGGCAGTTCTTCCTTTTATTTGAACTTCTTAAGATTAGTCAAGTGAAAGAAAGGCTTGAATTATATGTAACCCTCCTATTTATTTTATTCTCTCATCAAGTAAAATAAAATCTGTTCCTCTTCCAAAGACGCTGCTCATTAAAGTTATGTTGCTAGGATTGACAGCTGTCACGATTCTTGAATCACGGGTCAATTAATCATGGCATTATGTAAGATTATTTGTGCGCCTCATGAACTAACGATAATGAGGGCTACTCGAGAATTAAGAAATCTCGCTTGGCCCCTTAAAAAATATAATGATCGGGCGATTATCTGTTATTTGATTTATTTTTTAAACAACAGCTTCCTCATGTGAACTTTTGGGCACGATTTTATATTATTCTATTCGTTTCTTGTTTATTCCGAATGCTGAAGGAATAGCATATTGCTCTTTGATCTTATAACGATTTATTAGTTACTTTTTTTTGAATTAGGGAAGAACTTCGAGGGTTCCTGTAACTCCAATAATATTTTGAAAGTATTATGGAAGTTTAGCGTATGAGAATTAGGCTATCTTTAAACTAATTTGTTGAGATTTTTCTAAATTATTATGTGAAACCCTTCCGTTGCTAGATTAATGTATGTTTGCAAAGACGGTTGCATATCCGTAATTAATTTTCCTAGAAATAGCATCGCCATCTTTGTAAACTATTTCGTTTTAAACTATGAGATAATCGTGCTTATGATTTAATGCACCTGCAATCATTCCATGGACTTGGTTTTGAAGAACATTAGATAAATTTGGATATTTATTCACAAGATTTTGAAACACTTGACTTTTAATAACTTATTACGGCCTTGATCGATCTGCTTTATCTTTAACTAGCTTCCAAACAAATTCTAAAACTTTTGTAACTTCCTCGCCCTTTAGACTTATTGCTGGACAATATGTTTTCCCAAAAAAATTGTCTTCAAAGAAAACATCTACCTAGTCAATCACTAAAATAGTTTAATTTGGATTGATCATATTCTTTTTAGAAATTTAAATTTTATCTTTTACGAAAAATGAAAATATTTTGCTTATGACTCCATTTTGACTGGTGATACTATCTTTTATCTTTTCTTTTAAATTTTCACTATTAAGAATGTTTTCACATAGTTCATTAAATGTTCCGTAGCTTATTTTATTTTCGACTCCAAGTTTTTGGAATAAATCTTTGAAATTCTATTAGTCTCTTTTGCTTAAATATTTAGAATAGCATGCGCACTTGACTTTAAAACCGATAATTGCTAGATAGCTGCATAGACCAGCCAAAATTATTGATTTTCCTTCACCTGTCCCCACTTGAGCAAGCCGATTGGACAACTCA
>JACCDV011096218.1_pt1 | contig 10097 bp, 10 predicted proteins | sample 7446131 | NCBI WGS metagenome assembly JACCDV01 (sample SAMN15323448, study PRJNA562643) | freshwater metagenome | isolation source: river surface water | place: USA:Blue River Watershed | collected 2017-08-17
GCCTCGATGGCCTGCAAAATTTCCAACTCTTCTTCGTCGTACTTCGGCACAGCTTTTATTTTGGCTTTCATCACTCACTCCTGTAATGCTTGGTTGCCTTGCGGCTTGGGATGATCGTTTTTAGAAATATCTCTGTGTCTGTTTCCACATATGGCACTGCATACACATAGTCATCAACCTGCACCATCGAAATTCTTTGCCCCGGGTACTTCTCTTGATTTGGATGCTCGAGCACATCCAAATCATTTCCAGAACCAATTTCAAACACGATTCGTTCAAAAGAAATACCGCGTTCTTTTATCAGCAGCTGGTTTTTATCTGAATTCCAGTTGTAAATCTTGGCACTGCACATGTGTGCATTCTATGCACACAAATAAAAAAGCGCAACACCGAGATGTCGCGCTTTGCAAAATGTGAAAGTCGCTTAAACCGCTGGCTGCCCTTGCTCAGCGGGTGCTGCACCTTCGGCAGCCGCTGCTTGCTTGCGCTCATCCAAGATCTTTTTAGCTACCGCTAACACCAGTTGCGACTTGGGAGCTTGGTCTAAAAACTCTTTCGATGCCAAAAAGTCCACCAACACCGCAGCCACTGGCTGGCCTACACGATGGTCTACCACTTCCATCGACTCAGGCACGCGGCCTAAGAAGATTTTGTAGGCGGCAATCACGTCTTCGCGTGTGGCCTTCATTGTGTCCATCTGGCCCAACACCTCGGGCTCAGCAGCTGGCGCTTCTGGCTCAGCAGGCACAGATGCTGGAGCCACAGGCGCTACATCTGCCACAGGCTCCACAGCCACTGCAACAACCGGCTCAGCCACAACAGGCGCTGGCTCAGGGGCCGGTGCAACTGGTGTAACAGCCTCAGGCGCAGCCTGCCCTTTAGCCGCCGCCTCTGCAGCCGCTTGCGCGGCTAGGGCTTCGTCAAACGTCATCGGTGCGGGCTTGGGCGCTGGCGTGGGTACTTTGGCCACGACATCTTCAATGACGGGTTTTTTCTTCAAACCAAAAAAACTAAACACCATAAGAATCCTTTTGCATTATTAGAACCCAACTCATGCACGACCCCAGGCTATAAAAAATGGATTGAGCGTTTTTGCCGGCTCTGCATACATCAGCGGTGAATCATCCCACTGATTCACCACACCGCCAGCCGCTGCAACCAAGGCATGCCCAGCCGCGGTATCCCAAATGCACGTTGGGCCTAAACGCGGATACACATCCACAGCCCCCTCAGCCACCAAGCAAAACTTGAGTGAGCTACCAATATCTCGGCCATCCACAGCTTTGAATTGCTCCAGCCATTTAGCCAGCTCTGCCGATGGATGTGAACGGCTCATGGCCACACGAAGCGGATGATCTTTTAAGTGATCAACAGATACGCCAGACACTTGAATGCTCTTCCAGCCATTGGCATCTCGCTTTTTTGCCTGCGCATCAAAATTGCAAGCTTCACCAAAAGCACCCACATACATCAGCCCCAGCGCTGGAGCACCCACCACACCCACTTGTGGCTTGCCATTCACCACAAGCGCAATGTTCACAGTGAACTCGACATTGCCTTTGATGAACTCTTTCGTTCCATCCAATGGGTCTACAGCCCAATACAACGCCGGCTTCTCACCTTCAGCAAACGTATTCACGCTCTCTTCTGACAGCACAGGTATGTGCGGCCAACGCGTTTGCAGCCCTTTAACCAACACTTCGTTAGACGCCAAATCTGCCTCGGTCAAAGGCGAGCTATCGGTCTTCACCGCATGCTGTAGTTGGTCGCGTTTGGCGTACACAACCATGATGGCTTCGCCTGCGGCATCCGCCAAGTCGACCAAATACTGCAAACCCTGTGTATCCAACACCTTGCTAACGCTCATATAAACAACCCAGTTAATTTCAAGCCAATCGTAGCCAAAACCAATGCCAAACCAGCACGCAAAATGTGCTGTGGCAAACGTGCTGACAGCTTTGCGCCTATCCACACACCGGGCACTGAGCCCAAGAGCAACCAGCCCAACAATTCAAAATCGACGTTGCCCACCATCATGTGCCCCGCACCCGCAAACAAAGCCAAAGGCACAGCATGCACAATGTCCGTCGCCACCAAGCGCGATGGGGTCAAACGCAGTGGGTACAAATAAGCCATCAGCACTGCACCTACAGCCCCTGCCCCCACAGACGTCAGCGTGACCAAAAACCCAAGTAGCACACCTGCCAACACCGTCAATGGTGGCTGCAAGCGCTTGAAGTGCTCTGCATCACCCAGCCTCAAGCTTCGGCCAAGCGCATTCAACTTCGATTGAGCCACCATACCCACCGCAGTGACCAACACCGCAAAACCAATGATTTGCTTCAGCGCTGATACATCCAACGCCAACCAATCCTGCCTGATAGCCCAAACAGTCAAAGCCGATGCAGGCAAGCTACCCAGCCACAGGCGGCGCACCACCTGCCAGTCAATCAAGCCTGCGCTGTGATGTACGCGGCTAGCCACGACCTTGGTCAAGCCCGCAAACAACAAATCGGTACCCACTGCCGTCACGGGTGCTACGCCAAACACCAGCAAAAGCAAAGGCGTCATCATCGCCCCCGCCCCCACGCCGGTTAGCCCCACCAACACGCCCGTCGCAAACCCAGCAAATACCAACATGGCAAACCTTCAACTTTTCGAAACATTGCAAAAATGATACTAAACAACAAAACACTTTACAAGTAAAAAATAAATTTGCACAATAGCAGCATGCCTACTGAAAAAACCAACCCGCGCCACCAAGCCGTACTCTTACGAGAGTCCGGCCTTTCCGCGGCCGAGGTTGGCAAGGCCGTTGGCCTCAGCGCACCAACAGTGCTGTCTTTGCATAAAGCTTTCAAAGCTGGCGGCTGGGCTGCGGTAGACGAGCGTACCCGTGGCAGACCACGCACTGGAGAGTCGCAAACCGCCCCAACAGAGCTGGCCGCGCAGTTTGCTGCCGACAACACCACGCTTTGGACCACCGATCTATTAGCCCAATGGCTCAGCCAAGTCGAAAACAAACCCATCAACGCCCGCGCAGCGCAGCGCCGCATGGGCCAATGGGGCTGGCTGCCATCCTCCACGGCACAAAAAGGCACACTGACCGCAGGCACACACACCACGCCCAACAGAGGCCTTTACCTACTTTGGGCCTGCACCCCTCGCGGCGCACTCATGTGGGTCAACCTCTCCACACCACCCACCGACCAAGACTACTGCGCATTCGCCTCAAAACTCTTAGGCAAACACGACGAAGGCTTCACGCTCAGCCTGTCATTTGCTGGCACGCAGTACACCCCCCAATTCGCAAAGTGGCTGCAAGACCATCCACAGGTCAAGCTACTCAGCCCCACTCACCTCAACACATCAGCACCAAAGGCTAAAACCATGAAGCCCAACAAAGCAACGCAAAGCATTGATGCCAACCACCTCACCCACCTGCAAAGGCTTGAGGCAGAGAGCATTCACATCATGCGAGAGGTGGTTGCCACCTGCGACAACCCCGTCATGCTCTACTCCATTGGCAAAGACAGCGCCGTCATGCTGCACTTGGCACTCAAGGCATTTCATCCCGCCAAGCTGCCCTTCCCGTTGCTGCATGTCGACACAGGTTGGAAATTCAAAGACATGTACGCCTTTCGCGACCGCATGCAAGCCGAGCACGATTTCAAACTGCTCGTGCACCAAAACCCCGATGGCATCGCCATGGGCATCAACCCATTCACGCATGGCTCGCAAATCCACACCGACGTCATGAAAACTCAAGGCCTCAAACAAGCCTTAGACCATTACCAATTTGACGCAGCATTTGGCGGCGCTCGCCGCGACGAAGAAAAGTCTCGCGCCAAAGAACGCATCTTTTCATTCCGCAGTGCACAACACCGCTGGGACCCAAAAAACCAACGCCCCGAGCTTTGGAACCTCTACAACACGCACAAAAACAAAGGCGAAAGCCTGCGCGTCTTCCCCATCTCTAACTGGACCGAGCTAGACATCTGGCAATACATCCACCTTGAGAACATCCCCATCGTGCCGCTTTACTTCTCGCAAGAGCGGCCCGTGGTGGAGCGCGATGGCTCGCTCATCATGGTTGACGACGAACGCATGCCCCTCAAACCGGGCGAAGTACCCATGCTGAAAAAAGTGCGCTTTCGCACACTGGGCTGCTACCCACTCACAGGCGCTGTCGAATCTGAGGCAGACACATTGCCCAACATCATTCAAGAAATGCTGCTCACCAAAACATCCGAGCGCCAAGGCCGCGTCATCGACCACGATGCTGCCGCATCCATGGAAAAGAAAAAGCAAGAGGGGTACTTCTAAATGTCACACATCAGCGACCTCATCGGCCAAGACATCGACGCCTATCTGCACAGCCACCAGCACAAAGGGCTCTTGCGCTTCATCACCTGCGGCAGCGTAGACGATGGCAAAAGCACCCTCATTGGCCGCTTGCTTTACGACTCCAAAATGATCTTTGAAGATCAGCTCAAAGCCCTAGAGGCCGACAGCAAACGCATCGGCACACAAGGCCAAGAGATTGACTTTGCCCTGCTCGTCGACGGCCTAGCGGCAGAGCGTGAACAAGGCATCACCATTGATGTGGCCTACCGCTTTTTCTCAACCGAAAAACGCAAGTTCATCGTCGCCGACACCCCTGGTCATGAACAATACACACGCAACATGGTCACAGGCGCATCCACTGCCGATGTGGCCGTGGTGCTGGTAGACGCACGCAAAGGCGTGCTCACGCAAACACGCCGCCACAGCTACTTGGTCAAGCTCATGGGCATCAAACATGTGGTGCTGGCCATCAACAAAATGGACATGGTGGACTACAGCCAAGACGTGTTCGAAACCATCAAACAAGACTACTTGGCCTTTGCTCAACAACTGGGCGAGCTACAAGTCACCCCCATCCCCATGTCAGCCCTGCGCGGAGACAACATTACCGACCGAAGCCATCACATGCCTTGGTACCACGGCACGACGTTGATGGGCTTTTTAGAAACGGTGCAAATCGAGCAAGACCGCCTCAGCAAGCTTGCGTTTCGCATGCCCATACAGTGGGTTAATCGCCCCAACCAAGACTTCAGGGGCTTTAGCGGTACGGTGGCATCTGGCACTGTGCAAGCGGGCCAACGCATACGCGTGCAGCCATCGGGCCGTGAGGTAGACATCGCCCGCATCGTCACCCAAGACGGCGACCTTACCCAAGCCGTGGCTGGCCAAACCATCACCATCACCTTGGCGGAAGAAGTCGATGCCTCGCGTGGCGACATGTTCAGCACAGCCCAAGCCCCCGCCACCGTGGCTGACCAGTTTCAAGCCCATGTGGTGTGGATGGCAGAAGACCCACTCATGCCTGGGCGCAACTATTGGCTCAAGTGCGGCACGCAAACGGTGAACGCAAGCATTACCAAAATCAAGCACCAAATCAACGTCAACACACTAGAGCACATCGCCGCTGAAAAGCTAGAGCTCAACGCCGTAGCCGAATGCAACCTAGCCACCGACAAACCTTTGGTGTTTGACAGCTACGCCGACAACTCAGGCACAGGCGGCTTTGTGCTGATTGACCGCATCAGCAACCTCACCGTAGCTGCTGGCGTGATAGACCACCCGCTGCGCCGCGCACAAAACGTGCAGCCCCAACACTTTCAGGTCAACAAGGAAGCACGGGGCAAACTCAACAACCAAAAACCATGCGTGCTGTGGTTTACCGGACTGTCTGGCTCGGGCAAAAGTACCCTCGCCAACGAGTTGGAAAAGAAGCTGTTTGAAATGGGCCAACGCACCTATGTGCTGGATGGAGACAACGTGCGTCACGGCTTGAACAAAAACCTAGGCTTTACCCAAGAAGACCGCATCGAGAACATTCGCCGTGTGGCCGAGGTAGCCAAGCTCATGGTGGATGCTGGCTTGGTGGTGCTGACCACCTTCATCTCACCCTACCGCGCTGACCGAGACATGGCGCGTGCGCTGTTTAACGAAGGTGAGTTTTTTGAAGTGTTTGTAGACACACCGCTGGATGTGTGTGAGCAGCGCGACCCCAAAGGCCTCTACAAAAAGGCACGCAAAGGTGAAATCAAAAACTTCACTGGCATTGACTCAGCCTACGAAGCCCCAGAGCAGCCAGACCTCACCATCAACACACACAAGCACACGGTAGATGAAGCGCTCGCGCTTTTGCTCAAAGTCTTGCCATGATCAAGTTGGTTTCACCACTTCGTCATCAATGACGAAGTGGCTAATCAACATCACATGCGGGGCTGGCTTTACCGCTAACCCATCTGCATCCACAAAGTAAACCTCTGCCTTCAGCAGATTTTTTGAACTAGGAAAAATCAGTGGGTCAATCACCCCCACATTCACCACATGCCCATCGTGAAGTCTAAAAGTTTTCTTTTGCGCGCCATTGATCGATAAATCAATTGCGATGGTGGCGGGGTCAAAATCTTCTAACAAACGAGCACACACATAAAAGTTGCGTGCGGTTTTGATGTGGTCAATGCTGACCACCACCTCGGCTTCTGCTAAATACGTCTTGAGTTGCGGAACCTCTTGAACACCACTCACACTGATGTGGCTTAGCCATTCAACGCTTTGAACAGCACAGCCTAAATCTCGACTCCAACGAGCCTCTTCTCTCAATAGAGCAGCCTCCGCTACTGCCATGGCAGCGATGTGCGGCTTTGACTTGAAAGAGCTGGTTAACGTGCCGTCGATATAGCTTGCATGGCAGCCTTCGGGTTGGCCTAAAAAATCTACCCAACACTTTGTCAGCTGTAGCTTTATTTCTTTACGCCACTTGCTATACAAATACTGGCTGTTCTTCTCGTTTTGTAGGCTCACACGGCTGCGGCTTAAGCTTACATGATGAAGAATTTGGCTATTTGGGGCTACATAAATTTGCTTGCCTGCCTGTCTAACCTTTAGGCACAGGTCTATGTCTTCACAGCCATTCACAAACACTTCATCAAAACCACCCACAGCTTCAAAATCACTGCGGTGCATCAGCATGCACGCACCTGTTACCGCATAAACGGGCATGGGCAGTGTATGAGCATCTGGGGCGTCAGCTATGTGCTCAAACTTTCCGTTTGGCATCAGTGCTACACCAGCATGGTCTAGCGCTTTGTCTGCCACTCGGTGCTGCACATTACCCACAACACCCGCATTTAAGCTTGTCGTATTTAGCGCAACAAGCATGGGCTCAAACCAACCACACTCAAACAACAAATCATTGTTTAACAAACCAAGATAGCGCCCCTTGGCTTGCTTGACTGCTAGGTTGTTTGTAATGGCATAACCATAGTTGCGGTCATTCAGAATAAAGTGAACCCGCGCATCATCTAGCCCTGCTAACCAATGACGTGTACCGTCTGTAGAGCCGTCGTCTGCAAATATCACCTCAAAGCTCAAATCATGAGGCAACGAAGCCACCAAAGAGCTCAGCATCTCCTTGGTTTGCTCCACATGGTTAAACAGTGGAACTACAAAGCTAACTAAGGGGGCTGACAAACTACTTATTCAAAAACCTCAGCCTTAGCCAAAGCCGCACCTTGCAAGTCTTTGGCTGACAGCTGCGGTGTTTCGGCATAGTGCCAATCCACCCCAATGCTTGGTTCATCCCAAGCAATACAACGCTCAGACTGTGGTGCATAAAAGTCTGTGGTCTTGTACAAAAACTCTGCCGTATCTGTGAGCGTCACAAAGCCGTGGGCAAAGCCTGGCGGAATCCAAAGCAGCTGCTTGTTGTCCGCACTCAACATAGCGCCCACCCACTTACCAAAGTTTGGCGAGCTTTTACGGATATCCACGGCCACGTCAAACACTGCGCCCTGCACCACTCGCACCAGCTTGCCTTGGGCATGCGGTGGCAGCTGGTAGTGCAAACCACGCAACACCCCTTTGACCGACTTGCTGTGGTTATCCTGCACAAAACGGCAGTCAAGGCCAGTTGCCTCTACAAACTCGCGCTCGTTAAAGCTCTCGAAAAAGAAACCTCGCTCATCCCCAAACACCTTGGGGCTAAACAGCACCACCTCTGGAATTGCTAATTTTTCGTAGGCCATGCGCGCTCCTTCAGCTCTTCAAAAGATTGAGCAAATATTGGCCGTAGCTGTTTTTGGCCAGCGGCTTGGCCAGCTTTTGCAGAGCCTCGGCGTCAATCCATTTTTGGTGAAAGGCAATTTCTTCAGGGCAAGCCACCATCAGGCCTTGGCGTTTTTGCAGCGTGCCCACAAAACTAGCCGCCTCTAGCAAACTGTCGTGTGTACCCGTGTCCAGCCAAGCGTAGCCACGGCCCATGATTTCAACGTTCAGCTGGCCCAGCTCTAAATAGCGCTTGTTCACATCGGTAATTTCTAGCTCACCACGGTGCGATGGCTTCACTGCGGCAGCAATGCCGCACACCTGCTCGTCATAGAAGTACAAGCCTGTGACGGCATAGTTGCTCTTGGGCTTGGCTGGCTTTTCTTCAATGCTCAAGGCGCGAAACTGGTCATCAAACTCGACCACGCCATAGCGCTCGGGGTCGTGCACATGGTAGGCAAACACACTGGCTCCGCTGGCACGGGCATCGGCACTGTGCAGTTGCTTAACCAAATCATGACCGTAGAAGATGTTGTCGCCCAGCACCAGTGCACTGGGGTGGTCTGCCACAAAGTCTTTACCAATGATGAAGGCCTGTGCCAAGCCATCGGGGCTAGGCTGCACCGCGTATTCAATGTGCATGCCCCACTGGCTGCCATCGCCCAGTAGCTCGGCAAAACGGGGGGTGTCTTGCGGGGTAGAGATGATCAGCACTTCACGAATACCGCTCAGCATCAACGTGGTGAGCGGGTAGTAAATCATGGGCTTGTCATACACAGGCATCAGCTGTTTGCTAACGGCTTGAGTAACGGGGTACAAACGGGTGCCAGAGCCGCCCGCGAGGATGATGCCTTTGCGTTGTTTAGTCATATCTGTTCTTCTTGTTTAGAGTATTTCTTCCAGCATGCGGTCTACGCCCTGCTGCCATGGTGGCAACACCAAACCAAAGTTTTGTTGCAGCTTCTGCGAACACAAACGCGAGTTTTGCGGACGTGCTGCAGGTGTGGGGAATGCGCTGGTAGGCACGGCGGCTATGTCAGCCACTTTCCAGTCATGCTGGGGCTTGATGGCTTCGGCCATCTCAATCACATGGTTGGCATAGCCGTGCCATGTCGTCTCACCCGAAGCCACGAGGTGATACACCCCGCTGAATGAAATGTTTTGCGTGTTCAGCACGCGGCGCATGGCATGTGCCGTAACGTCGGCTATCAGATCTGCGCCTGTAGGCGCGCCATGCTGGTCGTTGATGACGGTCAGCTTGTCGCGCTCTTGCGCCAAGCGCAGCATAGTCTTGGCAAAGTTGCCGCCTCTAGCGGCATACACCCAGCTGGTGCGGAAGATTAAATACTTGCAGCCACTGGCCACAATGGCTTTTTCACCATCCAGCTTGGTTTGGCCATACACGCTCAGCGGGCCTGTGCCCTCGCCCTCTTGCCTGGCATGCGTACCACTGCCATCAAACACATAGTCGGTGGAATAGTGCACCAGCCACGCCCCCACTTGGGCGGCAGCTTTGGCCAAGGCTGCTGGGGCATCGGTATTCAAAAGCTTTGCCAGCTCGGGCTCTGACTCGGCTTTGTCTACTGCTGTGTGCGCAGCGGCATTGACGATGAAATCTGGCTTGTAGGCCAACACCGTTTGCGCCAATTCTTCGGACTTAGATAGATCACCGCAATAAGTGGCGCTATGGCGGTCTAAAGCCAGCACCTCGCCCAAAGGTGCCAAGCTGCGCTGCAGCTCCCAGCCCACTTGTCCGTTTTTGCCTAAGAGAAGAATTTTCAACATAAACCTGCTCAATCGCCGTACTGCTTACCCACCCACTGGCGGTACGCACCACTGGTCACACCATCTACCCATGCTTGGTTAGCCAAGTACCACTGCACGGTTTTGCGGATGCCGGTCTCGAACGTTTCTTGCGGCTTCCAGCCTAAGTCGCGTTCAATCTTGCGTGCGTCAATGGCGTAACGGCGGTCATTGCCGGGGCGGTCTTTGACGTA
>JACCDV011275584.1_pt1 | contig 10094 bp, 2 predicted proteins | sample 7446131 | NCBI WGS metagenome assembly JACCDV01 (sample SAMN15323448, study PRJNA562643) | freshwater metagenome | isolation source: river surface water | place: USA:Blue River Watershed | collected 2017-08-17
ATAATATGATAGTAATTGAGAATTAATAATAATAATTGAGCATTATGATATATATGATCCTTTCTATTCATTTCATCTTATTTGCCTTCTTTATTTTCTTGCTTGCCTTAAGGCATCTATACTCTTTTACCTTCTATTACATTTCGGCCTTCTCTCTCAATACTTGAGGGTGGCACGGGTTCTCAAAGTATTCTTCAAGCACCAGCAAAATGGTTGAGAGGAAAGATTTGTAGAAATCGAAAAGCCAGCTATTGAATTTGTTTTCTGTTTGACGGTATTCGATGAGATTGGAGACTCCTATTAATCTTAATGATGGATCAGCGAAGATATTGAAAATATTAAACGGCCTATCCACGATTCCCATAATTTACTACACCGTCCTACAGTAGTATTTAACTGGCAAGTACGCAACTATAATTCTATGTATGACCAGTATAAGCTCATCGCCAAGCCTAGCCTGTACTTTTTCGTAAATCCACTTAACAATTTTTCTGCAATTATTATTTCTCTCGATAAACTTCATGAAGATTGGAAGTTGCTGTTGAGGAATAAGCGAGTGTAGGTTGGTAAAATAGTCAACAAAAGTATGTTGCTCTTATTGAATTAATTAATTTGATATATTTGATTAAGCTAAACCCGAAGTTATTTGGAACAATCCTTAAACTAGTCGAGAAATCGAATATTATAGACATTATAGATGCTAGGTCAATATATCATCTTCCAAACTTACCTTTGAATCGCTGTTTATTGATTAAAATTACAAATTTTGTGATTAGTTTTCCTCCTCCCCATTTTCAGATTAGAACAATTTAGAAATGGGAAAATTCAACTTTCTGCTAGGATTTCGATACTATTTCGAAGGGGTAGACTGTTGGGAGATCTCAGGGCAACCACAAAGGGAAGGTATGGATTTATTAAGTTTAAGCTTTAACATTATAATTTGATTATATAGAAAAAGGATTAGTATTGCGACGTCTAACTCCCTATATTACTATATAGATCAATCCCAATTCTATATCAAGACCATCTGAACCATCTTTATATTGAGTGTTTCGATATCACGTGATATCACGTGATAAGAAGTAATCTAACTTAAAAAAACTCAAATAACTTTCAATATTTTTTATTAAGGGCGTCAAAAAAAGAGATATTTTGATTGGCAGGAAGCAGGAAAGTCCAAAATATAAGCCTCAAATAAGCGACAAGCTATATATGTGATTTCTATAATTATTCAACAAAAGGTATTACCATAAATCAAATCGCTTCAAAATTTGTCATTTTATTTGCTTAAGAAGTCCAAATATAAATTCTTTAACTTTTTAAAAGATTCGCCACTAATTTCTTTGAATTTTTCCTATTAACAATCATCTTATAATCAAATCATTAATTTAAATAATAAAACTACAATCAAATGTAGAAAAGATAAGATTGATAAAAAATAGACTGTATCTTCCATAAGACGTTTCTTTGTATTTTGCTTGCTTTGTAAAAAAGAAATTATATAATTTGTTATATTTTATTTGTGGGCTCAATTTGATTAATTTACATCTATTCCGTTGAATGCTGATATGGCAATAAAAATATACATAAATCAAATGATCATTAATAGACTGATTAGCAAAGAGTTCCTGATTACTATGTGTTAAGACCATTATTTCTTTACATCCTCATCCCTCGTTAAAAGGTGTCCTCGATGGGATGGATTGATTTTGATCCCTACATCTTACAAATATCTTCCGTTACTTATGATTCGTTAACTTATTTGTCAGGGATGTCGATACTTGTTGATGGAAATGCTGATTTTTTGTTTATGAATTGTGAGTCAAATTTCTTTCTTTTTAAATCTATTTACTATTGGCTTATGTTTATATGCTGGTAAAAACGAGGCTTTATCTTAGTATGCGAAAAGAAATCGCCTTGATCATCAACCTCAGTATCTTTTTGGGAATATGAATTTTTCGAATCAGCCAGCTCCCTTAATTTTTTTATCCTCCTTGAAAATTTAATATCTCTTGGCTCTAGTCTGATAGACGTTGATGGATTTGACTACCTCCTATCTTTAAATCTCTCCTCCTCAAGGTTTTATAGCTATAAAGTCTGTGAATCATGTTTCTTGGATCTTGAGATACCTGAGGTCTATTTCCTTTATCCTTCATCTTTGATAGAAACATCATTTCTTTTTATTACGATATTATTGGGCTTTAAGTTACCTCGCTATGAAAACTTGGTCTTTATGAAACTGCTTATACTATTTTTATAGCCGATTTATGATCTTCTTTACTGCTTGTCTCCTTTGACCTTCAGCAACAATATTATCGATTGAACCGATATATGATAGCAGTTATGAGATTATTATTTTTATTCTTACTTCCAAATCTAGCAATCAGTGTAAAGCTGATTTCGATCTATTCTCTTGTTGTTATTGATAGATCGAATGGCTATCTTTTTGCAATCGACTCCGAAAGTCATTTTAACCCATCTTTGCTTATGAATGTTGAGGGGAATCGTTACATTCTATTTTCTTTGCCGAGCGATGGCTGATTAATGAGTAAGTTATAGCTCAATTTCCGATATTTCTTTGTCCTGCAATTCCATAACAATAGGCAAATACTAAGTCTAAATACCTGTAAATATACCGGAACTATGAGGATTTGTATCTTTTAAAAGTTAAGCTAAATATTTGTGAGAGAAGGCAACTGCCTTACAATACGAGTCGATGATTTTTTATCCGCAGTTGACGAAATGGCTTTTGTTGAATACAGGCCTCGCATTAGAAAATGCTTATATTTGGTATTTGATAATAATTAATAATAATTTGTAGGCCTTTATAGTCTAAACGTCCACGATAAGCTCTCGAGAGTAAGCGATTATTGAAATAATTATTGATTGCATTCAAATTCAATTTGCATAAGATATGAAACTGTCCCTTATTTTGGTAATTGATGGATATATAAGAGTTATAATTGTAGTGTTGTGCTCTTATAAACATGAGTGATAGAAAGGCAAAACTTCTCAAAAGATACACTGGATAGGTCAAAATAAAGAAAGAAGGGAGGGTTGGATAAGGCCTTTACATAAAGGACAACTAAATCGAGTTAAATGAAAGTTTATCTTCTGAGTCGTAGGAGTCCAATAGTAACCAGAAAAAAAGAATACGCTCGGATTCATAGGGATAAGAGGAAGGCGCATAAAAAATAGTAATTCATTAAGAAGATAAAAAGAGCAAGAGAGTATCAAAGGGAATTAGAAAAGCATTTGGATTAAAAAAAGGAGAAGATGCATCTGAATTCTTGGATGCAGTCAAAATCTAAGGAATATAAGCCAATGAGCTTGAGTAATACTTGAAAAAGAATAAAGATGGTTTAACATTTGAGAATAAGAAAGAGAGAAAGTAAAAGAAGAAGAAGTCGAAGTAAATAGTTCAATAAGTAAAACTATAATAAGGGGATAAATCATCATCCGACTTATAGATTCCACAGCAAGCAAGAACGATTTATCGAAATAAAGATGGCACTATAAGGCAGTTTTCTCAGCAAAAATAGAAATAAATGAAGCAGGAATAGGTTTTGAATCGCCTAGCAGAATGGGAAAAAGGCATGAAGAAAGATTAGAGCTAAGAAGATTAGCCCATTGATATATGGGATGATCCTGCAAGAAGATGGCAATCCAAATCACGACACCCTCTCAGATGTCCTTATAATGGCTATGCAAATAGATTCGATATTCGTCCTGGATTCCGTTGGGATGGTGTAATTCGAGGAAACGGCTTTGAAAACAAATATCTTCAGTAGGCAAACTTAAGGAAATTCAAGCAAGAACAATAAAACAAAGATTATTTGAAGAATCTATGATTAACATTTTTAAATAAATATCATTCTCCAATTAGAGGCTACTTCTTTGGCTATAGAGATTTTGAACGACTAGCTATGTCCTTCTAAATAGAAAGTATATAGCATTATAATTTTCCTAAAAAGCCAGTTATTTCAGCAAAGGCTGGCCTTTAGTCTGGGTCCACTTGAAGACAAATAGTAATCAGAAATAGAATATTTTTCAAGAGTTCAGGGTAAGGATAGGCCTGCAGATCATCCGGGGACGGAGGGGTGATAGAATTAAAGAAGAGATATGAAATGACTCTACCAAAACTATAAACATCGAAGAGTGGATGCCGATTATACTCCTCCCTCGTAAACTTATTCTTCAAATCCGCATATTCCTCAGGAAGTTCATGATAATATATATGAAACATACGTGTGGTCAGTACTAAATTAATCGATAGATACATCTCTCCTAAGGAACTGTAAAGTTACTGCTCCTTAGAATGGGCGCACAACTCCCAAAGTCAATTATCACAGGATTCAAATGCTGATCTATCATTATATTATGAGGTTTGAAATCTCGATGCAGGACAGACCAATAGTTTAAGAAGCACAAGCCTTTTGAAAGTTTATATATCATGCCTAATCTTTCCATTATGGACAGAGTTTGTGATTTTTTTATTAATCCATGGAGATTATGATAATATGGCTTCATGTAGATGATGTCATACTCGTTTCTATCTTGGAAGTTCTTCAATTCTAAGAAATATTTGGCAATGTAGCTTGATTTAGCATCCCTTATGTGGTTTAAGAAGTGTATTTCATTGAGGAAGGAATTTACTGATGTTCTTTCGTGGGTATTGCATTTCTTCAATATTAATTCAGCTCTTTGTTAGTTTCCATCAAGCCATAAGGAATTACTTTGAGCCACTTAAAGATTAGTTGTTGGTGATTGCTTAAAGATAAACTTGCCTCGAAAAATCTATGAATGCGCTCCTTACTTCGAAAGGCTTTTTATATCTCCACTCTTTAAAATCTTAATGCCGTTAACGATTTTGAATTATGGAGGTCGACTTTATTCTCCTTTTGCATTTTTACCAATACGCTTAATACAACTTGCTATTTTCTCATAATCCTTTTCACCATCTTCGAGTCCCAGCCTCATCTGCTCAAACGCTTGCAGATTGCTTTGAAATAGAAATCTAATCTGATCTAATTGCTTCTTAAGCATTTGGTTTTGCGAATTCGACTGCTTTATTTGTTGCTTTATATCGAGAAGGTCACTCATATAAGAGAGACCATTTTATCTAAATTTACGGACGTTTCTGAGAAGAAAACGATATCGATTGACATCTTATATTTATGATACTTCAGGATTGGACGAATTGGGCGGGTTTGATGAGGGCTCACATAGAAGTATAACTTCAGAGAAGAGGTTTAATTGCGAAAGGATATATTTGAATAATTTTCGAAGGGATTCAATTCCTTTGAGTTTTTATTGATAATCCTTTAGAGATATTACAAAATTATATCGAACGATCCCACTGTTTGGTTAAAGATAGTACTCTTATTCCATAGGCAAACGACTGTTAATAAGCTTCATCAAGATGATTACTTAAAGCTTTATTCTTTATGAATGCCCACGAACATAATTCAAACCAGTATAGTCCATAAAAGATACAGTGAACCTTAAATGCGTATTAAGTATTTCAATTTTCCATTTAGTATCTCGGATGAATGCTAGCTGACCTTTTGGTAGACCTAATTATACCATCCTTTGAGTTTACTGGATGATTACTGCCACGTTGAATTACGGATGGTGGATTAAGGCGATTATTTGTTGGCTTAGTAGCCTTTTAACTGAGTCTTAATGCGACTCCTAAGCTGTTTAAAGCATTTCTATGAAAAAGGACATTTGATAGAAAGTAGCTTTAATAATTGTATAAAAGATATAAACTTCATATTAAAAACTTGATATCTTTTGCATTTTTGTTAGTAGAATCATAATATAGATCATTTTATAAATGATAAAAAAACTAATAAAAAATTTGCTGATGTTCAATAGAATATCACGATGGTGCCGATAGTCTAAGTCTCTTTAAATTATGACCAATTAGTTCAAATATAATTAAGACAATCTCAGAAACTGCTCATGTTGATATTTTGGCGAAAAAAGTATGAAAATTGATAATTATCATACAAATTTGGACGCTGAATCCTCAAATAGAATATGAAAATATACTTAAAAACCGATAAAATTTGAAGAATTATCCTCCATGCTGCCCATTTTAAAATTTTCTGCCTTGATAATGTAAGAAAGTGTGGATAAATAACATTAATCAATAAACAAAATAGGTGGAATAATTGGCTTTAAAGAGTAATAAGTTTTGCCCATAATTTCTGATGAGTCTATTTTAATATCTTGTAATTTTTATTCATAAAAGAACTCATCTTATGCAAGAGCCTTTCTTTGATCCTCAAAACAATCATTCAAACAATCATCTATACCCCAATCCTTATAACTCTAATGATTACAAGCCGCCATCTCATTAGGCCCCTAATCCTTACAATAATCCTTACCCTAACAATGCCAATCCAGCCCCTTATAACAACCCCAATCCTAACTGTATCCCCAATCCTAACCCTCCACCTTATAACTACCCTACTTATCCTAATCCGAATTTACCCAATCCAAATCTTCCAAACCCCAACCCCTATCCTCCACCATTCGGAGGTATCCCACAACCAAATCCCTACAACTAAAATTACGACTTCGCAGATCAACCAAACAAATTAAAATTAAAAAAACGCTCTATCCACTGTCAAGCTTTAATCGCAACAATAGTTCTGATTGGAGGACTGACATCTATATGCCTTATATATTTTTCAACAAATATTCAACTCGGCCTTGGCGGATTTATTGGATCATGCTGCGGAACATATGCCTTATATTTAATTATTGGATGCTGTTGTAATAAACTTGTTGAATACGTAAAAAACGTTGACAAGGGATAAAACTTTTAAACCTATTATAACCGAATTAGAGAGATGACTGGAAGATTTGTATTTCATGCTCAGTGCTATCACTATGAAATCAGACACCATACAAGGACACATCGAGATGGAAATGGAAAGACAAGGATCTAACACTATACCTCTCGCGAGAAAGTGGTGACTCACACATCAACTGAGTATCTGAGTCCATTTGAGACAAGGGATGAAAGTGGCCAAATTTAACACATAAAAGCTAATACTAGTATTGTGTTTATACATTTCTTAGTTAAATATAGATTCTTCAGTCCCTAATGCTCTAGTAATTTCTAAAAGGCATATCTAGCATTCAAAATGAGAAATACAAGAGATGCTCATCAAGATTTTACTATGAAATATGAGGTTCCAGGGCTTGTCGAGAGAAAATCCTTCTATGTTGGAAATCGAGGCTGCGATTTCAATGCATGGTTTTACGTCTTCACTGCAATTGGACTCATATGGCCTTATAGTCTTTGGGTTTAGTCAAAAATTACAAGGTTCGATGTTGAGACGATGAAAGTTCTGAAGGTTTGAAATGATCTCTTAGCATATGCAAATTCTTATCATTAATCAATGAAGTTAATTGCCTTATTGTCAGATAAATAAAATTATAAATAGAGAATAGTTTCCTATGATTTATTTGGATTCAAGGTTATTTATATAAAATTATTAATTCTTCATCATATGTAGATCATATCCTTTCAATCTTATACGTACTATTCTTGATTCTAAACCTTTGGCTATATTTATTTCGAACTCTCTCTATTCATCTAATCCTCATATGTAAACTCCTTATAAGTCAAACTATTTTAGTTTTCTTCAATTTTCACCTTTTATTCCAAATGCATCCCGTTACGCATTTTGCCTCCTTCCTCACCCGATGGATATGTACGGACTTGGCCTGATTATTTCATAAAAAAGGCCTAACATTGTTGATTGATAAGTTCTATTTTTTTGACGCTTTCAGGATATTTCTTAATGTGTTTGATTATGTTCTGTCGCAAATAGTCAATAATTCCATCAATGTCTTTATGACGCATTATCATCTTTTCGTGGTGGGTTTTAATTTGATGAGAATTTCTCGTGGTTAAAAGCTTAGAAATATGCGTATAAATCTTTTCTTTTCTTCGCTCGTCTCCACGACTAAATACTCCTCGAAAATTATTAAGATAAGTTATATATGTGTAGTTTTCTCTGTAGTCCCAACTATAAAATTTGAGATAATTGTTCAATTATTTGGATTGCTTGGCCTATTCCTTCCTTTTTGATGCATCCTCTTCATTGGAAACAGTATAATTGGCATGCTCATCAGCCTCTATTTTCATCATATTCACTCTGCTATAAATATTAAATTATTAAGTTTTGATCATTTAGGCCAATAAATGGATTCTATTGACTAAGGTACCAAGTTCGGCATGGTGATCATTAGTAATAAATTTTGTAAAATAATCGCCCTTCCTAATAAGCAAGTAATTAAAAATTGATTTATTTTGTTAAAGATCAATAGATCAAGTACCTATTTGAATCCTTATATTGTTTTTATATTGAAGCAGTCAGTCGTTAATTCATTTTTGGAGGACCACAGATATAGACCTTCGATACACTTTTATTCTAGAGCTACCTCATTGCGATGGTTTCGAATCTTTATCCAGTAAAATTAAAAGGCTAAAGATTTGATTTATCTTTTGGTTACTTAATGTTCAAAACTATTTGGACTTTACTTGAATTATGAAGTTATCTAAACATCTACATTACTATGGGATGAATTTCTTATATTGATTAAAAGGCAGCATATATCTTGAATTTATATTAATGAAGAACTTTTCCTTTTAATATTGGGTTTTATTTGTAAATAATCTGGGCAGCTTATTGATCCTTCATAGCAATATGCTCTTTGAACAAGAGATCAATCAAATCTAAATAAGGGAAGATGCCAGTCCCACCTGCAATTAACACTATCTCTCCATGTTCAACCTCATCAAGCTGGAATCCCAATCCTTGCTGTTCGCTTATACTCAATCTTAATCCTTCAGGATTTATGAGTTTGTCTGTAAAAAAACCATCTTTATAATGTTTGAAAAGAATAGGAATTGATTAAGAATAACATTTTCTCTGCGAAAAATATTATTTTAGTGTTTTTGATTGTTTTAGGTACTTTTGTAGGAAGGAAATGTTTTTGAAATGAAGAAAGTTTACACATGTATAAAGACGGGTCACTTAGTTGTTCAAAGTAAAGCAGTAATATCTTCCAAGCTGTTTAATATGAGAATAGGGTTCAAACTCAATATTTTAAAGTCTTAAATGCATCTCATAAACAGATTTTGATAAAGCCCTAAGTTAGTGAATATAAGCAATATTTTACTTGTTGATATTTTTGAAATTAGAGGGGATTTCCAATCGAGCAATCGGTTCTTCTAGAAGATTAAGCGACATTTTACTATGCGCATAAGATCTTATCGAAGGAATTTTAGCCGAAGAATATATACCAAACAAATACTTCTCAATTTCTGAGTATTTGACAGATTCAATAATCTCTAGCCCAGCTGGATGCCATTAATCTAAGCTTGATAGGTCATATATATAATTTCCATAGACACAAGGAATGCTCGCTTAGTTCATTAAGGGCAATAAACTATTAACAGATCTTATTTCCTTTATATGGCTATTCAAAGAGCTATCGTAGGTGAGTGTTGGCTTAAAAAGCTTTATCGCTATGTATATTGCAAGCGAAATAATATCATAAATTTAATACTTTGCTCGATGTTTTTATTTCAGCATTTTGTATGCCTGTATCTTGAGAAGAACAGTGATTATTAAGCCTAAAATCATATGAAAGCGTTTTAAGTTGACTATGTGGACTGATTTGAACCCCAATTTATTTGATAACTTGGTTAATGCTCCTGAAATATATTGGTAAAGCATAGCTGCAAGACAAAGACATCCGAACACAACATGGAAATAAAATTGACCCTCTTAGGGATCCACCTCTTCAACATTTTATCTTGCCAAACTAATCGTACACATGAAGCTCATTATGATGATGGCAAGGCACCCCAAAACGTGGATGTATATGCCGATTTTAGATGATGAGAATGTGCCTGCAATAATCCAGACATTTATAAGGACCAACCAGTTGAGGGGCATCCATAAATAATGATAGTCTTATAAACTCATGTATCCAGGAATAAAAATTACGATAAATAAACTAAAATATTATAATTGAGGTGATATTCTTATGATAAACAGGAT
>JACCDV010319925.1_pt1 | contig 10093 bp, 9 predicted proteins | sample 7446131 | NCBI WGS metagenome assembly JACCDV01 (sample SAMN15323448, study PRJNA562643) | freshwater metagenome | isolation source: river surface water | place: USA:Blue River Watershed | collected 2017-08-17
AAGGTAAAGCCCACCGCCAATTTGGCAGCGATTTTTGCAATAGGGAATCCAGTTGCTTTAGAAGCCAAAGCGGATGAACGCGACACACGCGGATTCATCTCAATGACGACCATACGACCGTCTTTGGGGTTGATGGAGAATTGCACGTTCGAGCCGCCGGTGTCCACACCGATTTCGCGCAACACCGCCAATGAGGCGTTACGCAAAATTTGGTATTCCTTGTCGGTCAAGGTTTGTGCAGGCGCCACCGTGATGGAGTCACCAGTGTGTACGCCCATGGGGTCTAAGTTTTCGATCGAGCAAATGATGATGCAGTTGTCCGCCTTGTCGCGCACCACTTCCATCTCGTACTCTTTCCAACCGAGCAACGATTCTTCAATCAACAACTCGTTGGTCGGCGAAGCTTCCAAGCCACGCTTACAGATGATCTCGAATTCTTCTGGGTTGTAGGCAATACCTCCGCCGGTGCCACCCAGCGTGAAGCTGGGGCGAATGACGGTAGGAAAGCCCACGCGTTTTTGCACATCCCAGGCTTCTTCCATGCTGTGGGCAATGCCTGAACGTGCAGAACCCAAACCAATTTTGGTCATGGCATCTTTGAACTTCAGACGGTCTTCGGCTTTGTCGATGGCCTCTGGCGTCGCACCAATCAACTCCACTTTGTACTTGGCCAACACGCCGTGGTGCCATAAGTCCAAAGCACAGTTGAGCGCAGTCTGACCACCCATGGTGGGCAGAATGGCGTCTGGACGCTCTTTGGCAATGATCTTCTCAACCGTTTGCCAAGTGATGGGCTCGATGTAGGTCACATCAGCCGTGGCAGGGTCGGTCATGATCGTGGCAGGGTTGCTGTTGATCAAGATGACTTTGTAGCCCTCTTCACGCAGCGCTTTACACGCCTGCACACCCGAATAGTCGAATTCACAGGCCTGACCAATAATGATCGGGCCTGCGCCGATGATGAGAATACTTTTAATGTCGGAACGCTTGGGCATGATTATTTCGCCTCCATCAGTTTGATGAAGCGGTCAAAGAGGTAAGCAATGTCGTGCGGGCCGGGTGATGCTTCAGGGTGACCTTGAAAGCAAAACGCGGGCTTGTCGGTACGGGCCAAGCCTTGCAAAGTGCCGTCAAACAACGACACGTGAGTCGCACGCAAATTCGCAGGCAATGACTTTTCGTCCACCGCAAAACCATGGTTTTGGCTGGTGATAGATACACGACCTGAGTCGAGGTCTTTCACTGGATGGTTGGCACCGTGATGACCAAACTTCATCTTGAACGTTTTCGCGCCACTGGCCAAGGCCATGATTTGGTGCCCTAAGCAAATGCCGAAGGTAGGGATACCGGTTTCGATCAACTCAGCTGCGGCTGCAATTGCGTAGCCGCAAGGCTGAGGGTCGCCGGGACCGTTGGACAAGAAGATACCGTCTGGCTTGTGCTTGAGCACTTCAGCCGCAGGTGTCTTGGCAGGCACAACCGTGACTTTGCAGCCGCGCTGAGCCAACATGCGCAAGATGTTTTTCTTCACGCCAAAGTCATAAGCCACCACGTGGAACTTAGGCGCAGTCAAATTGCCGTAGCCTTCGCCCAACGTCCACTCGGTTTGTGTCCACTCGTACGATTTGGACACAGTGACTTTTTGTGCCAAATCGAGGCCGGCCATGTTGGGAGCACCTTTAGCCGCAGCCACGGCTTGGTCGATCACCGCCTGCGTGACTTCTTGGCCTTTGGCCAAGCCCACAATCGCGCCGTTTTGCGCGCCTTTGGTGCGCAAGATGCGTGTGAGTTGACGTGTGTCGATGTTGGCAATGGCCACCGTGCCTGCATCGTTCAAATAAGCCGACAGGGTTTGGTTAGAGCGGAAGTTACTTGCGACCAAAGGCAAGTCTTTGATGATCAAGCCAGCAGCATGGACTTTGTCAGCTTCGATATCTTCCACGCTGACGCCGTAGTTGCCGATGTGCGGGTACGTCAAGGTGACGATCTGCTGGCAGTAGCTGGGGTCAGTGAGGATTTCTTGGTAGCCGGTGAGCGAGGTGTTGAACACCACTTCGCCGACGCTAGAGCCCGAGGCTCCGATCGAGTTGCCGATAAAGACCGTGCCGTCTGCGAGCGCCAAGATGGCGGGCGGGAAGGTTCCCTGAAGAGACAAAAGCACTGGGTTCTCCGGAATAGTTCGGGTACGCCTCAGCACTCACAAGAGAACGTGTCTCTTTGGCTGCTTTGTTCGAGGAATTTGCCTAGGTTTGAGCTGGGGCGTACAGGTTGATGCGGGAAAGCCTCTCATTATATCCGAGGCACTGGTTTTCCCGAATGAACGCCTGCGAATTAACCCAAATGGCAGGTGGCGCTGGCATGTAAGCAAATAGCAGCAGCTGACGCTACATTGAGCGACTCCTCGCCGCCCGGTTGCGCAATGCGCACATGCACCGCCGCACGCTCGGCCAATGCTGGTGACACGCCCTGCCCTTCGTGCCCCATCAACCAAGCACAAGGCATGGGCAGATTGGCTTGGGCCAACAAGGTATGCAAAAACGGTCCTTGGTGCGAACTGGTGGCCACCCAAGGCATATCTAAGGCGTTCAAGTCGTCGGCACTCAAGCCTTCGACCAAGTGCAACCCGAAATGCGCCCCCATACCTGCACGCAGAACCTTGGGCGACCACAAAGCCGCCGAGCCTTTGATGGCCAGCACTTGCTGGAACCCAAAGGCCGAGGCACTGCGCAAAATAGAGCCCACATTGCCAGCGTCTTGCACGCGGTCCAGCACCACCGTAGGGGTGGTGGCTTGCACGTCTCGTGAACTGGGCGCAGCCAAAATAAAGCCCATCTTGGCAGGCGATTCGAGGCTGCTGATTTCGGCAAACAAGGCATCGGGTAACACGGTGTTGCGCTCGGCCGCTTGCGTCCACTCACGCGGGGCCGTCGCCCATAAAGACTCCGCAAACACCGCGTGTTCAGGCTTTAAACCACGCGTGAGCGCAGCACGGCACAGATGATCGCCTTCTAGCCATACACGGCCCAACTTGCGGTATGCCGTGCTGTCTTGCGACAAGCGGCGCAGATCTTTGACCAAGGGGTTGTCACGCGAGGTGATCAAGTTCATTTCAAGACCTCCGTCACGGGCGCAAACGATTTGCGATGCCAAGGTGTCGCACCATGGTCTTTGAGGGCCTGCAAGTGCGCCGCTGTGCCATAGCCCTTGTGTCCATCAAAACCATACTGGGGGTATTGCGCATGCAACTCTTGGCACCAACGGTCACGGTGCACTTTAGCCAAAATAGACGCGGCAGAAATGGCTTGCACTTTGCTGTCGCCTTTGACAATGGCCTCGGCCAACACATCAAGCACCGGCAAGCGATTCCCATCCACCAACACCTTGGTGGGCTTCAAACGCAAACCCTCCACGGCTCGGCGCATGGCCAACAGGGTGGCTTGCAAGATATTCAGCTCATCAATTTCTTTCACGGTGGCTTCGGCGATCGAGCAACACAAAGCTTTGGCACGAATCTCGTCGTACAAGCGTTCGCGTTTCAACGCTGTGAGTTTTTTCGAATCGGCCAAACCAACAATCGGGTTCAAGTCATCCAAGATCACAGCGGCGGCCACCACGGGCCCAGCCAATGGACCACGGCCAGCCTCATCCACCCCGGCGATCAAGCCTGGGGCATCCCAAATGAGGGGGGCTTGTTCAGCGCGCAAGAACTTTTTCGATCGCATGGGCCGCCAGTGCGGGGGTATCACGACGCAGCGTGTCGTGCAGCGTCGCAAAGCGTTGTTCAACAGCGGTAACCGCTGCGGGGTGATTCAGCCATTGCAGCACCTCGTGTGCCAGCGCATCTGGCGTGGCTGCATCTTGCAGCAACTCGGGCACCACAAAGTCTTGACACAAGATGTTGGGCAACCCTACCCACGGTTGGAGTTTTTTGCGGCGCATGATTTGCCAGCTCAGCCAGTTCATGTTGTAGGCAATGACCATCGGGCGCTTGAAAAGCGCGGCCTCTAATGTAGCCGTGCCACTGGCAATGAGTGTGACATCGCAAGCAGCCAATGCGGCATGAGATTGACCGTTGAGAACGAGAAGATTAGGCACGCCCCCCACCTCTTGTACCAAGGCCTCGATGCGCGCACGCAAAGCAGGCATGGCGGGCAACACAAAGTGCAGACCGGGTTGCTGCTTGGCCATGCGTTGTGCAGCATGCAAAAAGCGGCACGCCAAATACTCAACTTCAGAACTGCGACTGCCTGGCAACAAAGCCACCACCGTTGCGTCTTGTGGCACACCGAGTGCCGAGCGTGCAGCAGCTCGGTCTGGGACATCAGGAATGTTTTTAGCCAACGGGTGCCCCACATAGGTGGCATCAATGCTGTGCTGCGCAAGTAAATCCGTTTCGAACGGAAATATGCACAACACATGGTCCACACTTTGGCGAATTTTTTCAACACGGTCCGCACGCCATGCCCAAATCGAGGGGCATACGAAGTGAAGGGTTGGGATGCCTTGAGCTTTGAGATCACGCTCTAAATCAAGGTTGAAATCTGGGGCGTCGACACCAATGAATGCGCTGGGGGGATGCGCTAACAAACGTTCACGCAACTGATGGCGAATGCCCACAATTTCTCGGTAGTGGCGCAACACTTCCACATAGCCGCGCACCGCGAGTTTTTCGTAAGGCCACCAAGGCTCGAAACCCTGTGCCGCCATTCGCGGCCCGCCAATACCCACACTGCGCATATCGGGCCATTTGTCACGCATGCCGCCGAGCAACAGGCCAGCCAGCAAATCGCCCGAGGCCTCGCCTGCGACCAGCGAGAAAGACAGGGCCTCGGCCATCGGGTTTAACGGATGATGCCGCGTTGCGGCGATGTTTGGTTCAAGAAGTCCAGCATCATGGCCACATCAGGTGCAGCTTCTGGTTTTTCTTGGGGCAATGCAGCAATACGTGTTTTGGCTTGTTCAAGCGTCAAGTCATCACGATACAAAGCTTTGTGCATGGCTTTCACCGCACTGATACGTTCCGCAGAGAAACCACGGCGACGCAACCCTTCAAAGTTCATCGAACGAGGTTCTGCTGGTTGACCTTGGCACATCACAAACGGTGGCACATCAGCAAACAACAAGGAATGCATGGCAGAGAAACTATGTGCACCAATGCGCACAAACTGATGCACGACGGTAAAGCCACCCAAAATCACCCAGTCACCCACATGCACGTGGCCCGCCAACTGTGCACTGTTGGCAAAGATGGTGTGGTTGCCAACCATGCAGTCGTGTGCCAAGTGCACATACGCCATGATCCAGTTGTCGTTGCCTACCTTGGTCACGCCAGCATCACCGGGCGAACCAATGTTGAAAGTACAAAATTCGCGAATGGTGTTGCGGTCCCCAATGATCAGCTCACAAGGCTCACCTGCGTACTTCTTGTCTTGCGGAATAGCACCCAGCGAGTTGAACTGAAAAATGCGGTTGTCGTTGCCAATTGTGGTGTGACCTTCAATCACGCAGTGCGGTCCCACGGCGGTCCCGGCGCCAATGCGCACATTGGGTCCAATGATGGTGTAGGGCCCCACCTGCACCGAGCTGTCAAGCTCAGCTTTGGGGTCCACAAGAGCGGTGGGGTGAATGAGACTCATCGTCTATGTGTCACTGATTTGTGTTTAAGCAATGGTGCGCATCGTGCACATGAGTTCGGCTTCCACCGCCACATCATTGCCCACTTTGCCGCAAGCTTTGAACTTGAAAATACCTGCCTTCATGCGAAGCAATTCAACCTCAAGAATCAATTGATCACCCGGTTCAACAGGTCGTTTGAAACGCGCACCATCAATGCCTGCGAAGTAATACACGGTGTTGTCATCCGGCGATGCACCCAAGGCATCAAACGACAACAAGGCAGCAGCCTGAGCCAACGCTTCTAGCATCAACACACCTGGCATCACGGGACGGTGTGGGAAGTGACCTGTGAAAAAAGGCTCGTTGATCGTGACGTTTTTGATCGCACGAATGCTTTTGCCCTTTTCAATGTCCAACACACGGTCTACCAACAAGATGGGATAGCGGTGAGGCAACTGCTTCAAAATTTGGTGGATATCCATGCTCATTTTTTTTGACTTTCTAAAGCTGATTCAAGAGATTTGATACGGTCGCGTAAGCGATGCAGTTGGCGCAGCGTGGCGGCGTTTTTCTCCCACGACGCATTGTCGTCGATTGGGAACACGCCACTGTATTGACCCGGTTGCCGGATGGATCGCATGACCACTGACGCCGCAGAAATGTGCACACCATCGGCCAGTTGCAAATGCCCTAACACCACTGCACCGCCGCCCACTGTGCAGTTCGCGCCGATACGTGCACTGCCAGCAATGCCGGCACAACCGGCCATGGCCGTGTTGGCACCGACATGCACGTTGTGGCCAATTTGAACTAGGTTATCCAACTTCACACCATCTTCAAGGATGGTGTCGTCTAAAGCGCCACGATCAATACAAGTGTTGGCACCAATTTCAACATCATTGCCAATGCGAACCGCACCCAGTTGTTCTATCTTTTCCCAGCGACCTTCAAACAACGCAAAACCAAAACCATCCGCGCCAATCACCACGCCCGCATGCACGATGCAGCGCTCACCGATATGGCAATCTTCACCCACCGTAATGCCGGATTTGAGCCATGTGTTGGCGCCAATGTGTGCACCGCGTTCAATCACACACAGCGGGCCAATGCGCGCAGTGGCATCGACATGGGCTTGCGGATGAATAACGGCACTGGAATGAACCAACGGCTCATCGCTCACACGCGTGTGTTGACGCCAAACTTGGGTCAAACGCGCAAAGTAGTGATAGGGGTTATCTGCCACGATCAAGGCAGCACGGACCTTGGCAGCCTCAGCAACTGCTGGCGACACAATGACACAACCCGCCTGTGTGGTGACGAGTTGCGATTGGTATTTGGGGTTGCTTAAAAAGCTCAGTGCATCGGCTTGGGCAGTATCAAGCGGTGCGAGCTTTTGAATGAGATGTGGAGGGTCACCGAGGAGGTGACCACCCAAATTTTCAACAATTTGGCCGAGACGCAGTGCCACGGCAGATTATTTAGCAGCGTTGATGACCTTGAGCACTTTGTCAGTGATGTCGTGCTTGGGGTTGATGTACACAGCTTCTTGTAACACCAGGTCAAATTTTTCTGCTTCAGCCACTTGCTTGATCACGCGATTCGCGCGCTCAAGCACTTGTTGAAATTCTTCGTTCTTACGGGCGTTCAGCTCTTCCTGGAACTCACGACGCTTACGTTGGAAATCGCGGTCTTGCTCGCCCAATTGTTTTTGACGAGACATGCGCTGTGACTCAGACAGAGTAGGCGCATCACGCTCAAACTTTTCAACAGCTGATTTGAATGTCTTTTCAACATCAATCAAATCTTTCTCACGCTTGGAAAACTCTTGCTCGAGTTTGGCTTGCGCCTGTTTAGCCGTGTTCGACTCTTTGAAAATGCGATCGGTATTGATAAAGCCAATACGAATTTCTTCAGCTTGTGCACAGAAAGCCGCCAAGCTCAAAACAACTGCTAAAGAGATTTGACGTGTCAAGGTAGTCATCAGAAGGATGTCCCAATTTGGAATTGCAATTGTTGAATTCTATCGCCTGGGAATGACTTCACTGGGCGCGCCCACGCGAAGCGCAATGGCCCCATTGGCGACACCCAACTCAAACCTACACCATAAGCACTGCGCAATTGCCCGAGGTCCACTTTTTCAAGCTCACCATAGACATTACCCATGTCGAAAAAACCATACAAGCGGAGGGTTCTGTCGTTTCCAGCACCTGGAAACGGCATCAAGAACTCAGTGTTCAAGGTCAGTTTTTTAGCACCGCCGATCACAGGGCCTGTAATGTCACGAGGACCCAATGTGCCTTGCTCAAAACCTCTAACAGACCCTAAACCACCCGAGTAATAGTTTTTATAAAAGGGTAACTTCTGACCGTTCAAGCCTTGACCAACACCAACATCCGCATTAAATGCAAACGTGTATTTTTTGGTGATCGGGAAGTACTGCTGATACTGTCCACCAAACTTGGTGTAACGCGCATCACCAAATGCCCCCAACTCACTATTGATTCGAATAAATTTACCGCTATTTGGATTGAGATAACTGTCGCGGCTGTCACGTGCCCAGCCTGCAGTGATCGGCACGTTTTGCGCAACACAACCAAACTGCTGGCACAAGTCAGCATGAACGCCCAACATATTAGTACCAGGGACCAATTCTGTACGTTCGGCAGCAGACCCCACGAAAACACGATCCAACTCGCTAAAAGGAATACCGAATCGCAAGCCCAAACCGGAAGTAATCAAACGATAGTTACCACCCTGCTCTACATAAGGCTTGCTAGCGCGGTGATACAACTCAAACGTACGAGAGACGCCGTCTTCTGTGAAATAGGGGTCTGTTGTGTTGAGTACGTAATACTGGTTGTACTTACTGGTACTGACCTGAACGCCTAGGTTATGACCAGAGCCAAACACGTTGTCCTGCTGGATACCAAACGACAAGGTCACTTTCTCAGCACTTGAGAAACCAGCACCCAGCGTCAACATACCCGTCGGTTTTTCAACCACATTCACGTTCAAATCCACCTGATCTTGCGTGCCTGGAACTTCTTGGGTGTCGATGTCAACGTCTTTAAAGTATCCCAAACGATTTACACGGTCGCGCGACAAGCGAATTTTATCGCCGTCATACCAAGACGATTCAGTTTGGCGAAATTCACGACGCACGATTTGATCACGCGTGCGGTTGTTACCCACAATGTTGATTCGACGCACGTAGGCGCGACGTGCGGGATCGGCAACCAAGACCAATTTCACACGATTGGTGGTGCGATCAATTTCTGGACGTACGTCTGTACGCGCAAATGCAAAGCCGAAGTTGCCAAAATATTCGTTAAAGGCTTTGGTCGTGCGCGCGACTTCGTCTGCGTTATAGGCCTTACCGGCTTGGATTTCAATGAGTGACTTGAACTCATCGTCTTTGCCCAAGTAATAACCTTCCATCGCCACTTCAGACACCACAAAACGGTCACCTTCTGTGACGTTGATGGTGATGCTGATGTCTTGCTTATTCGGAGAAATCGCCACTTGGGTTGAATCAATACGAAACTCTAGGTAACCACGAGCCAGATACCAAGCACGCAGAGTTTCCAAATCGGCATTGAGCTTGGTGCGCGAATAACGATCTGACTTGGTGTACCAGCTCAGCCAGTTACCTGTACCTTGATCGAACTGTTCCAAGAGTTTGGACTCATCAAATACCTTGGCCCCCACGACGCGCATTTCTTTGATTTTGGCCAAGTCACCTTCGACCACGGTGAACGACAAATTCACACGGTTACGTTCAGCGGGCGTGATGGTGGTGATGATTTCAGCACCGTACAAACTGCGGTTGACGTACTGACGCTTAAGCTCTTGCTCCGCGCGGTCAGCCAGCGCTTTATCAAAAGGACGTCCTTCCGCCAGACCAATATCTTTCAGCGCTTTTTTCAAGGTGTCTTTGTCAAACTCTTTGGTACCAATGAATTCAACAGCGGCAATATTGGGACGCTCTTCCACAATCAACACCAACACATCACCGTTGACTTCGATGCGCACGTCTTTGAAAAGACCTAGGGCAAACAAACTCCTAATGGCAGCGGCCCCTTTTTCATCGGTGTAGTTGTCACCCACACGCAATGGGATAGAGGCAAAGACGGTGCCAGGCTCTACACGTTGCAAGCCTTCGACACGGATGTCACGCACATTAAAAGTATCAGCCGCCAACGCATTGAAGGCCATCACTGTGCCCGCAATCAATGCGGCAGTGCGGGCCAATGTAGTGCGACGAAATTGTGAGAGTTGCATGTTTGTAAGGTGTTTCGAAGAGCTTAGGGCAGCCAACCTAGGCGAACCATATCGTTAAAGAGAGAGAAAACCATCAGTGACAGCAAGATCGCCAAACCCGCGCGCTGCATGGCTTCTAGCCAGCCGGACGAAGGAGGACGCCCTGTGCAGGCCTCATAAAGATAATACAACAGGTGCCCACCATCGAGCATCGGCA
>JACCDV010679107.1_pt1 | contig 10092 bp, 15 predicted proteins | sample 7446131 | NCBI WGS metagenome assembly JACCDV01 (sample SAMN15323448, study PRJNA562643) | freshwater metagenome | isolation source: river surface water | place: USA:Blue River Watershed | collected 2017-08-17
ACAAGGCCGTGGCTGGGAAGCAGAGGGAAGCTGTTGTGCAGTAGGGCGGCGAGGCGCGCCTGCCTGCCCGCTGATTCAGGTTTTGAATCCGGAAGGGCTGGATCTGAAATCCAACCCTTTCGTACTGCCGCTGTATCTGCGTGTGTGCTGAGGCCAAGCGTTTCCTCAGGAAACACCGTTGGCACCGACTGTGGGACTGTCCCACACCCGCGGAAGACCGCCTCTGCTCGGACGGCACGGAAGAGCGCGTCTGGCTTGCCTTGCCGGTGACTGGCTGTAACGTTCGATCACCGCCAGATGGTCTAGAAGCGCGGCACACCGCGCACCGACATGCCGACGTTCCATATCATCGCCCCGGACGGCGCCAAGTACCGCGTCACCGGGCCCGAAGGCGCCACCGAGGCGCAGGCTCTCGACTTCGCAGCGCAGCATTACGCTGCACAAGGCGCCGATGCCTCATCAGCAGCGCCGACTCTCGAACAGGTGCTGGCGCAGTATTCCGAAGCGTCGACGTTGCTCCCGGCCGACCACGCCGCAGCTGCTACGCCGCTTACGCTTGCCATCATCGTTGCCGCCCTGGGTTCTCTCATCTGGCTGGTGGTGGGGCTGCGCAGGAAACCAAAGCGCTGGCCGCGTGTGGTAGCGGCAGTGGCACCTCTGGTCGTGGTGGCTGCTGTCTTTGCCTGGGCGGCCTGGCCGGCGGACTGGTCTCGCCGCACGTGCCTAGACGATGCGAGCCGTCGGCCCACCGATAGCGGCGTGCGTGTGGCACTGAGCTTGTGCGAGGAGAAGTTCCCGAAGAACTGAAGGCTCGAGCTGTAGCGCAGGAAGGTGTCAGACCGTCTGACACCCTGCGTCATCAAAGCTGACCAGAGGGCCACATGGGGGCGCGGCAAGGAGGGTGCCTCCTGAGGGCAAGGGATTCCAGTGTGGGCCGCGAGAAGGCCCGGGAGGCTCTCGCAACCACTGGCCACACCCATCGAGGCAAAGCGAGCCTTGGAAGGCCTCCTGCGGCCGATGCTGCGGCCGTGGTGGCATGGAGGGCGGCCAACGGCCGCCAGCATCGCCAAGACGGCCGAGCACTTCGGCCTGTCAGTGGCGACGGTCAAGCGGTACTGCAGCCCGGCTGCGGCCTGATCTTGGCCGGCTGGCGCTGGTAGCGCCGCCAGGGTTTCAGAAGGCTCCAGCAAAGGGCGTGCTGGGGTTGCTCTTGACCATTTGTTCAGCGTAGTACCAGCGCCAAGCGAAGTAGCGGTACTCAGCGCGCCTCTCCTCGGCCGCCTCCTTCGCCTTGAGCCAAGCTGCGTATTCCGGGCCGGGTTGGCCAAAGGCGCCGGTGTCCACCTTTTCTAGAGGCACAGGCAAAGGTAGGTGCGCCATGTCCGGCTTGAACCATTCCGGGGGATCGGCCGGCGCGTTCGCTGCGAAGTAGGCGTGCAGGCTGGTGGGTTCGGTGGTGCTCATGAGCAAGCGCTCTTGTTGTTGATCGGGCACCGAGCATGCACCAAGGTCCACGCCCCCATTCCACGACTTACCGTGCGCCATTGGAGGCCGTGCGTTGATGCACGAATATGGCTGACACCCATGGTTGCCAGCGCAGAGCACTCCGCCAACGCATGGCTCAGCGGAAACCCACCTCGATGGGTTTGCCTGGCCGCATGACGTGGTACATGATGCGTCCTCCGATGGTCCGGTCCCTGGCTGCAGCGTAGCGGACCGTGCTCTCCGCAACGTTCAGAAGGTGCGGCAGGAGCACTGTCGAGTCGTTCGCCCGTGCGCCCAGTGTTACCAGGACATGTTGCGCAGCACGGTCAAAGTATTCGTGCGCACCAGCATCTTCACCACCTAGGAGGATCCGCTGCACGCCACCGCGATACGCTCTCAAGAGTGTGGAGTCAGGCCCCTTCATGTCTGCTCCGTACAGCGACCCGGTGAGGTAAGGCCCGCCAGTATCGAACCCACCGGCGACCAGACCTACCTTGATGCGTGCCATGGACCGATCTTCTGGGATCACCAGCGCCAGTACGTAGCTGGCGCATCCGAGTGCTAAGCCCTTGAGCTTCTCGGCGACGGCGAGTGCGTCGTTCGGCAGTTCGCCCGGGATGCGCAAGGACGCGATGGCCATGTCGGTCCCAATCTCAGCCCCGAAGATGATCAGGCCGAGGTCATCGCGCAACTGCATCACCTTCTCGGTCTCGTCGCTATGCACGCGGTAGGCGTCAGAACGTCGCCCGTCGGCGACCAGCAGCACGCTGTCGTGTAAGGCTACGGCGATTCCGATGGTCATCCCTTCCCCCTCTCTTCTCAACTCGTTTTCAATTCAGGTGCAGCGAGCATTCTCACGGAGCCGTGTACTCGTCCGGTGGCTTGTTGAGCAGGGCCCTACAGTTCGAGGTTGGCCTTTGGGTTAACCAACGCACCCTGGCACGCGCAGAGATGCTTCGGCTGAACTTAGGCGTGAAGATGCTGGTTTCGGGCGGAGTCTGCGTTCCCCGGGCTGTAAGGCTGCGGCAACGCCACCATACATACGCACGGACTTTGAACACCCACAGGCCACCCTTGGCGAGGCTGTCACCGAGGGCTTCGTCGAAGCCCTGCACGTGGTTTGCTATCACGACGAACGCGGTGTCAACGTCGCGTCGGCTGTCTCGGGGACGAAATTTTGATACGGGACCCCGTGTTTTGCGAATGTTGGAGCTATACGAATCCGGCCCGATCCAGGCCTCGCGGAACACTCCACATGAACGAAGCCGTCAAAGTCGCCCTCGACCGATTCCTGTTGCTGGCCGATGCCCGCAGCGAACTTGAATTTGCGCAGTACATCGTGAAGACGATGCAGGCCCTGCTGTCGCCTGACCAGGAGGCGCGCTTGGTTGAGGCAATGGCAGCCGTACGTGTGACTGGCAACGACGTGACGCGGCATCACAAGCGCCATGGCGTGATCGAGCGGATCGACGCTTGGTGTGGGTGCCCGTGATCCCGAGCCCATAAGCAGCGCCAGCCGTCCTCAGGCCGGCGCTGCGTCCTGCCTGGAGGTGCTGGCGCTGCAGCCGGGAGCGTGACAAGGCGCGGGTTCTCGGAGCTCGTCGTGCTGGCACTCGGTGGCGCCGCGGTGCATCAGGCAACCTGAGGCGGGTGCCGAGCTGGCAGGGCCGGGTGGCGCCAGCAGAACGACGTTGAGCGCCTGAAGTTGCGCCGCGCCGGCGTTGCTTGCTGCGCATCGGCGGCATGCCGGCCTGAAGGTCTCGGTCGGTGGCTAGGCGCCATCAGCCCATGTGCGCATAGCTGCATGGCTGCAGCTGCGGGCGTGGCGATCCAGGCTGAGATTGCAGCCATCAGGCGCATGCAACAGATCCACCGCGCCAGAGTCTCCAGACAGGTCAAACGCGGGCGTAATGGTGCTGGTCTTGGGGCACGTGCGCAGCGCTGCTGTAGGCCGTTTTTTCGATGGAGAGCCGTAGGGTGGTGGACCTCTCCGACGTTTAAGAAGAGTCATGCGAGCGACCGTCGCCATCCGACCAGCGCAGCGCAAAAACTCGTGCGCGGCGACATAGCCGCCGTGGCTGCCTGCTGACGCTGCTGGCCCGGCTGCCTCGCTGGTTGCCAGCGCCAGCACGGCGCTGCGCCGGCCGCGGTGGACCTGTGGGCTTGCCGCCAGCGGGTGCTCTCGCCTGCGAGTTGCTGCAGGCTTGCACGGCGCCAGCGCCGCGGCGCACCACCAAGCCCTGCACGAGTTGCTGCGCTGGGTGTGGACCACAGTGCCGGGTTGCCAACTGCCATCGCTGCTGGCCCGCGTGCAGGAGCTTGCTGCCGAGGTGCAGGCCGAGCGCCTGGAGGCCGCAGGGGAGACGCGGATCAACGAGCCGGGTTTAGGACGGCTGGCGCTCGCCACGGTGGTGCTGACCTTGCTGTGGGCGGTGTTGCACTGAGCAGGCGCTGCCTCGGCCGCGCTGCGGCCGCACCGCTACGCGAAAGCGCACATCAGCCGCTCGGCACGGGTGAGCGGCACCACCAATTCGGGGCGCCCGGCGCTGCGCAGCATGGCGTTTTGTGCCGGGTTGGCCAGCAGCGTGATGCCGCTGGGCGAGCTGCCCTGCAGCAGCCGCAGCTCGGCATCGAGCTCGCGCAGCGACAGGCCGGGCGCGCGCGCATCGAGCGCCGCATACGCCCGCTTGGCCTGCGCGTGCTGCTCCGCCTTGCGCGAGGCTCCCAGCAGCAGTGACACAGCCGACACCAGCGACAGCAGCACGCCCGAGGCCAGCGTGGCCTTGTCGCTGCTGTTGAACACGGCCACGGCTGCGGTGCCGCCGCCCACCAGCAGGACGACGTTGAGCAGCATGTCGGCGCGGTTGTAAGCGCGCTCGCACAGGTCGTTGAAGCGCATGCCGTAGCGCACGTCGAGCACGGCCTCGTAGTAGGTGCGGCCGTCGTCAGGGCTGGCTGCGGCGGGGCGGGAGTCCATGGTCACTCAGTCGTTAACCGGTTGGGCACGGGTGCCGGCGGCGGCTCAGGCGGGTTGCGCCGGGGCGGCACTTGCGTGCGCTGGAAGAAATCGTCATTCGATTCTGTTTTCAGGGGCGGACGCATGGGCAGCTCCGGTGACATGTGGAAACCCATCGTAGTCCGTGCTGTCTCTGCCACCCTTCACGCTCAGGAATTGGATGCATGAGCAGCACAACTTTCGTCACGGCCGCTGCCGCAGCCCTGGTGCTGACGCCGCGGCCAGCGCCTGCAGCAGCTCCACCAGGCGCAGGCCTGGGCCGGCAGCCGGTGGCGCTGGCGGCTTTAGGTTCACCAGTTCCGCGGCGTTCATCAACGTGCAGCGGCCGGACCTCTGCAGCTCGACCAGGCGCGCGCCAGCACCACGCCGGTCGCCGCGGCCGTGGCCAGCGCCAGCCGCTGCTAGCACTGTCCAAGCTGCTGCGCCTGGTGTGGATTGATCTGCAATCCTTCGAGCTGCCGGCCTGGCTGGCGCGTCGGCGGCCAACACCGCCACGGCATCGCCAAGTTCGAGCTTCATGAAGCAGCTGGGCGGCATGCGCGGCCAGCGCGGCGAGCTCGAAGACCTGCGCGTGCGCGAGTTTCCGGAGGTGGTCTGTGCTTTATGGCGTGAGCCGCCGCGCCGAGAGGGCTACTTCGTTCTCAGCGCGTGGAAGTTACTGGCCACCGCGGCCAGTACGCCAAGAAAGAACGGCGAGTCCACGTCGTCGCCAGACCCAGGGTCCGCCTCATTGGCAATGCGCCGCGCCATGGCGACTTGGGCCTTCGTCAGCGCTGCCGCGCGCTCAAGCAGGGTCATGTTGAACGGCTGTATGCCGACATCAGTGCTGTTCTCGGATTCGCTCGCCATGTGATCCCTCGTGGGTCAGGTTGTTGTGGGGCAACGAGTATGCAGGTGGCTTTTGATGCCCATCTACCGAGTTACCGGCCACCGCGACCGCATTGCCGCGCGGCTGTGTGACCACCTCAACAGCCCCCCCACGCTGTGCAGCGCGCCGATCTGCGAAAACCATGCGCGGCAGATTGATCCCGACTGGCGCCTGTGCCTGCGGCTCGCCGCCGAGTGCTTCGGCGCAGCAGCTCGGCGCGCCGACGGCCGCGCGGCCCAGCTCGAGGGTGTGCAGCTGATCTTTGGCTGAGCAGGTAGCGACGCACCTGGTGCGCCAGTGCAGCACGAAGACGCACGGCTGCCGACGGGGCTGCCCCGGCCAGCGCTGCGGGTGCACAGCGCTGGCTAACTGGCTCTGCGTCAGAGGTCGTGCCGCAGCTCTTGAAGTCGGCGCATCACGCGGCGCGCCACCATCCCTGCCGCCGGAAGTTCGAGCAGCAGACGCGCGCCCAGCAGGTCGGTGCGCCGTGCCGGCGGCATCGCTTCCCAGCCCTCAGGCGGCCGCTCCCGGCCTGTCGCCATCCGCTCGATGAGGTTGCAGGCCTCGCAGAACAGGTCCGCGTCCGTGGGAGCGCACTGCAGCAGGATCGCGCCGCGCTCGTCCGTCGCGGCATGCCAGCCCAGCGGCAGCAGGCCGTGCAGCTCGTGGTCCAGGTAGGGCGAGGGAGCCGGCACCTGCAGCGCCGTGCTTCGCAGTGCGCCGGCGCCTTCAGGCAGCAGCTCCACGCGCGCTTCGCTGAGGCTGGCGATGCGGTAGGCGACGGCCAGCCGGCTGCTGTCGCGTCGCTGGCTCTCCAGCATCTCGTTGCAGCGCATATCGTCTTCTCCCTGGTGTCCAGTGAGGAAGGCACGTACTGTGGGTACATACCAGGAACAAGCCCAGCTGACAGCGCCATCTCTTTCCTGGCTCGCCCTGTCACTCACTCCAATCGCACCCGCTCCCGTCGAAGGCGATCGCGTCCAGGGACATCCGAGTATGTGTCGTCATGCTTGCATGGAACTCGTCGCCGCTGTCATTCTCGCGGTCGAGGTGCGCCGCGCGCGGCGCTGGACGTATGGTGACGGCGACCCGGTGAGCCGCACTGCTTGTCGGGCCGGGCGCGATGGTTCCTATTCTCCAAAACTGTCAATTCTGGGGGTGTGCTCGCAGCCAGTCCTTCAACGCCTCGTCCATGCGCGTCTGCCAGCCCTCGCCGGTGGCGCGGAAGGTTTCCACCACGTCGCGTGACAGCCGAATGGTGATGCGCTCCTTCGTGGGCGCTCTCTGCGGGCCGCGCACGCCCGCGCGCCGGTTCATCTCGACCAAGCCGGCATACAACTCCGGCGGCAGCGCCTCACGGGCCGGCCTGAATTCGGCCATGTCGGCGGCTGTCAACTCGCGGACTTCGCCTTCCTCATCAATGAGGGGGGGACGCTTGCTCATAGTCTCTGACCTCGCGGGAGTTGGCTTTGCGAAAGCTGATGACCCGAATGCCACCGGCTACCGGCGTGAAGCACAGAACATGCAAGCGCCCGTCCAGCATTCCCAGCGCCACGTAGCGCGCCTCGGGATAAGGCTTGCGGGTGTCCCGGCTGATCATGGCCCCAGCGAAATCGAACTCCGCCGCCCGATCGAACGGCAGTCCGCGTTCGCGCGCGTTGCGCTCGCTCTTGGCGGGGTCGAATTCGATTTCCACCAGTCAGAGTGTATGCACAAATAGAGATGCGATGGGCGTGCGATGCCGTCCTCCAACTCATGTGCAAGGGCATCGGCGACAAACTGCAGAGTGAGATAGAAGCGGCCAGCGTGGGGCGCTGAGCAGCCTAGTTCAGCTGCGGGGCGGACGACCCCGCAGCGCCTCGATGCGCGAGCGCGCTGCGTGCTCGCCCACAGCCATCACGTCCTTGTCGTCCAACTCCATCCCTCGCGCAAGGTCCATAAGAAGCGACTTCGACTCGTCAGCTCTAGATGTTGGGGCGTGGATGGCCAACTGCAGCAGCACGCGAACCCACAGCAGCAGCTTGTCGGTGTAGGCGTCGCCTTTGACTGCCCGCATGTTCTCCGCGTACTCAATGATGCGGACCTGCCAGTCCGGACGACTTTCTTCAGCCACGGTTCGCTCCCTCTGCGATCTTCTGCAGCGCCTTCTCCAGCGTCGCCCATCCATCCGGCCCGATCATCGCCGCATCCAGCTCCAGCGTGACGCGCCCACCTTTCGCGCGCACATCGACGTGACGGCCACGGCCCAGGTCCAGGCGCTTCGGCGGCAAGGCATCAGACGGTCTGATGCCCTCCGGCGCTGGCGCTTGAGCAACCAGCGCCGCGAACACCTTTGCCGGTGCAGCCTCCATCAGACCGTCTGACGCCAACTGCTTGGCCCGTCTGATGATGCCCATGGGATCGGCCTTGGCCGCATCGGCCAGTGGCTTTGCCCAGCGGAACTGGATGTCGTTCGGCGAGCGAAATGCGGCCACCACCTCGGTCGGCAAGCTAGCAATGCGCGTTGCCTCGGACACATCCTGAGCGGCTCGGCCAATGGCTCTTGCCAGCGCGGCCTGGCTCGGGAAAAGTCCGCTCTCCAGAGCGCGCAGGTACATCATCCCCTGCTCCCAGGCGGACAGATCCTTGCGGCCGCGGTTTTCGCGCTCCATCTCCACCCACAAGCCGCGGTCATCCACCTCTTGCACGATGGCAAGCACGGGTAGCCCGAGTTCCAGACAGGCGCGGTGGCGGCGGTGGCCGAAAACCAGCTCGTATTTGAAGCCGTTCATCAGACGGTCTGATGGCAGCGGCCGAACCTTGATCGGCTGCACGTTGCCGCCTGCGTCTTCAATCTCCGCCTTTAGCGACCAAAACTCAGGGCAGGCGAACGAGGTTTCGTGCCGGTTCGACCAGCGGCTCTGCTGGATGGTCTTGGGGTCCAGTGGCTGTGCGCCACGCTCGTGCTCCAACTGTTCGATCTGTTCCTTCTGCGCTTCGACCTGCTTTTCCAGCTCCTTCGCACCGGCCACGGCGGCCGACATCAGCCCGAGCCCCGTGTATGGCCGCGTCGGCGCAGCCGGCGTGACGTTGGCCGGCTTGCTACCGGGCTGTCCGATCTTGGTGAAGTCGATGTCCCGCCCTGGGCGTGCTGCCTTGCTCAATTGGTGCCCCCCGCGACCTGGCTGCGCCAAAACACGCCGGCCTGGTCCTCTACCAGATCAGCCACGCGCTCAAATGCCGCGAGCGCCCGCTTGTGCGTTGTTGGGCCTGCACCTCCGGTGCCGTCATAGACGCTGCCGAACTCCACGGCGCTGGCTGCGGTGGCGGCGCTCTTGGGCACCTCCGCCGGCAGCAGGCGGTCGCCGTAGGCTGCTCGCATCCAGTCCCGCACCGTCTCGGACGATGCATCCTGTCCATCCACGCGCGTGGGCAGCACGTCGATGAATGCAAATTCCTTGGCGCCGGCTGGGCCCGCCACCTGCATGGCCAGGTCGCTGAAGATCCGCCAGAACTGCGCCGAGCTGGCGAAGTCCAGTTGCGATGGCGGCAAAGGCATCAGCAGCCCGTCAGCGGCCATGAGCGCATTGATCGTGACGTAGCCGAGCGCAGGCGGCGTATCGATCACGATGACGTCGTAGGTCTCGCGCGCTTGGTCAAGTCCTGCATCGAGCACGCGCCAGAACTCAGGGCCTGATTGATCGTTCTGCCGAGCCGCCAGCGCGAACTCGGCGCCGAACAGCACGGGCGCAGCGGCCACCAGGTCAATGCCGTCCCAGTAAGTCGGCCGTACCGCATAGCTGATTGAGCTTTCAGCGCCGGCGCACAGCGGCAGGATCGTGGCGTCCTCGGGTACCTCGGTGTCCGGCAGTAGTCCAAACAGCGTGGTCAATGAACCCTGGGGATCGCAGTCCACCACCAGCACGTAGTGACCGCGCAGACTCAGGCCCTGGGCCAGCGTCAGCGCGGTGGTGGTCTTGGCCACGCCGCCTTTGAAGTTGGCGGCGGTCACCGTAAGCGCTCGTGCACCAGCAGGGCGCAACTTCGAGCCGCGGGCCCAGCGCGCCGCTTGGCGCACTTCGCTGAGCGTGAACTGGCGGCGCCCACCGGTCACCATGCCGGCCGGCACCATGCCTTTGCCGATGCGGTACTCAAGCGCCCGCTTCTCCAGCCCGGTGATTGCCATCATGTGGGCGAGCCCATAGGTCGGCGCCGTCTTGCGGTCCTCGGGGGCTAGGATCGAGCCTCGCACCGTGCTGAGCACTGCTGCTACTCGGTCCGCCTGCTCCACCAGGCCGCCCAGCGAAATCCCGCCTGCTATGCGCATGTCCATGCGCCCTCCTTTGTTGTTGGCAGGCGCATCTTACCGTTTAGGTGCGTGTTTTAGCCGCACGGCTTGTGTTTGCACTCTAGCGCAGCGACTCGCACACGCCGCTCCTGAAGGCCGTGTTCTAGAAGCAGGCTTATCCACAGGCGCGATAGCGCAACAGTGACCCAGGTTGTCCCGATTACCTGAAGGATTACCTTCAGGATTACATCTATATAGGGCGTCCCCGTTGCGCTATCGCCCGGTCCCCGTTGCGCTACCGGCTGGTCCCCGTTGCACTACCGGCTGAAGTGTCCAGACTGCTTTGGACATGCCTTGATCAGCGATGATCAGTGCCATGAATCCGCGCCCGGAAGTCCAGCTGCCACTGTGGTCCACCAATGTCCGGGCGCTGCCCAATGCGCTGGCCCGTTCGGC
>JACCDV010896535.1_pt1 | contig 10092 bp, 4 predicted proteins | sample 7446131 | NCBI WGS metagenome assembly JACCDV01 (sample SAMN15323448, study PRJNA562643) | freshwater metagenome | isolation source: river surface water | place: USA:Blue River Watershed | collected 2017-08-17
AACCCCAACCCCAACCCCTTGTTATATCGTGGCTTGATTGATATATTTGTCCAAATGAGAGCTTCAAATCACTAGCGCTAATAAGGAATCGTGGAAAAAAGAAAGTTCTAAGATTCATAAAGATACGTATAATGGTTAATATTTAGATTACTGAAATGGCCAATAAGCTCAATTGCACCTTTAAAAATGAGAGAGGAGAGTTTGTGATATAAAAAGCTGTTTAACTGCTGTGGAAGAACTAAAAAAATATTGAAGGTTATAAGCTTCATCCTTAATTTAACTTCTATTAAATTGAGAGGTTAGTCGATCGGGATTGGAAGTACATGCTTTAGGAAGAGAGGGATGTAATTTTTATATGATAAAGGTACTAAAGAGTCATTATAAGGTAGATATCGACGAGGTTGAGGGGGAGTGTTTAGCTGTATCCGATTAAATTGAACACCTCTTTAGATATACTTAATGATTGATCGATCGTTTATTCATATATATGGAGAGATATATAAATTACATAATACTAATTTCAATCACTTTAAACCCCTCAAGCCTTAAAAGTAATGCTTCAATGCTTTAGCATACCCTTTTTATTTCATAAATTATTTCAAAACTATCTAATTATTCTTTATTTTCTTGAGTATTGTTTAAATGTCCTGCAAAAGTTCTAGCTGATAATTAATGATTTTTTTCTTTTCTACATTGTAAACTCTGACAAAATATTAATGATATCCCATTGAACTGTCTGTCAAATCTTCCTTGATATCTTTATAGAGCAACAAATAGCGTAAATATACTTCCCTTACCTTTTAAATATTGTCAATTTAGTGGTCAATATCAGTGATGAAGAAGATGTGCTATAAGTTGTGGTGGGTTAACTTCCATTTCGTCATTCTCATCAAAATAAACGGCTAAAGTGCTAAAGTATACGATTTTAACTTCATTTTGTAGTTAATAGCTAAACCTTTCTCTTGAATCTGTTCAAATAAATCAGGGTAAGGCTATATTTATTTTCTTAAACAGTATTTTATCCATACATGCTCATAGGGATTGTTTTATAAACAAAATCCATATCTTACAAGCAAAGTTCTATTTGAAAGCTTACCATAGCAAAAATATATCTGCGTGTTCTTGTCGAAGTGGGCTCCCTATCGAGCTTACATTTGGAAATGCGTATAATTTTAATTTCTTTCTTCTTTAGACTTTTCATAGTTAGTCCAACTTGTATTTTTTGTATGAACGACCTCAGCTCCCTTTTCATCTTTAACCTTTTGGTATTATTTCCCTAAATATGACGAGGAATACCTTCAGCTCGATAATGCTCAACTAAGTATTTTCTATAGGCATAAATATGCAGCTTTGTTTCTTCGATTTTTTATAGCGTATACTGAAACTTTTTACGACCTGCTTTGTACTAATTTTCTAGTATCTTTAGCTTCTCAATGATTTGCCCAAGGTATATAAAAGTAAACCCTTTCCATTCGAGCTATCTATCCATCCATTCATAAATATCCTTCAAAGTTTTATCAATAACCTTAACTTCTTTATCTTTCAGGTCGTAACTAATCTTAGTTAGCCACCTAATAGAATAACTATTAATACTTAAGTAATCGAAGTCATCATCTGATATGTAATCTTCACTGTACCCACTTTCAATCGATTTTGCCGACTCCTAGTCTTATTAAGCTTATATCCCAGTTTTTTTCCCGAAAATTTATTGCTGTTTTTCCTAAAAACACTTGTAAGAGACATTCACATAGTGATGATTGAAAAGCTCACAATATGGGACAAAGTAAGTTGAATTTAAATAGGATCCAAAACATCTACTTACTGTATGGATATAGACCCACTTGTAATTCTATCTGTTAAACCATTTTGTATCTTGTAGAATTTCATATTGGTTTTGGATCTATTCAAATCTTTCGTATTATTCTTAGAAGTGATTTCTTTCCTTTCTTGCTGCCTTAATGACTGATTAATCAATAAAGCGATCAAACTCCTCATTCTCCCAAAATGAAATTATATCAATATTTTTCGAGAAATTGTTTGCCATAAAGGTCCAAATGTCATTGTTTCCCACAGATATTAGGTAAAGAAGGTATGTGACAAGTATTCTATCTTGCCAAAGTATGCCTTCTTTATAGAAGCGATTACTAAAGACTTATGTGAGTCTGGGGTCTTTAAGAGCCTTGTGAGATGTTAAAACAAGCTATATAGGTAACTTTACAAGTTACTATACTCCATTTACTTATTAGTTTGCCAATAATCCAGGATATTTTAGTCCATTTTTCAGATAGAAAATCGCTGGGCTTAGCTTTTTGCTGACTTTTACTCCATATTTAATAAGGGTTTCGATGTAATTATCAAGAGAGTGATCAAGTTGATATTGCCCTTCCATAAAATAGATTATTATTAATTAAAAAAATCATGCAGAAAAGGTTTAAGATGATTAGAATAATCAAATTATGTTAAAAAGTATAGTGATGATTTTGTAGTTTATTATTGATAAAATTAATTAAGATTGTCGTATAATAAGTAAAAAGGATCATATTTAAATGATTTTTCCATTAGCTACTTTGTTTAATTTTTCCTTAAGTTTCACCTAGAGGACAGCTTTGTGATTGAACTGGCATTCATGGTTTTCAGGAAGCCTATGAGCATTGCAGTAAACATAGCCACATTTGCACTATACTCCAAGAAGTCCTGTTTTTTTGCTGCAGTTAAAGCAGCGCTTCTTATCCTTTTGCTAAACTTTCTCTTCTTTTTTCAGAGATAAGCCTGCGAACTCCTCAGTGATTTATCTGTCTTATGCTGAAACAGATGTCTTGTTATCAATCTGTTCCTTCTCCTTAGTAGCACAGCCCTTGTCTTTATAGCATTTTGAGCAGAGTCCATTAAAGGCTTAGTTCGCAAAGAAAGTTTCACAACTTTTGCATTTGGGATTTTCTTTTGTATTTGTTTGGGACATTTAAATTTTTTTTATTTTGTAAAGAATATTTCTGACAAGATAAATAATCGCATTCTGAGTAATACTGATAAGGTCATTAAAATCATCATATTTTATTATTTTTCTTGTCTAAAATAGCTAATAAAATTTATTTGTTTTTATTAGAATCATGGATTCTTTAATAAAAGTCTCTTGGCCTCGAACTTAACATTAGAAATTTTATAGGCGAACTCTTTAAATTTGAAAACTTTATCGGAATCATCAAGCTTCAGATCGTAGAGACTGACCAGAGTTATTATCATGAGTTTGATTTCAGTCAAGGCCAGCTGCTTTCCTACGCAACTTCGAGAGCCAGCACTAAAGTTCATCCATGTATATGGCTCAGGAGAATGGATCTTATTATCACTTGTAATAAATCTCTCAGGCCTAAACTCATAAGGTTTTTCGAATACTGTTTGCTTGTAGTGAATGGAAAATGTTTGCGTATTGATAATTGTTCCCTTTTTAACTAAAATTGAATGATCCTTGTCCAGTTTGAGATAATGATCTTCAATCGCTTCTCTTGGAAAAATGCCATTTGCAGTGGAGTAGATTCTTAGGCTTTCAGTAATAGTTGCTTAAAGATAGATTAAGGTTTTCATATCTTCGTATGTTATGTTTCTCAGGTCTTTTATGTTTTCAGCAATTTATTTCTTGATCTTCGCAAGTACTTAAGGATGCTTGGTTATATAATACAAAGCGACTTGAGAATTATGGGAAGTAGTATCTGTACCTGCAACGTAAAGATTACCGAAATCGTCGATAAGATCCTCAACAAAACCATCTGAAATTTGGTGTCCTTCCTTGATTATTTCCTCACAATAAAATGCCTCAATCAGATCTGTATACACCTCAGGAACTTCCTTTCCCTTTTAATATGCAGTCTTTAGCTCATCTAATCTTTTTTCAATAAAGGAGCGACAAAATTTTCTAAATTATCGAATCGCCCTATTAAGATCTCGATCATTCTTCCTTATTCCCAATTTAGTAAAACGTTAGCCAAGGATTAGTGTTAACGGACTTAAAAGTTGATTTAGTAAAAGCTCGAATAGGTGCCTAAAAAAGTGGTTGAGTTGGATTCCATCGATTTTCATTTAATTAACATTGAAGCCGCTGCCTCCAAAGAATAATTAGAGTACTACTGTTGATGCTATTGTGGTTATTACTTATAGTAAGTCTATTTAAACATATTTGTTTTGGTTGGCTTATTTTTTAGTGAGCTTAAAGTACTCCTAAGTTTTCTTTTAAATTATAGATTAAATTTTGGGAACTAATTCTTTGATGTACGTAAAGTTGAGCATTTTTGTAAGAATTTTTCTTTTCTGTTTCCAACGGTTGCCAGTTGTAAATGTGATCCCATTTCCAAAGGCTCTTCTTAGTCCACCAACGAAGAATTAGCTTTTCTTATAGTATTTGTCTTGATCATTTTCGTAATATGCTTGCATCAGTTTTGGAGAAATCAAGTTAATCTGGACATTATGGACAAGATTAGTAATTGCCACATCAAATTAAGAAGTTACTTATTTGGCAATGCTCAAGTCGTCTTTACTCTTTTGTGCAGCTTTGAACCAAGCTTAGGATTAGGCGTACTTAAATGGAGTAAAATCATAGTTGAATACTCTTAATCCATATTTTTCAAACTATTGATTGTAATATTTGATGAGACTTTTGGTTCGGAAGATGCCGAAGTAATATCCAACTGCTGACAAAATAATGATGATGGCCACTATAATCTAAATCATTGAATATTATACCTTAATTAAAACTAAGCTTATATATTCTGAATCATCAATGAGCATCATAATAGTTATCATCATTTTATTTGCGTTAAAGATGTTGTTATTTTTGAGATAATTGTTCATAAATCATAATCATTGATGAGATCAAGGACATCCCCATAGTCGCCTTCTTCGTGCTGCTTTTTAAAGGTTTATTGTTTCTTTGGCTGCTGAATCCTATTGCTACCCTCAACTCTATTAGATGAAGCAAAGTTCTTACTGGGGACACTTGCCTTTATCTTTTTAGCCGATTCATTGTAATCGTTTTAAAAAGTATCGCTAATATCAATCCTTTCAATAATTTGTTCATTTGATTTACTATTGCTGTCCTGCTGCTCTTTATATCTGTTTTTTATTTAGTCTACCAATTTGTGCTTTTAGGTGAGCTGCTTTGCCTTCTACTCTTCTTTCATTTTCTCCCTTTGCAGAATTTTCACCTATTTTCTCAATTATTCAAGTTATCTACTCTTAGACGCTGAGCTTAAATTTGTGTTATTTAAAAAGCTAGAAGAAACATTGAATACATTTGAGGACTTATCAGCTGAGATATTTTGAGGTCTGTATTTCTATATTGATGACTTATTCGGTTTAGGGGGATGAATATGTAAGATATTTTGATTGGAAGAATTAAATTTATTTTACGACTCCTCAGCAGACTCCGAGGATTAATCTTCCCACTATTTTTTTTTCTACTTACTCTTCTTTTGCTTTTATTTTTTGGCTTGGAAGTTGGCCCTTACTTGCGAAATCATTGAGAAAGAGTTGTGCATTTGTTGTTTCAAATATGAGTTCTAATCTTTGAGTTGATTGTATTTGAGTTGGAGTGAATTGAGTTCATTTTTGGTTTGGTTGTAGAGAGAGATATACTTGTTTTTCGCTTAGGTTTCTTCTTGGAGTCGCTGGATGAGCAAGATAACTCTCTGACGTTCTTACGGTGGCAAGTAGTTTAGAATGTTGGTTTTATCGGTAGACATTTAAATTAAAAATATAAGGCAGATAGTTGGTTTATGTGAGGATGGGGTTGTAGATGATAAAAATTATAAAATGGATGCAGAGATATCTAAACACTAATTAATGTGATTTAATCAGGCTTTATTTTCATTTTAGCATAATATTTATAACTTGTTGAAGGAAATGAACTCCGGCGCTGCTTTGAAAGACTTCTCAGTGCTCTCAGTCATCGGCAAGGGCACCTATGCCAAGGTCAAACTTGTCCGCCACCTCAAGGACAATCAACTCTACGCGCTGAAGGTTTTGAAGAAGAAATATATTCTCTAAAAAAATCAGGAAAAACACATAATGACATAAAAATAGATCTTAGCAGCGATCGAGCACCCCTTCCTTGTGAAGTTAAAGATGAGTTTTCAGGATTAAAGAAAACTTTACTTCCTCTTAGAATATTGTCCAGGAGGGGAATTGTTCAGTCTCCTCGCTGCCAAGGACAAACTCACCTAGGATCAGTAATATTTACATTACACAGGGCCAAGTTTTATTGCTCTCAAATAGTTTTAGCTCTAGAGGCCTTGCACAAAAATAAAGTCATCTATCGAGAGTAACGTATCCTTTATTCAGTTTAAAGCCTGAAAACATAATCATCGATCGAGTCGGATACATCAAACTTACAGACTTCGGACTTTCTAAAATTTTGAGGAACGAGGAGACAGCCAATTCTATTTGCGGTACTCCTTAGTATTTGGCTCCAGAAATAGTAAAGAAACTTGGGCATGGAACTGATGTTGATTGGTGGTGCTTAGGCTGCCTTCTCCATGAAATGGTGACAGGCTTCCCTCCATTCCGTAGTGAAAATCGAATGTAACTGTTTGAGGCGATAGTATACAAAAACCCTGACCTTTCCAAGGTAATCTAAATGTTAGTTAGTTCTCGCCTAAGCTTCAAGACTTATTGAAGAAGCTATTGCAGAAATAGCCAAGTAAGAGGTTAGGGCATCAGTCCTCAAAATAGATAAAGGAGCACCCTTGGTTTGAAAAGCTCAGTTGGTAATCAGTTTACAACAAAAAAATAAAAGCCCCTTTTGTCCCTAAGCTCAGCTCGGATATCGATATTACCAATTTCGACTCAGAGTTTACGAGTTGTTCGGTGGAATCAGTTGGAGATAAATCACCAAGCAATTAAGCGAGTTAAAAATTCAAAGACTTCTCCTATTAATGATTCTAATCTATTCGCATATACTCAATACACATAGTATCAATCATTAAACAAAAAGCAAGCCAAGTACTCCACTTTTTTATTGAGATTGGTCAAGTGGAAAGTCACGCTCTCCTACTGCGTACAATATAGTGTTATCGAGGCAGCACAAAGAGCTGATGCATTTAGGAATACCGGTATAAAATTACAGGCATAATTAGTTAGTCACCATATTCCGGATAATAATACTGCCGCTTTCAGTGCCAAGGATAATATACTTGCCATCAAATGAAATATCTAAGCCTGTTCTTTGGTTTCCATACATCTATTGCTCGAAGCAATTCACAAAAGTTTAAAGCTTGCGATGATCCCAAAGGTAAACAAAGTTGTCTTTTCTTGCCATTGAAACCACTAGATTTTAATTTTAAGGAACTCTTTTTATCCTAGTAATAAGATCGAAATGGGGCTATATCAGCCATGATTTACTTTCATTGAGTAAGATTGCTCTTAGGTTCTTAGGTCCAAAAATGAAAGATGCCCATCAAATTGTCCAGCCACAACAAACGAGCTATTTATTAACTAAACTGAAGAGATGTATTTTTTATTCATTAACTTTACTCTTCTACTCACACAGCCTTTCACACAATCGTATTGAGACATGAATTTTTTGCCTCCTCCCAAAATTGTTTAGCCCTATCTTCAGGATTTATGTACGTATTTAGCAAACTGCAAAGGAGATAAATATTGTTCTGAGTTCGGTTTTTTATCATTGAAGGATATCCATTGAATTGCACGATCGCTTTCTTCATTTTTCGGCAATGAGTACAGTCTAACCTTTATGAGAATAATCATACTGGCATATTCTTATTGCTGACAATTAGACTGCTATCAGCAAAAAGTGAGTCATAGATGTTCGATTAGAAATTTAACACTGTAGTTTTATGGTTTTGTTGCTCAAAAATGCAAAGGCTCTACATTTCATGCACAACACTTATCTTCGTCTTTTCATGTACAAGTATAAGACCATTATTTTGCTTATCAAGACGTATATTTGTAATGAAATCTCCCGGCCCATTTAGAGGATTTTGCCATTTTAATTATGCCTGCATCAAAGGATTGTTGCTAATTATAATTGACAATTTATATTATTATCATCATTCAAAAGATTGATTGATATTATTCTAATGTGAAATGGAATGAATCACATGATTTCACAGCAAGAGTCTTTTGCTGCTGGCTTTGTTGTGTCTTTTTTTAGCTGCAGTTGTTTGGCCTATTCTTGTGCTTTTTCCACTTACAAGCGTAAGTTGTTGTACTTTTCTTATTACTCTTTTAACTTCTTATTTAAGTTCTCCACAGTTGCCTTTGCTTATATTTCTTTTGACGCCTTTAATTTTTATATCTATCTTTATTGATCCCTCGTTGTATTTCTAGATAAAGAAAAAAGTACTTTAAGTGTTCAATTTTCTTCTACAGCTCAACAATATCTTTGTTTTGATTATTTTTCTTTTCGTTTGAAATCTACTTTTGCCTTGCCAATTCTCTTTCAAGTTCCTTAACTTCTTTTTCTTTTTCTTAAATACTGGCTTGAATTTTAACAAAGTCATACTGAACAACTTCAACATTGGATTGCTTTTCTGACTAGATTTTTTATTGTAGCTCTTTTAGCTATCTTTAAAGTTGTTGGATCTGATTGGTTGGCTTTGAGCTAGTCTTAGTCTTCTACAAATCTGATAGTCTTTTTTTGATAACTGCTTCAAAGTTATCGAGCAAGACCTATGTTTTATGATCGTCAAGTTTGGACTCACAATATTTTTGGATGAGGGCTTCACAGTTTGCGTCATTCATTTAGCTAAATAGCTTTTTGCAAAGCTCATCATTCTTCTTGATAGATTTCTGTTTGTTAATTTCTTTAATAATCTTTTACTTATTATTTATCTTTTCAGATAACTTCTCCCTATATTTTTAGAAAGTAGGATCGCCTGCAATACTATTAAATCCTTAGACCCTAAATTAGATCACAATTACTTTTTATCCACATTTCTTTTAACTTTGCTCAATCGTTTATAGAGTGTGTATTTGTCGCAAGGCTATTCGTCAGCAAATTCAGCTTGAAGCTCCTCCGAGTATTTTTTTATGTAATAGTTGTAATAGCCAACAGAGAGGGTTTAAATAACATCGTTCCAGCTGTATTAGCATCGATTTACACTTTGTTTGTATCAGCCTTCCCAAGCTTATTGATGCTTTTTGTCAAAGGATCAAGAGTTAACCCAGCAATTTTTGACCCCAAAATGTTCCCTTTTATTGATTTAGGTTTGCCTGATTTAATGACCCAGCTGAGATTCAATGCGTCATTGATGAAAGCCTAGCTCAGCAGATTCTATGCCACATCTTTTATGTCTTTAGAAGTGACGCTGCTATTTCCTGGAAATGCCTAAATAAAATAGTGATTACCATATTCATAGTGACGATATCGTTATTGAAGAGTCCATAGGCTTAGACTTTGGCAAGGAAGTCCTTGTCTTTGAATTCTTTCGTATTACTGTCCCTTCGTAGAATAATCAGCTGGGGTAAGGTTAAATCTTAGGGTGTAGACTAGAGGCCTATTCTTAGATTATCAAGTTTATTCAAAAATTGGTCCTCGCCCTTTTTATCTCCTTGTGATAAATTTAATACCACCACGCTTGATAAGAAATAGGTCCACAAAAACGCCTCATTGCTTATGTCTTCGTTAGAATCAAAGAAGATAACTTTTTCTCCATTCTTGCCCTTTATCTAATAAGTTGGCATATTGATAAAAGCTTTGCTGTTTTTACTCAGTAGGCGACTTGTTGATTTTTCCTCCTTGCTGATGAGAAAGTCAATGAGGAAACTTTTTCCGATTTGTTTGGGACCAATAAAGGTGACAATGTTGAGATTGGAGTTGGATTAGTCTAGCGCCAAGTAGTCTTGGAATTATTAGTTGAATTAAAGTTTATTTGTGGATTTGTTGGGGGCAAGAACGTTAATTATCCTATTATTGGTCTTATTTGTATTGGCCTTGTTGTTGTAAAATACAGGATTACGCTGGAAATTGTTCTCCGTCCTGATGGGCGCCAAAGGGTTGTGTGCACTCTCGTCGAGGAATGAGAGGTCATCGCTTCGGTAACTTTCGTGCATTTGAATTTAGAATATTATTATATGTAATTATCA
>JACCDV011152002.1_pt1 | contig 10091 bp, 12 predicted proteins | sample 7446131 | NCBI WGS metagenome assembly JACCDV01 (sample SAMN15323448, study PRJNA562643) | freshwater metagenome | isolation source: river surface water | place: USA:Blue River Watershed | collected 2017-08-17
CCAGTGATATCATCTTGAATAATTGAATCACCTACTTCGAAATCTGTCGTGTCTTCTAGAGTAAGTAATTGGTGGTTCTCTTCGAGCCACTCATAATAGGCTTTAATGAAAGTAACAAAATTTTCTCCTTCTTCCAAATAAAAGGAAGGAAACATACTTTCGACTAGTGGAGAGATATTTTGTTCGATAGTCTTCATCAGATTACGCTCTCACTGGTACAATAGTTAGCGTGAGATCTTCTTCAATGATATTGAGAATAACGTTATTGATAGTTGCAATGTCCTTGTTACGAGGAACTGCGTATATTTTGATTCCGTTACCACTGTAGCTGGACACGTTAAAGTTTGTTAACTGCAGCAGGCCTGTATCGTAGTTGATAGCTCCAACGTCAGCTACTACTCTGTTGCTACCTTGAGATACGACAACCAATCTTCCTTGGCCGTCATCAGAGAGTGTGACGCGCTGGCCTTTGAACGAGAACTTCGAAGATTGTATTGTATAACCACCAGTGGTATCAAACCTTGTAACGTCAAGAGCAGTATTATACTTAACATCGAAACGTTGATTGACGTTTAGAGTTGGACGTATAATCTTTACAATACGTATGTTTGTTTCGTTAGAAATAATAGATATCTGAGAATTGTCTATAGCTTGGATTAGCTTAGAATATCTAAACACTCTGTTGAAAGAGTTCAAGTTTTGTTGTGCATAGTTAATAATGGCACCAGAGACAATCGTCTTCATATCATCAGATGTAAGGTTCGTAGTATTGATGTTATACTTAATTGAAGATATAACGTTCAGATATGTGTACTCTGGATCAACGAACACAGGATCAATAGATACAGGTGATCTTGGCTTGAGGAATTTATAATACTGATCTTTTTTGATCGTTGGTAGCCCATCAACTTCTTTTAGATCCACAGCAACGAATACTTTACCAAACTGTGGTGGATCAAGATCTTCACCACCATATGCAGTCACTGTGTTTACTTCTGGAAAACTTTGCTTAAGAAGAGTCTCGTAGTCTTCCGTAGTAATAGCTCTTTCCTGCGTAGTAAAGTGACGAGTAGCATTAAACTTAATGTCTTCGATAGACTCGGAGACGGCACCGCCCGAAGCGCTTACGTTCGTGCTAACAGTAATGTTGGATATATTTGGGATAGCATTATCTGCAATAAAGCTGTTACATCCGTTAGGAAGTTCACCGTTAGATATTCTATACTCAACGATGATAACTGAGTTGTCCTTTGGCTTCCTTCCGGATACACCATCTCCAAAGACAACTTCGTACGAATCGTTCTCGGCACCTTGCACAAAGAATACACGTGAAGTAGCATTGATGTCGAATAGGGAGGTAGCTCTAGAATATTGAAGAGTAGTAGCTCCGTTGTCTTCTACAACTGTTATAGAAAGGCTGGATGTATCAATGTTTTTGTTTGTAATAACTAATCTAGTAGGATTAGTATAATTAAACGTGAACACATCTGTTACATAATACCCTTCGTATAGGGTGATGTTATCACTCGTAAAGGTAGGCAATCCGTTATTCAGAGTAAAGTTGTCTACGACAATATTTTCGCCAGTTGTAAAGGTGAAATTCTTGGTATTGAAACGAGACGTGAACGTCGTGCCTTTAGGAACAACAACCGATCTCATCAGAGGATCAGTGGACGTCATTGTGATGTTTACGTTAGCCTCAGCTGACTTGAATGAGCGAGGGGTATAGTTTAACTCTTTTGCGTGGGATACAACCGAATCTCGAAGCTGGGCAGAATCAAGAAACATCTCATTGCCTATCATGTTAAGATAGAATGAGTTATGGAACGTATTATATGCAAGCACATCGAGTAGTACGTTAATGTTGGATCCATCAAAGTCGTAATCGTTGAATCGATCTTGCGACTTAAGATACTGCTTGAATGTGTTTTTAATAGTATCGAAATCAAGATTCGATAGAATAATACTAGTATTAGACATTAGCGTACTCGTGTGAGGGAAACATTAAACGTAACTGGATCTTCTCTATTTATAACCATGATTGAAATGGTTACTGTATATCTATGACCCTCGTAGTCAGGATCAATAGAAACACTCAGCACCTTAGCTCTAGGCTCGTAGTTGCTGATAGCATCTCTAATCACGTTTGACATGATATCAGCAATACCTTGACTCATAGGCTCGAATAGCATCGACTTGATACTAGACCCTATGGCTGGCTGATACAACCTTTCACCTCTATCCGTAAGAATTATATTCTTGATAGATCTAATCACAGCAGTTTCGTTTACATAACGTACAATATCACCAGACACAGGGTGTGGATTTAAATCGGTGAGAAAATCAGAATATATCTGATTTTTCTTGTCTGTTTGTGTAAACCTATCTGCTCTTGACATTTATCATACCTTATCCTGGTAATGGTGTTTTCTTATATTCGTCTACTGCTCTTTCAATAGCGCTGTAAGCGGTATCTACTGTACCAAGGAAGGCATCGGCAGAAGTAGTGTCGATTTTAGATACAGCATTTCCAGCGTCTGCTATTGCTAGAATACCAACCTGACTTTCTTCAATCTGACCGAGAGCCTCGTCTACCAGTCCACTAACCTGGGATTCAATCTCATCGAGCACCTGATCTCGGATTGCGATCACACACTCTGGTAGGCTTTCTTTTGCCTCTTTGATAGCGTTTACAACGTTAAGCATTGCTGCTCCTAGCTGTATGACTTTTTTAGTATACTTAATATGAGCCTGTAGCTGTGGTGTGGCTAGTCCAGTAATAAATTTGTTAATCCAAGCCACTATTGAATTGGGGGTTGGAGATGGGGGCGTAGATAACGGCAGAATGTCTGCTAACAACTTTCGTTGCTCTTCTTTGATGTCGTCAAACAGATCTCTTAAGGAATCCAGATGCTGATCAACAACCAGCAGAATTACCTCACAGTCGGTATTATACCGAATTTGATCGGCAAGCTCATTAATATGCTTTGTATTTACTTCAAGTTCTTTAGCCGATATTCCCATTATATGTTCCTTATGATATGTTCACTACGATGCCGTTAAGTATTTCTATTACTTTACCGGTTGGGGTTGTAAATGTACCCGATACACCAACACCGGATGAAATCGCCCCTTTAACCATTAAGCTCCCTTCGGTAATTGTAACACCTCCAGCAGCTGCCAATTTGATACCCCTCTTCGCAGCTATCGTAACATTATTCTCTGCTATGATATCAACATCTTTTTTAGCATATACAGTTCTTACACCCCCGCATACATCTATTGTATCTGTAGGGGACTTAATGACTATGCGCCCATCATTATTTATTTCGACATATGCCCCTGAATTGTGGTATATGTGAATGCGTGTACTGCCTGGTGTATCGTCGAGCTCGATGACATTGCCTGACTTAGTTTGTATTACTCTATTGTAGGGATACTGAGCTTCGTATGCAGAATCTGGTTCCGGACCGATCTTATCTTTGGGAAGGATGTTCTTGCCTCTGGCTAACCAAGATAAGGAATGCTTACTGGCATCATTGTCTGGAATCGCATTAAACGTAGACATAATCACTGGCTGTTGTTTTTCAGAGCCATCCAGATAAAAACCAACAACCCTAGAGCCAACAGAGAGGCTTGGCGTATCACTAACTCCTTCTACACCCGCAGAAGTTGTAGGCATCAATACATGAGCCCAATCTAGTTCGTCTGCAGGAGCATCGTCGTCATCGTGAAGTACACGGATCTTAACTCTACCTAACTGTTTCGGATCCTCGTCGATTTGCTCGACTATGCCGAGAAACCAGTGGAACCCCTGTTCACCTATCGCTTGGGTAATCGCCATTATGCAACCTCTGTAAATCCAGTTTTGATAAGCTCTAGAGCCATCGTATGACCAGGACGGTCACCATTTGTAATAATATGTCTTAGTCCACTAATCAGATAGTTGCCACTATCGAGTCTGGATACTCCTCTATCATTGTCCGCAGCTGATGCAGAAGGGAAAGAGCATTTAATAGTATCTCCAACTACTATCTCAGAGTCTCCGTATATCAATATGTTAGATACCATCAGCTTTTGCATAAACCCTTGAAGCAGCGTTAGTTTCTCTGCTATCAGTGGAGTGACAGGTTGTTCTGAGTTAACTGGAATATATTTTGTATTGGTAGTGCTCTGTCCATGGACTCTTCTAAAGTTAGCACTGTTCTGACCTATCGTAGTGCTGCTGTCAGCTGATTTAAATACATCAGATCCAGAATCATCATAGTTGACTTTTTTGATATTCCAGGTAACAAGATCTAATGCAGCCGCCTGGTTTTTTATACCACCACCTTGAGCCTTATCACCCGCATCGTTGAATAGAGGTTGATTATAGGCTAGTATGTTGCGAAGGGTGACGTTTGTCACGCTCTCTTTTCTCGCAGCGTCAAAGAAAAACTCTTTGTCAGTAAGACCATATTTGTGGAGCTTGCTACCATCTTCTAGCATCTTTTCTAATGTGGTGAAGTGGTAGCCTTTTCTGTTTTCAAAGAACAGATAAGAAGAAGAGAGATACTCGGCGCTAGTAGACGTCTCACACAGGTAATGAATCGCTCTGAACGGCTCCATACGCTTTATGCTGCGATCATGGTGTCTCGTCTTACAATCCACTGTAACGGGCTTCTCTGTGCGTATAACATCCTTCATTAGATTGATGACAAGCTCACCTCCTTCACCCACTAGCTTTCTAGGAGCAAATTGAGTAGCGTTGCGATACCACTCTGGTGTGACGAGCTGGAGTTTGTATGACACTCTTTTGTTGTTTTCGGAAACCGTCTTTCCGTATACCTTCTTAACCTGAAAGAGATATGTGGCTGGGTTACCTTTTGTCTTTGGTGTTCTGAATGAGATCAGTACATATTCCTCTCCAACAATGGGAAAGGATTGTAAAAGGTCAATCGAGTCAGCTATCGTTAATTCAGCACACACAGTGGGGCACAATATACTTTCATATATTTCGAATCCAACGCACTGAGCCAACAAGCTATATTTTTTCTGTTGATCTTGACTCATTAAGGTAATAGAATGGATTTCTACGTCTCCAGGTTGTATGTCCTTGTCTGGGCCTTTGCTACCAAGCTCATCGATAATCGCACCGGCAATCTTACCGAGCAACAGCTTCTCGACTCCTGAAAACAAATCCCCTATAACACTCATGCCTGCATCACTCTCTGTAGCTGGTTATCTAATTCACCAGCATATCTTACATCAATTAGTTTAATTTCTTTCTTCTGCTCGTTCAGTTCATTCTCATGATCGTAGAACGTAACTGGAGTCCAATAGATACTATCAGACCAGGCAGCTGTGTTAGCAATCTCTGTCACAGCTGTTAGAGTAGCTGTAATTCCAGACTCCTGACCTGTAATCGTTGGTGTGTATGTGGAGTTAGCAGTAATTGCTCCCGTCACATGCTGCACAGTTACTGTGGTAGTATTGCTGAACGTACAGAAAGCATAGTTGGTAGGATTAATACGCACTTCTTCTCCAACTGTAAACGCAACTGTGGAATTAGACACATTTGTTACTGTGAGATTTAATACTCTGTTAGTGGCTACCGTATCATCTTCACGTTTTCTTCTATAACCAACAAGAACCAATTCTCCATTGAGGATTGGGTCATAATATTTTTTATAGGATCCTGATAGGCTGTCGAATTGACTTGTAGATAATATGGTATCATCCGTTGACCAGTCTACTCTGTAGTAATAAATTTTACGCTGAGCATTCTCTACAGTGCCATACTTCTTCTCAATAAAGCGTTCGAATTCATTCTGAGACAGTGGGTAGTCATAGTATGGATCTACGACATCATTCGAATACCATATAAGCCAAGAATAACCTGGATCGTCATAATACTTATCAGCTAGCTGATCTACCCGATGTTCGTTTTGAATAGTGTATGGATAGAATATCTGCTTATTAGATTTCGTTTCCCTAGAAAGCGTTCCTCTTGCTAGAAGATTCTTACAAGTGTATCCGTTATAGGAAATAGTGGGTATTTTATTAAAGTAGTTCATATGTCAGCCTATGTAACAGCATCAAGTATTACCCCTGATACAAACGTTCCGAGACCAAGAGATGGGTTAACCCACAGCTGATCTTTACCTACCTGCTTAACGTCCTCAGCAGCTCTTTCCATTGGCTCTGGAACTTCTGCAATAGATGCTCCACTCCAATCGCTAGCAAGGAGATACTCAAGCTCTCTAAAGTTGATAGTAATTTGAGTAGCTACAGGAGATTGTTTTCCGTTTTTCTTATCATAATAAAACGCTGGGGAGTTGCTAGGGTTATAGCTAACGTTGACAGCTTGCATAACGCATTTCTTAATTCTGATAATAGAATTATCAGAGTTCCATCCCCATTGCGTATTAGGATTACGGTCCCAAGGATAAAAGTTTAGCTGGCACATATATGGGAATCTTAGCACCGCAGCTGAAGAAGTAGCCCATGTACTAGGTAGGGCGCGCTTTTTTAACGTGGCCACTAGTTTCTTAATACGTTGAGCTTCTTTGTTGTTCCTCGGGGTAAGCATCCATGTGAAAGTAAACTCTCTCAGAATAGGCCCTTGGAAAGCAACAGATGGGTTTGGGTTAGGCGCCAGTCCTGTAGCTTGTTGCACAGCTGAAGTAACTTGGTCTGGTGGAAATAAGGCTGCTACGCCTCCTTCTGCTGCAGCTCCCATTGTGTCAGCAGTACCTTGTGAAAATCTACCTAGAGCAGCCCCTACCCCAGCGTTTGCAAGCATCCCAGCACCGCCTGAAAGTATATTACCGGAAAAACGTAGGGCGGCTGCAACCACTCCAGTGCCTATGTCTACTGGGCCTTTAGCATTAATTAGGTCACCCACAGACATCAAGGGAACGTTGGCATAGTCGACATTCGTGTCGTCTCTGAGTTCGGATGGAAGAGGAAGGACAAGCATCTCGTCCACCTTCCATTTAGTTTCAGCAAAGGGCTCAGGACGACTATATTCTCCTAGAGAAATAGTGCAGTAATATTGACCTTTGCTTATAGCGTTAAATTCATCTGCCATTTAGATCACCGAAAGTACTTCGAGATCATCTTTCTTGGAGTTGATCTTTGTGGCTGGATTGATATTTTGTAGAAACCCTTGAACATCCTTATCCTGGCCAGCTCTACGTAGTTTGCTAAGACTACCGGCGGCAACTCTAGATGTAGATTTACCAGCTAGCACATAGAACTCATCAGCACTGTTAGAGGCTACTTCCTTCGTACGGTTAGCGGAAAACGCCTCGATGTTCTTAAATGAGGATCCTGTCTTTAGCAAAGCCTCTGCAGTGCTGCTAGCTAGCAGCTTGGAGTTCTGAGGTAAACCAGAAATTGCCTTGTTAACGATATCATCTACTAATCTGTTAACAACTGATTTAGCAGTGCTTTTGATAAAGTTGCCTGCGTTGAATGACATAAAACGTCCTTTACTTTGTATAAATATTATTTATGTCAAGCAGATTTGTGCTTATGACATAGGTTACCACATTATTATTTATACGGATTTAGACTATACTATGGCATACAAAGGTACTTTCAGACCAACCAATCCCAAGAAATACAAGGGAGACCATAGAAACATTGTTTATAGATCTCGGTGGGAACTTATGTTGATGCAGAAATTCGACACACATCCGGACGTATTAGAGTGGGGATCGGAGGAGATTATAATACCCTACAGGTCACCTTTAGACAACAGGATCCATAGATACTTTCCTGACTTTCTTGTAAAAATGAAAAACAGAGATGGAAAGATTGAAGAGGTGTTAATAGAAGTAAAGCCTCTTGCTCAGACCAAGCCGCCAGAAATACAGTCTAAGCCAACAAAAAGATATATCAACGAAGTAGCGACTTGGGGTGTTAATAGCTCTAAGTGGAAAGCTGCCGAAGAAGTCTGCAAAGACAAAGGTTGGAGGTTTCAAATTATAACAGAAAAGGATCTAGGATTAACGTTCTAGGTTGGTGATAAATACTAAATGGAACTCCGTATACAAAGAACTTATGGCTACTATATTCGATAACATTATCACTCAAGGTGTACGTCAAGGACAGATACCAGCTCGCACTCAGCAGGCGCGCGATTGGTATAGATCGACTGCGGCATCGTACAAGCAGGTAAGAGAAAGCAAACTGCGGGCTGGCGAAAGACTAACCAAAACGATCCTACCTGGCCAGATGTATATGTATAGTTATGATCCTAAATGGAAAGACACGCTTCCTATGTACGATAGGTTTCCTGTGATATTTCCATTCCGTGTACAATCAGATCGATTCTGGGCTATCAACTTGCACTACCTTCCTCACCACAAACGTGCTGTGCTGATGGATTCGTTGTATGATATAACTAACAATAAACGTTATGATGAGTCTACAAAATTAAGGTTGAGTTATGGAGTGCTAAATAGAGCTGCAAAGTTTCGCTATTTTAAAGAATGTGTAAAGCAATATTTGTTTAGCCATGCGCAAGGTAGTTTTATATACGTGTATCCATCTGAATGGGACATTGCATTGTTTCTTCCGTTAGAAAAATTTGTATACAACAATTAAGGGCAACCAATGTTCGATATAAAGAACTTTAAATCAGAAATTCTAACTACCGGTGTCCTGCCTTCCAACAGATATATCGTGACGTTCCCTGCTCCGCTAGGTCTTAGAAAAAACCCATTTGCGACTGAGCTAGACAACACCGGCGAAGAAACGAATGTTCCTGGATTAGACAGAATATCGTTAAGATGTGAATCAGTACAGTTTCCTGGTATGTCCTTTGCAGCACTAGACGGAATTATCAGATACGGATACGGTCCTACAGAATCCATACCATACGTTCCCACCTTTGACGATCTATCTCTTACGTTTCTTGTTGATAGAGAATCCGATGTTCACAGGTTTTTCTATTCATGGATGAACATTATCGTCAACTACCATGCAGAAGGTCAGACGTTGGGTCTTAAGAAAGGTCCCAATAACAAAATGTATGCATATGAGGTTGGGTATAAGGACGAGTATGTTACAAGAATGGATGTAGCTGTATATGGTTCCGATAACCGCAAGGTCATGACTGGTAGAGTATATAACGCATATCCAAAAGCTCTCCCTCCAATAGACTTAAATTGGGGAGCAGAGGAACTTGTCAAAATAACTATACCATTTGCATATACAGACTTTGATGTATTGTATGAAAACAACTTACCACAAGGCGCGCCAACTGAAACACAGCTGCCTACTAGATAATTATGGAGTAAATTATGGCATTACCTAAAATTGACAAACCTTTATTTGATTTGATTGTTCCATCGATCAACAAATCTGTGAAGTTCAGACCTTTCTTAGTCAAGGAAGAGAAGATCCTATTGATTGCTCAGCAATCTGGCCAGGAAAAAGATATCGTGGCTGCTATCAAGCAGGTTATCAACAACTGCGTCCAGGATAAAGGCTTTGACGTAGATAAGCTAGCTACCTTTGATCTTGAATATTTGTTCCTCAAGCTACGTGCTAAGTCAGTGAACAATATCATTGAAGTGTCGTATCGCGATATGGAAGATGACAAAGTATACAACTTTACCATCGATCTTGACAAAGTTGAGATGTTGAATACCAAAGAGCTTTCTAATAAGATCGAGGTTGATTCGCGCGTAGGGATCGTAATGAAGTATCCTTCAGTGACCGTTCTAGACAACCTACCAGAGGATGCAACTGCTGCTGACATTGTTGAATATCTTGTCAGAAAGTGTATTGATTCTGTTTATGACGAAGACAACGTATATCCTGCTTCCGATTACACAGATGATGAGCTTGGTGAATTCCTCGACTCACTTACAATTGATACGTTTAATAAGATTCGTTTGTTTTTCGACAATCTTCCTCAGATGTATCACAAGCTAGAATATGTTAACTCTCTGGGTAATGAAAGAGTAATCGAGCTAACTACGCTCAATGATTTTTTTACCTGGGGCTGAGTCATAACTCATTAATTAATTACTATACTACATTATTTGCTATGGCTCAACATCATAAGTATTCGCTCACTGAGCTAGAAAATATGA
>JACCDV010465736.1_pt1 | contig 10090 bp, 10 predicted proteins | sample 7446131 | NCBI WGS metagenome assembly JACCDV01 (sample SAMN15323448, study PRJNA562643) | freshwater metagenome | isolation source: river surface water | place: USA:Blue River Watershed | collected 2017-08-17
TCAAGCGCATTGCGCAGGCTTACCCGCACCTGCAGCGCGGCGGCAGCCACCTGTCGCCCACGCCCGAGACCAACACGGGCGACGGCGTGCGCATCGCCGAGCAGGCGGGCGCCGATGTGGACCTGCGCTTCAAGGATGCGGCGGCCTGGATGCCCGTCTCCAGAGTGCCTTATGGCAACGGCCAGTTCGGCGTGTTCCCGCACCTGCTGGACCGCTACAAGCCTGGTGTCATCGGCGTGATGGCGGATGGCAAGCGTTTCTGCAACGAATCCAACTCCTACCACGACGTGGGGGTGGACATGATCGCTGCGGCGCGTCAGAACGCCACCGGCAAGGACACCGTGATGTGGCTGGTGTGCGACAAGACCACGCTGGGCAAGTACGGCCTGGGCTATGTCAAACCGTCCCCGATGCCGATTGGCCAGTTCATCCGCAACGGCTACCTCTTCGAGGGCAAGACGCTGGCCGATCTGGCCAAAGCCTGCGGCATCGATCCGGCGGGTCTGGAAGCCACGGTGCGCACCTACAACCGGGGTGCAGTGCGCGGTGTGGACGAGCAGTACGCCCGCGGCACCACGGCCTTCAACCGCTACCTGGCCGACCCCGCCAACCAGCCCAACCCGTGTGTGGCCCCGATCGAAAAAGGCCCGTTCTACGCGGTCAAGGTGGTGATGGGCGATCTGGGCACCTTTGACGGCATTCAAACCACAGTGGTCGGTGAAGTCAAGCGGCAAGACGGCTCGGTCATCGACGGCTTGTACGCCGTGGGCAACGACCGCGCCAGCATCATGGGCGGCAATTACCCCGGTGCGGGCATCACCCACGGGCCGAACATGACCTTTGGTTACGTGACGGCCAACCACATCGCAGACAAGGCGAAAGCATGACGACATCCGTGGTCCTCGTGACGGGCGCCGCCGATGGCATCGGTTGGGCCACAGCGCAGTGGTTCGCTGAGCAGGGCTGGTCAGTGGCGCTGTTCGACCTCAATGGTGCGTTGGCCGCCGAACGTGCGAAGGCCCTGGGCCCGCAGCATTCGGGCTGGGCCTGTGACGTCACCGATGCCGCCGCCGTGCAGCCGCGCGTGGCCGGTGTGGTCGCGCAGCATGGCCGCATCGACGCGCTGGTCAACAACGCCGGCATCGCCGACCAGACGGCACCCACCCTGGAGCAGGGCGTGGACGCTTTTGACAAGGTGCTGTCGGTGCACCTGCGCGGCGCCTTCCTCATGTCGCAGCGCGTGATCGCGCAGATGCAGCACCAGCCGCGCGATGCGCAGGGTGGCCGCGGTGCCATCGTGAACATTGGCTCGATCGCCAGCTTTGGTGGCATTCCGGGCCGCAACGCCTACAGCGCGGCCAAGGCCGGCATCCTGGGCATGACACGCGCACTGGCCAGTGAATGGGCGCGCAAGGGCATCCGCGTGAATGCGGTGGCGCCGGGCTATGTGAAGACCGCGCTGGTGGCCAGCCTGATCGAGCGCGGCGCCATCGACGCGCAGGCGATTGCCCGCCGCGCACCGCTGGGCCGCATGGCCGCGCCCGAAGAAATTGCCCGCGTGATCGGCTTTCTGGCTTCGCCGCAGGCGAGCTATGTGACGGGTGTGGTGCTGCCGGTGGACGGTGGCTGGGGCGCTTTGGGCGCACCCGAGGCCGCCCTGGGCGACATCGAACAGGATTCATGAGGAGACGACGGAGATGTTGACGATCAATCTGTTCAACGGTCTGGTCTATGGCGCATTGCTGATTGTGATGTGCTCGGGCCTGGCCTTGATCTACGGCCTGAGGCGGGTGGTGAACTTTGCCCACGGCTCGCTGTACATGCTGGGGGCTTACCTCGGCTACTCGATTTCGTTGCACAGCAACTTCTGGGTGGCGCTGGTGGCTGCGCCGGCCATCATGGCGCTGCTGGGCGTGCTGCTCGACCGCTACGGTTTTCGGCTGTTGCAGGACCGCGACCCGCTCACGGTGGTGCTGGTGACCTTTGGCCTGCTGTTGGTCATCGAGGACCTGGTTCAGAGCTACTGGGGCAAGAGCAATCTGTCGGTGCCGGTGCCCGAGGCGCTGGCTTTCAGCATCAACTTGCTGGGGACGCCTGTACCCGCCTACCGTTTGAGTGTGATCTTCATCGGCGCTGCGGTGGCGCTGGGCCTGAGCCTGTGGCTGCGCTTTTCCAAGGTGGGCCTGTTTGTTCGTGCGGCCAGCACCGATCCGGTCACGACTTCCATGCAAGGCGTCAACACCGACCTGCTGAGCGCTGGTGTGGTAGGCCTGGGCACCGCGCTGGCGGGGCTGGCCGGGGTGGTGGCTGCGCCTTTCCTGTCGCTGTCGCCCGCCATGAGCGCCGACGTGATCATCGATTCGTTTGTGGTGGTGGTGATCGGCGGCCTGGGTTCGCTGGCCGGGGCCTTCATTGCCGCCCTGGTGCTGGGCATGGTGCAGGCCATTGGAGCGGTCTACCTGCCCGATGCGGCCGTTTTGCTGCCCTTTGTGTTCATGATCGCCATCCTGATCTGGAAGCCGTCGGGCTTTGCGGGCAGCCGTACCTGAGGGGAATGCACAGATGAATTTCCAGAAATCCCTTCTTTCCGCCGTGCTGGCCCTGGTGCTGGGGGGCGTGCTGACAATGGTGGTGTCCTCGGGCACGGTGCTGTCGTTGCTCACCCAGGCCATCATCTATGCGGTGTTCGCACTGGGTGTGGGCGTGCTGCTCAAACAAAACGGCATGGTCAGCTTCGGCCATGCACTGTTCTTTGGTGGCGCCAGCTATCTGGTGGGCATTGTGTTGCAGTTGCAACTCATGTCGGCTGAATTGGCGATCTTGGCCGCCTTGGCTGTCGTCACGCTGGCGGCCTTTCTGATTGGCCTGGTGATCGTTCGTGTGCCGGGCGTGGCCTTCGGCATGCTGACCCTGGCGATCGGCCAGATGTTCTTCCTCACGGCTTCGCGTGCCCGCGGCCTGACCGGTGGGGCCGATGGCATGAACATCGACTGGCCTTCGCGCCTGTTTGGCTTTCCGCTCTCGCAGATGCTCAAGCCCGCCAGCATGTTCCTGATTTGCTGGAGCACCCTCGTGGTGGTCATGTTCCTGCTGGCCTGGCTGATGCGCACCCGCTTTGGCGGCATCACCGAGGCCGTGCGTGACAACGAGGAACGCGCCCGTTTCATCGGCATCACCACGCTGTGGCCGCGCGCCGCCGTGTACGCGCTGTCGGCGCTGGTGACCTCGGTGGCCGGCGTGCTGTCTGCACTCAACACAGGCTTTGTCTCGCCCGAAAGCCTGCACTGGAGCCTGTCGGGTGTGGCGCTGATGATGGTCGTGGTGGGGGGCTTCAAGGCCTTGTGGGGTCCGGCGGCAGGCGCGGTGGTGTATTTCCTGTTCAAGGACATCCTGGGCGAACACGCCACGCACTGGATGACGATCTTCGGCGTGGCGCTGATCACGGTGATCGTGTTCTCGCCCACGGGTGTGGCTGGGCTCTTCGACCGCTGGGTGCTGGGCAAGAAACCCTCGGTCAAGGTCGGTGGTCATTGAACGCCACCTCACAGGAATGCGAACATGACAAATTACGTATTGCAGGCCGAAGACGTGGCCATCCACTATGGCGGGGTCAAGGCGGTTGACGGCGTGGCCCTGACACTCGAGAAGGGCCAGATCCGCGGCCTGATTGGTCCCAACGGTGCGGGCAAATCCACCGTGATCGACGCCATCACCGGGCGCCGGCGCCTGACGCGTGGCAAGGTCACGCTGCTTGGAGAGGACGTGAGTGCTCTGGGGGTGGTCGAGCGGCGCATGCGCGGCCTCTCGCGCAGCTTCCAGCGCACCAGCATCTTTGGCGAGATGACGGTGTACCGCCAGGTGGAGCTGGCCTCGCACAAGATGGGCGTGGCCGACAGCGCGGCCGATGCGCAGGCGGTGCTCACCGAGCTCGATCTGTGGCAACTCAAGGACAGCACCGCGCAGGATCTGGGCTACGGTGAACAGCGTCGCCTGGATCTGGCCCTTGCCCTGGTGGGGCGCCCCACGGTGCTGCTGCTCGATGAGCCCATGGCCGGCCTCTCGGTCAAGGAGTCGCTGGACCTGGCCCAGCACCTCAAGAAACTCACCTCGACCTGGGACGTGTCGGTGCTGCTGGTGGAGCACGACATGGACGTGGTGTTCGGCATCTCGGACGTGGTGACTGTGTTTGAACTGGGCCGTGTGATCGCCTCCGGCGTACCGGCCGATGTGCGCGCCAACCCGCGCGTGCGCGAGGCATATCTGGGGAGCGCAGCATGAGCGCACTGCTGAATCTGAAAAACGTGCACGCCTACTACGGCGCGGCGCACATCCTGCATGGGCTGGACCTGCATGTGAATGCTGGCGAGCGCGTGGCGCTGATCGGACGCAACGGTGTGGGCAAGACCACGGTGGTCAACACCATTTTGGGGCTGGCCAGCCTGCGCGAAGGGCATGTGCACTTTGGCGGCCAGGACCACACCAAGCTGCGCGCCTACATGGCAGCCCAGCACGGCATTGCGGTGGTGCCGCAAGGCCGGCGGATTGTGGCCAACCTCACGGTCGAAGAAAACCTGCTGCTCGGCGCTGCCGTGGGGCGCAAAGGGCCATGGACGGTGGCCGAGATCTACAAGCTGTTTCCCATCCTGCAGGAGCGTGCGCACACCCCAGGTACTGCGCTTTCCGGGGGGCAGCAGCAGATGCTGGCGGTGGGCCGCGCCCTCATGGCCAACCCGTCGCTGATCCTGCTGGACGAGCCCACTGAAGGCTTGGCCCCGGTGATCGTGGACCAGCTGGCCGTGATCTTCAGCCGGGTCGCCGACCAGGGCACCGCCCTCTTGCTGATCGAACAGAACATGAGCCTGGTGGTGCGCGTGGCGCACCGCTATCTGGCCATGGCCAAAGGATCCGTCGTGGCGCAGGGCCAGGTCGTCAACTCCCGCGAGGGCTTGCATGACCTGGAAGCCCACGTGATGGTCTGAGTTTTTTAACCCGATGTCCGGACGGTTTCCGGCGATTCCAACAAGGAGACAAGCATGTTCAAGATGAAAACCATTCAGCGATCGCTCGCGGCTGCTGCTCTGATGGCTGCGCTGCCCATGGCCGCGCTGGCCCAGGGCAAGGAACCGGTCAAGGTTGGCCTGGTCTCGTCCAAATCCGGCGTGTTCGCACAGCAAGGTGAGGAAGTGATCCGTGCCGTCAAATTTGCGATTGATGAGGCCAATGCCAAGGGTGGCGTGGACGGTCGCAAGATCGAGGTCAAAGAGGCCGACGACGAGGGTACCCCTGACGCCGGCCGCCGCGAGGCCGAGAAGCTGGCCCGCGAAGGCTACAACCTGCTGATCGGTGCGATCCCCTCGTCCATTTCTCTGGCCATTGCCCAGAACCTGGACCGCTGGGACGCCGCCTATTTCGTGGTGGCCAGCAAGTCGGACAAACTCACAGGCGACACCTGCAAACCGCGCAGCTTCCGCACCAACCACTCGGATGCGATGGACATTGCGATGATCAACGCCTGGGCCAAGAACATCAAAGGCAACAAGTTTGCCGTGATCGCAGCCGACTACGTCTGGGGCCGTGACTCGGGTGAATCCTTCAAGAAAGCCGTCGAAGCCGCGGGCAAGAGCGTGCCGCTGTCTCTGTACGTGCCCATGGGAACCAAGGACTTCTCGCCCTACATCGCCCAGCTCAAGGCCGCCAATGTGGATGCCATCTGGGTCGCCGAGGTGGGCCGTGACGCGATCGCCTTCGTCAAGCAGGCCGAAGAATTCGGCCTGATCCCCAAGACGCCACTGATCGGTCACTCGCTGATCCTGAACTTCATGATCAACGCCACCGGCAAGGCCCTCGAAGGCACGCCAGGCACCACCGGCTACACACCCGATATCGACACGCCCAAGAGCAAGGCCTTTGTGGCCGCCTGGAAGGCCAAGTTCAACCGCCTGCCCACAGACAACGAAGGTCAGGCCTACAACGGCGCCCAGGTCATGCTCGACGGCGTACGCCTGGCCAAGAGCCACAAGCCCGAAGACGTGAGCAAGGCCCTGCGAGGCGCCCAGCTCGACACCATCTACGGCAACGTGACCATGCGCGCCGCCGACAACCAGTTGGTGTTGCCCAACTATGTGGGTCGCGCCAAGATGGCCGATGGTGTGCTGCGTCCTGTGATCGAGCAGACTTTCCCGCCGTCCATCGTTCCGGCACCGTCGCCTCTGTGCAAGATGTGATCGCCTGATGTGATCACAATCAGGCCGCCTGTGCCTTGTGGCCAGGCGGCTTTTTCTATGCGATACCTTCGCGAGCAGGGGCTCGCTCCCACACAGACCGATGGTTTTCTGTAGGAGGCCGCCCCTGCGGCCGAATGATTTTTCGGGGGTTCACATGCATGTATTGGTGACAGGCGCCACGGGGGGCATTGGACGTGGCATTTGCGAGGTGCTGGGTCGGCGTGAGTCAGGGCTGACCCTGAGTGTGGCGAGTTCGCAAAGCGGTGAAAAGCTCGAGGCCTTGCTGCAGACCCTGCGTGGCCTGGGGGTGCAGGCCCATGGCGTGACGGGCGATGTGACGCAGCCCGAACAGGCCCGACGCATCGTGCAGCAGGCCATCGAGGCTGGCGGTGATCTGGACGCGCTGGTGTGCGTGGCCGGTGCATCGGGCCCAGGCAAGCTGGCCGATCTGCCGGTGGAACAGTGGGACCTGACTTTCAACCTGAATGCCCGTTCGGTGTTCCTGATGGCGCAGGCGGCTTACGAATCGCTCAAGCGCACACGCGGCAGCGTCACGGCGATTGCGTCCATGTCGGGCCTGCACCCGCACCCGGGCTATGGCGCTTATTCACCGGCCAAAGCTGCGCTCATCATGCTTTGCCGCCAGATGGCGCAGGAGTGGGGCCCCGAGGGCATCCGTGCCAACACGGTGTGTCCCGGCATGATCAGGACCCCTCTGACCGAGTCCGTTTATCAGGACGCAGACACGACTGCGCGCCGCGAGGCGCTGGTGCCCATGGGTCGCATTGGGCGTCCCGAGGACATTGGCCATGCGGTGCATTACCTGATCGGGCAGGGCGCCAGCTATGTGAACGGCCAGAACCTGGTGGTAGATGGCGGTGTGGCCGACCACATGCTGACCATGATCCCTGGACGTCCGGGCAAACCGCCTGTGAAAGACTGAGCCATGAACACTTCTTATCTTGCACAGCAGTTTGGGCTGCGAGGACGCACAGCGATCGTCACCGGTTCGGCGCGTGGCATTGGCTTGTCGATTGCCACGGCGCTGGGTCACGCGGGCGCACGCGTGGTCATCAACGACCTGCAGGCCGCCCCCTGCGTTGAGGCGGTGCAGGCCCTGCAGGCACAGGGCATCACGGCCCGTGTGGCTGCTTTTGACGTGTCGGACTTTGCCGCGGTACAAGCCGCAGGCGATGCGCTGGACGCCGCTGGATGGTCCGTGGACATTCTGGTGAGCAACGCCGGTAACCAGAACCGCAAGGCCCTGGTCGACATGAGCCGAGAAGAGTGGCAGAAGATCCAGGACGTGCATGTGGGCGGCGCCTTCAACTGCACGCGCGTCTTTCTGCCAGGCATGCGTGCGCGCGGCTTTGGCCGGGTGGTCATGACCTCGTCGGTGTCGGGGCGCTCGACCATGCCGCTGATTGGCGCCTATTCGACAGCCAAGGCATCCCTGAGCGCGCTGGCCCGAGCCATTGCGGTGGAATACGGCCCGCAGGGCGTGACGGCCAATGCCATTGCGCCGGGTTTTGTGAAAACCGAATTCACTGCGGGCCTGCAGCAACGTGAAGGCTTTGAAGACTTTTTGCGCCAGGAAGTGCCGCAAAACCGCTGGGCCACGCCCGAAGACATTGCACCGGTGGTGCTGTTTCTGGTGTCGCCCGCTGCAGGCTATGTGAACGGCCAGACGCTGGCCATTGATGGTGGCTTGCTGGCCCAGATGTGAGTTTGTGTGAGGCCGCCTCTGCGGCCGAAGGCATTCGCGCGCAGGGGCGCGCTCCTGCAACAGGGCACTGGCTTACGCCGTTGCCTCTTCATCAGGCCCGTTGTCCAGCTGCTTCATGTTCTCCAGCAGCTTGAGCAGGTAGTGCAGCGTATGGGTGATGTCACCCATCGAGAACTCGTCGAGCGCTTGCTCGTAATAAGCTTCGATCTTGGGCAGTGCCTGTTCCAGCCAGACCTTGCGGCCGTGCGCGGTCATGCTGATCAGGCGTGAGCGGCGGTCTTTTTCATCGGGCGCCACGCCGATGTGGCCATCGCGCTCCATGCGGCTGATGACGCCGGTCAGATTCTGGCGGCTGACCATCAGGTAACGCGCCAGATCGCCGACACTGATGCCGCCTGCCGACTCGGGCCGCGAGAGTGCGCCCAGCACCGCCCACTGCTGCGTGGTCAGCCCCTCGCTTTCGACCGCGCGCGAACCTGTCTTGTGCAGCAGGTTGGCACACTGGTAGAGCCGGAAGAACAGGCGGTTGGCCAGTTCCATGCGGGCTGCACGGGTGGATTCGGGCGTGAAGGGCATGTCTGGAATATACCTGTTGTACCCGTATCAGGCGCGGGCCCATGGCGTCATCCGAACCAACGCTACGGTGGACAGACCGTAGAGCACCATGGCCGCGGCAACCAGCCAGAAATAGGCGTCGGCACCATGGCCCTGCGTGGCCAGCCAGCTGCCTACCCCAGCCACCAGTGCCAGTCGCAAGGTGCCGGCAATGACCGGGCCGAGCACCTTGCCCGAGCCCTGTGAAGCAAAGTAGAGCGTCAGGCCCATGCCGAAGAAGGCGAAGGCCGGTCCAGCCGTGACCAGGTACTGGCAGGCAAGCTGCAGGACCGCTGCATCGCTGGTGAAAAGACCCGCCCATTGCGTTGGTGCCACGCTCACCCACAGACCTATGGCTGCCAGGTTCAGGGCCGACAGCGCCGCTGCTGTCCAGGCCACACGGCGTGCGCGGGTCACCTTGCCTGCTCCAATGGCCATGCCCACCATGGGCACCGATGCCACGCCGATGCCAAACGAGATCGGGATCAGCAGGAACTCCAGCCTTTGACCAATGCCGTAACCGGCCAGTGCCTCGGTACCCAAGCGCGCGATCAGCCCGGTGAAGATCAGCACGGTCAGTACCGATTGCAGGGGCGAGATCATGGCCACGGCACCGACGCGCAGGATGTCGTGCAGCATCGTGCGTTGTACATGCAGGGCCCGCAGCCGAAGGCTCAGGCGGCTTTTACCGGCCCAGAGGAACCAGGCAAAGTAGACCACGCCCGCGCCAGTGGCGATGATGTGGCCGATGGCGATGCCCGGCATGCCCATAGCAGGGATGGGCCCTGCGCCCAGCCCGAACAGGCCGCCCAGAACAATCTGCAGGATGGCCGTGGCAAAGATGCCCACCGAGGGCACGCGCATGTTGCCCGTGCCCCGCAGCACGGAGGCCAGCGTGTTGCTCAGCCACACCAGCAGGGCCCCGCTGAACAGCACGGCGGAATAGCGCGCCGCTTCGTCCAATACAGTCCCCGTGCCGCCCAGCAGGCGGTAGAGCATCGGACCCAGGGCCAGGAACAGCGCCGAATAGACCACGCCTGCCACGGTGCCGATCAGCAAGGCATGCAGCGCCAGCTGGTTGGCGCGGGGCAGGTCGGCAGCGCCCAGGGCCCGGCTGATGGCCGACGACACGCCGCCCCCCATGGCCCCGGCCGAAAGCATGCCGCTGAGCATTGCAAATGGAAACACCAGTGCCATGGCCGCCAGAGGCGCCGTGCCCAGGTGGCCGACGTAATAAGTCTCGGCAATGCCCACCGCCACCGTCATGACCATGGCCAGCACATTGGGCAGGGACAGGCGCAGCAGCGTGGAGAGGATGGGCCCGTTCTGCAAACGGTCCAGTGGGGAGGAGGGGGTGCTCATGAGGGCATTGAAACAAGAAGCTGCACAACAAGGCCAGCATCTTGGCGACTCCGTGGCCATCGCTGTGGCGCATGCAGCGGTATGCTCCTGCCATGTTGCTGCCCAAAGTCGACACTGTGCGCTGTACCGGTTGCGGCTGGTGTGTGGCCGCCTGCCCGCCGCACGTGCTGAGTCTGCAAACGGA
>JACCDV010008687.1_pt1 | contig 10086 bp, 8 predicted proteins | sample 7446131 | NCBI WGS metagenome assembly JACCDV01 (sample SAMN15323448, study PRJNA562643) | freshwater metagenome | isolation source: river surface water | place: USA:Blue River Watershed | collected 2017-08-17
CTTGGACAGTCACCCTGACGGATCCCGCAACAGGCGCCAAGCGCGATGTAAAGGCGCGCTATTCCTTCATCTATCGTTATGTCGATGGCGATTGGAAGATGGACCATCTCCACAGCTCAGCCATGCCCGAGCCAACCAGCTAAAGGCTGTGAACTGGAGAAAGGGGTGGCCGGTGTTGCCCCTTTTTTCCAGCCAATTACCGCAGCGTCTGGGCAAAGAGCTTAAGTGTCCGGTCCCAGGCCAAACGCGCCGCCGCCGGATTATATCGTGCCACTGCCGTGTCATTGTGAAAGGCGTGCTCGGTGCCCGAATAGTCAAATCGCTCAGCAGCAACACCAGCCGCCTTTAGGCCCTGCACCCAGGCATCGGCCGTGCCATTTACACGCGGATCATTGCCCGCATAATGAAGCTGGAGCCGTGCCTTGACGCGCGCGGCCAGAGCGGGGTCAGGCGCGGGGCCATAAAAGGCCGAGCCTGCGGCAAGATCATCGCCAGCAGCGACCGCCAGCCGATTGACCATGGCACCCCCCCAGCAAAAGCCAACCACGCCCACACGGCCATTGGAACCAGAATAGCTTTTCAACGCCCGAATGGCCGCTGCGCCATCCGCAACCGCGTGGGACAAATCCAATTTGCCAATCAGAGTGCGGGCTGCGTCCTCATCCCCCGGCGTGCCGCCTGCGCTGGTCAGAAAATCTGCGGCAAAGGCAATATATCCGGCGCGCGCCAAACGCCGTGCCACATCGCGAATATGATCATTCAGCCCGCGGTTTTCATGCACCACCATCACGACGCCGCGCCGCCGCGCCTTGGCAGGCATTACCAAATAGCCGTTGAGCACCCGCCCCTCTGCGGCGGGCAGCGAGATGGTCTGCGCCTTCAGCCGAGGATCATCCGCGGGCACCTGCGCGGCCAAGGCCGCATTGGGGGCAATGGCGGCCAGCAGGGCTTCTGCCGCAACCGCGCTTCCAGCCAATGCGGTCAAATCCCGCATGAACGCGCGGCGATCATGATGGCTATGTGTGAACTGATCATAGAGCGCGATGGCCCTGGCTTTCAGACGATCCGACATCAGACACGCTCCCGCTGTGCGATGGGCAAGGCCCGCCCCCGCCCGCACGCGGGCGGGGAGAGGGATAGATCAGGCCTTTGCGCGCGCGCCAGCCTTGCCACCCTTTTTGCCCTTTTTGGGCGCAGCCGGCACAATCTCAAACGCCAAGCCATTGTCCTTCAGCCGGACACTGACTTCACCGCCATTGACGAGCTTTCCAAAGAGCAGCTCTTCGGCCAGTGGCTGTTTGATCTTTTCTTGGATCAACCGACCCATAGGACGCGCGCCATAAAGCTTGTCATAGCCACGCTCCGTCAGCCAATCCTTCGCGTCCTTATCGAGCTTGATATGAACATCGCGGTCGGCCAGCTGAAGCTCCAGCTGCAAGATGAACTTATCAACCACGCGCGAGACAACTTGCGGCGGCAGATAGCCAAAGGGCACAATCGCATCGAGGCGGTTGCGGAATTCCGGCGTGAACATTTTCTTCACGGCTTCATCGCCTGCATCTTCCCGGCTGATATTGCCAAAGCCAATGCCCTCGCGCGCCATATCCGACGCACCGGCATTGGTCGTCATGATCAAAATGACATTGCGGAAGTCGACTGTCTTGCCGTGATGATCGGTCAGGCGGCCATTATCCATCACTTGCAACAAGATGTTGAACAGATCCGGATGCGCCTTTTCAATTTCATCGAGCAGCAGCACGCAATGCGGTTGCTGATCAATCGCGTCTGTCAACAACCCGCCCTGATCATAGCCAACATAGCCCGGCGGTGCGCCAATCAATCGGCTGACCGAGTGACGCTCCATATATTCTGACATGTCAAAGCGTTGCAGCGGAATGCCAAGCAGGCTCGCCAATTGACGCGCGACTTCCGTCTTTCCGACACCGGTGGGGCCAGAGAAGAGGTAATTGCCAATGGGCTTATCGGGATCACGCAGGCCCGCGCGGCTCAGCTTGATGGCGCTCGACAAGACTTCAATCGCCATATCCTGCCCAAAGACAACGCGCTTCAAATCTGCTTCCAGCGTTTCCAATGTCTTCTTATCGTCGCTGGAGACAGACTTGGGTGGGATGCGCGCCATGGTTGCAATCACCTGCTCAATTTCCTTGGCCGTGATCGTCTTTTTCCGGCGATTAGGGGCAACCAGCATTTGCATCGCGCCCACTTCGTCAATCACGTCAATGGCCTTATCAGGCAGCTTGCGGTCATTGATATAGCGCGCTGACAATTCGACAGCCGACTTGATCGCCTCGGGCGTGTATTTCACCTTGTGATGCTCTTCAAAGGCTGAGCGCAAGCCCGCGAGGATCTTGATCGTATCCTCAATGCTCGGCTCATTCACATCAATCTTCTGGAAGCGACGCAGCAGCGCGCGATCCTTTTCAAAATGATTGCGGAATTCCTTATAGGTGGTGGAGCCAATGCAGCGGATGACGCCGCCCGACAAAGCGGGTTTCAACAAGTTCGACGCATCCATCGCGCCGCCCGAGGTTGCGCCCGCGCCAATCACCGTGTGGATTTCATCAATGAAGAGAATGGCATGGGGGAGCTTTTCCAGCTCATTCACCACGGCCTTTAACCGCTCTTCAAAATCGCCACGATAGCGCGTGCCCGCCAAGAGCGCGCCCATATCAAGCGAATAAATAACGGCTTCCTTCAGAACATCGGGCACATCGCCTTCGATGATCTTGCGGGCCAAGCCTTCGGCAATCGCCGTTTTGCCAACGCCCGGCTCCCCCACATAAAGCGGATTATTCTTTGACCGGCGGCAGAGAATTTGCACCGTACGGCCCACTTCTGGCCCCCGGCCAATCAGCGGATCGACTTTGCCGATTTTCGCCTTTTCATTGAGATCAACACAGAATTGCTTGAGCGCGGATTCCTGCTTGCCTTTGGCGTCTGCACCTTGCTTTTTTTCCTCGCGGTCTTCCGTGCCTTCGGGGTTTTTGCTCTCGCCCGTATCGCTCGCCTTACCGACGCCGTGGCTGATATAGCTAACGGCATCAAGCCGGCTCATATCCTGCTGCTGCAGGAAATAAACGGCATAGCTTTCGCGCTCGGAAAACAGAGCGACAAGCACGTTCGCCCCCGTCACTTCATCCCGACCGGACGATTGGACGTGGAGGATGGCGCGCTGGACAACACGCTGAAAGCCACTGGTGGGCGAAGGATCAGATTCCCCTTCCAGCCGCAGCGATTCCAGCTCAGTGTCCAGATAATGCGTGACAGCGTCTTTCAAATCACCCGTATCGACGCCACAGGCAATCATCACTTTAGACGCGTGGTCATCGTCAATCAGCGCCAGCAACAAATGCTCTAGCGTTGCATATTCATGCTTACGGCTTGCCGCTGCCCCAAGGGCATTGTGCAGGGTCGCTTCCAGTTCACGGGCAAAAGACGGCATTCAAACGCTCCTTTTCAACCCTCATGTCGGGTGCCCAGGGCTTCATATCAAGCCCGGCCCCCGCCTCATTTACGGAATAAGGCATCCGCACTTGCCCGGACGTGAACGGCGCTTTTCAGCTTTTCCTGAATTCGGGCGATTTCCGACTCCAAAACAGCCCGGCGCATCTCCAATTCTTCAACCGACAAGGGGTCAAGGTCTTGTCGCGTCAAGAGAACCAGCGGATCGCCCGGATTTTTGGCGAAAAGGTCGTCAAGATCCATGGACACAGCCTCCCGCGAAACCGCGTGCGAGTCAAGCTACGGCAATTACGCGATAAAGACTGTAAACCAGGAGGCTTCGTTGACCGGCCCGCAATTTCCCGCCTAAAAGTGCCAAAAATAGGGAGCCACAACATGCCGCCTGCCACGATGATCTGTATTGACCCTGACACGCATGGTGGGCCGGAGGTGCTTCAACCTGTCAGCCGCCCCATTCCCCAACCAGGGGCTGGCGAGGTGCTGATTAAAGTTGCCGCAGCCGGACTTAACCGGCCTGATATTTTGCAGCGCCGAGGCATGTATCCGCCTCCACCAGGCGCGCCCAGCATCCCCGGATTGGAAGTGGCCGGCGAAATTGTGGCGGTGGGGGCTGAGCTGTCTTCCAAATGGATTGGGGACAAGGTGTGTGCGCTTGTCGCCGGTGGCGGCTATGCCGAATATTGCGTGGCGCCGTTGGGCCAATGCCTACCCGTGCCCGAGGGCCTGTCTATGGCAGAAGCTGCAGCCCTGCCCGAAACGCTGTTTACAGTGTGGACCAATGTGTTTGAACGCGGCTTTGCCCGAGAGGGCGAAACCATTTTGGTTCATGGCGGAACAAGCGGCATTGGCACCATGGCCATTGCCCTGTGCAAGCTCTTTGGCCTGACAGTCATTGTGACCTGCGGATCAGATGAGAAATGCGCGGCGGCCAAAGCCTTGGGCGCAGACCATGCCATCAACTATGCCACGGACGATTTTGTCGAGGCGGTGAAAGCGGCCACGGGCGGCGCCGGCGTTGAGCTGGTGTTGGACATGGTGGGCGGCGATTATGTGCCGCGCAATCTGGCGTGCCTGAAAGAAGATGGTCGCCATGTGACGATTGCGGTGCAACGCGGCGTCACCGCCGAAATTAATATTGCTGCCCTCATGGTGCGCCGCTTGATGATGACTGGATCCACGCTGCGCGCCCGCCCAGTTAGCTTTAAAACGCACGTGACAGAGGAATTGCTCGCCCATGTCTGGCCGCTGGTGGCCGAGGGCAAGCTCCGCCCCGTCATGGATCAAAGCTTTCCATTGGCACAGGCAGCCGATGCCCATGCCCGCATGGAAGCCGGCGCCCATATCGGCAAAATTGTGCTGACCATCTAACGCGCGCGCAACAGGCCGGGCACCCTGTGAAACAAATGGGCCGGACAAGCGAACTTGCCCGGCCCGGGGAGGTGCAGCGTTTCCGCTGCCAGCTGAATAGCTGATACCTTAGAAGCTAATTGTCCCCGTCACGAAAATCTGACGCGGATTGCCGTAAAAGGCAGTCAACGTGCCTTCTTTGCCCAGCGCCGGGATCAACTGACCAGCCGGGTTGGTCAGCAAGGCCCCCGTTGTTGGGTTGGCGCCCATGAAGGTGTAGCCCGAGGTCTTATACTGCTTGTCCATCAGGTTCTTGCCGAACAGGCCAATCGTCCAACGCTTATCAGGTGCGGCATAGACCAGCGACGCATCGACCAGCTGATACGCGGGCTGATCAAGATAGGGGTTGGGGATTTCAAACTGATAGGTTGTGCTCTTCCACGACATGCCAACACTGGTTGTCAGCGTGCCGTCTGCCAATGGCGCGGTGTAGCTGGCCTGCGCATTGCCCGTCCATGCAGGCGTGTTCTGGACCTTGCGATAGGCAGCAACATCAGTCGGCTTGCTGGCAATATTGGTGATATATTCACGATATTTCGCATCAATATAGCCCAGCGAGCCTGACAGCGTCAGCCCGCCCAAGCGGAAGCGACCTTCGGCTTCCAGACCCTGCATCCGCGCCTTGCCAGCATTGGAGACAACGCCGCAGAAGCTGGGCAGGCCCGAGACAGTGCACGCAACTGAGCCCGGAATTTGCACATTGGTGTAATCCATGCGGAAGGCGGCGAAAGCCAGCGTCAACCGGCGATCGAGCATCGCGGTTTTATAGCCGATTTCGTAAGAGTTCACTTTTTCCGGCTTAAAGCTGAGGAAAGCGGAGACTTCGGCATCAGACAGCGTGCCATTTTTATCCAAATCGGGCGCATTGACGCCCGCGCCACGCGGATCAAAGCCGCCGCCCTTAAAGCCTTGCGAGAAGGAGACATAGGCCGTCTGATCTTCACTCGGCTTAAAGCTCAGCGAGGCGCGCGGTGTGAACTTCTTGTACACAGCGTCGCCCGCAAATTTGGTGCCGGGTGCGCCAAAGGCTGTGCCTGCACCACCAAAGACTGGCGAGCCGCCGCCCAGATAATTTTGCCGCAGAATATTCGCGGTGCGCTTATCCCATGTGTAACGACCACCGACAGACAGGCTGAACTGATCGCTCAGATCATAAGTGAAATCGGCAAAGCCGGCTGCTGTCTTGGTGCCAATATCCGCGCTGGTATAGGCCGTCAGACCCGCGAGCGTGGTGTAGAGGCGCACGTCAAATTGCGTCAGCGCAGAGGCATCAAGATAATAAGCGCCAATCAAACCGTTCAGGCGGCCCGCATCAATCAGCAGCTGGACTTCTTGGCTGGTCTGCGTGTTGGCATAAATGCCGGGCACGTCGACATCAGACGCGGGCAGGGCATCAAAATCAATCGGGGATGCTGAGTCATCCTTGCGGTAAGACGAAATGGAGCGCAGCTTGAACATATCGTTCAGCTCGCCTTCCATGAACAGCGAGGCGCCCCACGCCTTTACATCTTGCGTGGGCGAGACAAGGCCGCCGCGCGTGTCATAGACATTGGACAGCACGGTCGCGCCGCTTTGCAGGCTGGCAATCAGGCGATGGCCGCCCCGCTCATTAGAGCGGTCATGCGTGTAATCGCCTGCGAGGCGCGCGAAGAAGCGGCTGCCATGCAGCTCCACTGTGCCGCGGCCGGCCCAAATATCCTTGTTATAATTTTCGCGGCCCGTGGTCAGATTGGTGCCAAAACCGCCACGCGACAGGCGGGCAACTGAGCCACCAACACGCACTGTGCCATCGCCAATGGGCGTGCTGGCCGAGACAATGCCGTCCCCTTGGTCATAGCTGCCATAGGTGGCCCGCAAGTTCAGATGCGCTTCATCATCCAGACGACGCGTCACATATTTTACCGCCCCACCCACAGTGTTGCGGCCATAAAGCGTGCCTTGTGGCCCACGCAGAACTTCAATCCGCTCAACATCATAAATGTCGAGCACGGCGGCCTGCGGGCGGTTGAGGTAAACATCGTCCAGATAAATACCCACGCCTTGCTCAAAGCCAGACACGGGGTCTTGCTGGCCAACGCCGCGGATAAAGGCCGTAAGCGTAGAGTTGGTGGCACGGCTTGCCTCCAGCGTCACATTGGGGGCTTGTTCAGCAATAGAGGTAATATCAATGGCGCCCGTGCGGGCCAATTGGTCGCCCGAAATGGCGGTAATGGCAACGGGCACATCCAACAGATTTTCTTCGCGGCGGCGCGCGGTGACCACAATAACATCATCGCTTGCGCTGGCCGCAGGGGCGGCCTCTTGCGCCAGAGCGGGCATGGCGGTGACGGCAAAAAAGGCGCTGGCAATGCATGAGGTGCGGGCAAGCAGGGCTGCGGTTCGCATAAAATCTCTCCCTTTACTATCATCCCCCTCAGCGCCCCTATGGCGTTCTATGGCGATGATCCTTTTCGGGTTATATAAAAGTTGAACCGACTTTCAACTTCTGTTTATGAAGCCCAAAAGAGTTACCGCCTAAGGGTGGCAAGAAGGCAACACTTAGCGCCGCCGAGGAGAGTGAACATGACCCCAGCTCACGCGCCAACACTCGACCGCGCACCGCGCACCGAGCGGGGGCGGCGCACCCAGCGCGCCATATTAGACGCCGCCGCTGCCGAATTTGGGGAAAAGGGGTTTCACGATAGCTCAATTGTGTCCATCACAATCCGTGCCGGCGTCGCCTTGGGCAGTTTTTACACCTATTTTGAATCAAAAGAGGCGCTGTTCAAAGCCTTGGTCGCGGATATGAGCGGGCGGGTGCGCGCGCATGTCGCGCCTGCGCTGGCCCAAAGCCAAGGATCAGCCATTGCAGCAGAGCGCGCCGCACTGCTCGCCTTTTTAAACTTCGCGCGCGAGCATAAAGAAATTTACCGCATCATTGATGAAGCCGAATTTGTAGCGCCAGAGGATTGGCGCACCCATTACTCCTCAACGGCTGCCCGCATTCTGGAACGGCTGCAATCTGCCCATGCCAAGGGCGAAGTGGGCACCGCCCCCACGGAAGCCCATGCTTGGGCCATTATGGGGATGAATGTATTTCTTGGCCTGCGCTTTGGCGTGATGGATGAAGATGCTGATTTAGAGGCTGTGGCCGCTGCAGCCAATGGCTTGCTGCACAGCGGCCTTCGCTAAAACCAAGCCCGGCTTAGTCCGCTGCATCCTGCAGCCGCTTTGATCGGTTACGAATAAGCGACGGCGCAAAGCGGGCGAGCATCGCCAATTGGCGCGCTGTTTTGCCAACCAGCGTGTGCACCTTCTTCCCTTCAACCGCATCCCATGCGGCTTGGGCGACCAAAGATACGGGGGAAATTTCAAACCCCGCCTCTTGCAAACGCTCACGCGGGGGGCGGTTGGATCCCGACGAAATGCTATCGAGAATGGGCGTATCAATAAAGCTGGGCATCAGGCTGCGCACGCGAATGCCCTGCGGCGCCCATTCAATATCCAACGCCTCGGTCAGGCCCCGCACGCCAAATTTGGTGGCGGCATATACGGCCAAGCCGCCCGCGCCATATAGGCCGGCCGCCGAACAGGTGTTGAGCAAGCACGAGCCCGGCGTTTTGAGCAGATAGGGGTAGGCCGCCTCTGCCCCGCGCACGACCCCTTTTAAATTCACATCCAGCATCAGATCATGATCTTCAGACGTCACGTGTTCAAAGGGCCCGCCTTTGCCAATGCCGGCATTGTTGAACATGACATCCAGCCGCCCGCCTGAGGCTTTCCAAAACCCTTCAAGCGCGGCCTTCCATTGTGCGCCATCGCGCACATCCAGATCATATTGCGCGCTTTGGCCCTTGGGCAACTGCGCTGCCGTTTCTTCCATGCCCTTGCGATCAATATCAGCAAGGCCAACAAACCAGCCTTTATTGGCAAAGTGAATGGCAACGGCACGACCAATGCCCGATGCGCCCCCTGTTACAAAAATCGCCTTGCGCGCGGCCATTTCATATCCTCTCTTTTGTCTCTATGTTCGCCTCCTAGACCAAGCGGGCGCACCCCGCCAATGCGAAAAAATGGGATCAGGCCCACAGTCATGACGCTGGAGACAGATTTACTCGCCCATTTGCGCGGCATTGCCACCCACCCGGCAGCCCGCGGGTTGATGGATGATGCCGCCGTGCTGGGAGATCTGGTGCTGACGCACGACATGATTGTCGAAGGCGTGCATTTTCTGCCCACTGACCCGCCTGCGGATGTCGCGTGGAAGCTTATGGCGGTGAATTTATCAGACTTGGCGGCCAAGGGGGCCGTGCCCTTGGGTGTCCTGACCGGGACCGGGCTGACGCAGGATGCCCAGTGGAACGCCGCCTTTGTTGCCGGATTGGGAATGGCGGCCAAGGCACTGAACGTGCCGCTATTGGGGGGCGATACTGTGGCCATGCCCGCAGGCGCGCCGCGCACCTTGGGGCTGACTGCCATTGGCCGTGCAACGGGCCCCGTCCCTGCGCGCAGCGGCGGGGCTGTGGGCGATGCGCTTTATATTGCCGGCACAATTGGCGATGCCGGGCTGGGCCTGGCGATTGCCATGGGGCGGATGGCTGGCCCCGAGGCCTTAGTGATGGCCTATCGCCGCCCGCAGCCTTTGCTGGAAATGGGGCAAGCCTTGGCGGGCCAGGTGACCGCCATGATGGATGTGTCAGACGGGGTGCTGATTGATGCGCTGCGCCTTGCCGAGGCCAGTGGCGTTGGGGTGGCGATTGATCTGGATGCCATCCCCATGTCAGAGGCCGCCTTAAGCCTAGGCCAGGATCGCGCAGCGCGTCTGCGCGCGGCAACGGCGGGGGATGATTATGCCCTGCTGTTTACATCTGCCCTGCCATTGCGCGATTTGCCGGGGCGGCCGCACCGCATTGGTCAATTGGTGCGCGCGCCCGGCCTTCAGCTCAGCGATGGCGACGGGCCTGTGCCCCTGCCTGACCGATTGGGCTGGCTGCATCAGGGCTAGTCTGGAGTGGGGGTCGCCCGCACCGGGCTTGCCAACCCCCGAATCAGCCTGCATACCCTGCCGCGGTCCCGCGCACATGACCAGATAGAGAGGTCAGGCCGGGTCGTTGAACCAGTATGGGAAGGGGGATAACCCTGATGATTGTTCAATTGGCAATTGCTTTTGGTCTGCTGGCCATCGTGTACGGTTTCGTCACGAGCCGGCAAGTCCTC
>JACCDV010330647.1_pt1 | contig 10086 bp, 7 predicted proteins | sample 7446131 | NCBI WGS metagenome assembly JACCDV01 (sample SAMN15323448, study PRJNA562643) | freshwater metagenome | isolation source: river surface water | place: USA:Blue River Watershed | collected 2017-08-17
TGCGCCGTCATGGAGACCGGCCTGCGCCTGCTCGGCATCGAGCCAGTCGAGCGGATGTGAGGCCCTTTTGCCGGAGGATAGGTTCGAATCCCATCCTCTCCGCCACTTTGGAACCCGAAAACCGCCGGAAACGGCCATTTTCCTCACATTCTAGCGTCCCTCGTTTTAGCAGAAATGAGCAGGATTTGCAGAGTTGGGCAATATCTTGTCCGCAAACTGTCCGCAAAGTTGACCCTACTTTTGCGGTCGGAGATAGCAGTCGGTCCGCGACCTCACGAGGTGGTCGCGTCCCTATCCGCCTCCCCCGAGTCATGCGCGAGAACAAGATCAAAGGCTCCCGATCCCTGGACGGGGGGATAGTCGTATTCCCCCGCCCGCAGACCCCGGGCAGCTGGCAGGTCATGTGGAGGACTGAGATTGGCCGGCGATATAAGACCTTCCCGAGCCTGGCGGAGGCCAACTACTTCGCGTCCGAGATGCAGCGCCAGCGCCGGGAGAACGGTTTCCGGGTCTCCCATGGTCTCATGTCCCCCGAGGAGCTGAAGGACTGGTCGGAGTTCCGTAAGGCCACCAACTTCGCCCCCTTACACGAGTTGCTGTCCGCATGGAAGGATCGGCAGGTCCTCCAGTCCGGCCTGCCGATTGGCGAGCTTGCGGTCAAGTTCGTGGCCATGCGCCAGGCCGAAGGGGTCTCCCGGGCGAACTACACCAACTCGGTCAAGCGGCTCGGCCGCTTCGTCGACTTCGTCGGCAAGAAGAAGCCGGCCAACTCAATCGCGCCCCAGGACATCCGCGACTGGCTTGAGGACCTCAAGAAAGAGGACCTGAGTCCGAAGTCTATCAACCATCACCTGCGCACTCTGTCCATGGCCCTGGGCCGGAGCGTCGCCGAGGGCTGGATCCTCAAGAACCCCTGCGTCGCCGTCCAAGGACCCAAGGTTGAAGTCAGCGAGGTCTACGTCATCCCTGTTGAGGATGCCATCAAGCTCTTCGAGGCTGCCAAAGGCACCAGGGTTGCCGTTTACATGGCCCTAGAGGCCTTTGCCGGCCTACGTTTCAGCAGTGCTTTCCGTATAGCCCGCGACGAGATCAACACCGTGGAAAAGACCATCGTCTTGCCGGCTGCCAAGCACAAGTCAGGTAAGCGCCAGATCCTGGAGGGCTTGCCTGAGACCATCTGGGCATGGATCAAGGCGGCCGACGACATGGGGCATGACTGGCATATCAGCCGCCCGGTCTACGATCGCGAGAAGAAGGCGGCCTTCGAGAAGGCTGGCCTAACCAAGTACGGCAACGTCCTCAGGCATTCCTTCTGCTCCTATCACGTTGCCCTGCATAGGGACGCGGCCAGGACGGCCTTGTTGATGCAGCACACCAATCAAGCCATGCTTTACCGACACTACAAAGGGTTGGCGCTAAAGGCAGACGCGGAGAGGTATTTCAGAATTGCTCCAAGATAGCTCAAGGCGTTCATCGCCAAGGCATTAAATCCTACTGCAGATAGGTGCAATTGCGTTGATTGATAAGGATTTAGGGGCTATTCAAGAACCGTATGCCCCAAAAGTATCGGTACATCAGCTTGTTCTCAGGAGCAGGTGGACTGGAGTTTCCCGATTCCAAGCCGGAGGTTTTTTGTGAATTGGACTCCGCTTGTCACGATGTGCTTCGCCGGCGCTTTAGGGATGTAGACATTCACTCAGACGTCAGGACGCTAGTCCCCCCCCGGGCTGATGTCGTTGTAGGGGGGTGGCCATGTCAGGATATCAGCGTAGCTGGCAAGCAGCGTGGATTATCGGGCAAAAATAGTGGTCTTTTTTACCACATGCCAAGGATCGCTAAAGCCTCCAAGGCCAGGGTTATTGTCGCTGAGAACGTGCCCAACTTGTTAAGGATGGATGGAGGGTCTATGTTTAGGCAGGTTCTAGGCGAATTTCGCCGAAGCGGCTTTCCTGTCGTGGCTTGGCGCGTTTTGAACGCGCGGCAGTTTGGTTTGCCGCAGCAACGTAAGCGGGTACTCATGGTTGCCGCAAAAGATGTAGATCATGTCTGGGCTCTGTTTCGTGAAACCTCTTTTATCCGGCGTCGTAAGGGCAAGGTGGTAGAAGCCGCAGGTTTTTATACGACAGCCGGTAGTAGGTCGATTTGCTACTCTAAGGGCTTTGTGCCCACGCTGAAGGTTGGTTCCAGCCTCTCGATTCCTGGGCCGCCTGGGCTCTTTTACTCCGGAATTGTTCGTAAGGCCTCGATGAATGAGTGCATAAAGCTGCAAGGCTTTTCTCCGAAAGATTTTGCCGGTCTAAATTCCAAGGACGTCTTCCGGATGATGGGAAATGCGGTGCCTTTGCCTATTGGCCACTTTGTAACCTCAGGACTTTCAATAAAAGCCGAACAGCCGGAACTATCATTTGAAGCAGATGGTCACATCGCTGAAGCGGGTGTAAGTATTGCAGGAAAGATTCATTCGGTAAAAATTGAAGCTCCTGTTCGACTGGCTGAGAATTTGAGCGAGTACATTGACGTTGGAAGTGAAGAAAGGCTTTCGCAGCGCGCGGCCAGCGGGCTCCTTCGAAGACTTCGAAAGTCCGGCGTCGCATGCCCTTCTCCTCTTGTTGCCGCGCTTGAACGTTGCGCCCTTTAAAATGAGCGATTCTAACGAGAGTATAAATTGGTCAGAAAGCGTAGCCAATGACCCAAAGCATAGGCCACAGGTTCTAAATGCGCCGGCAACTACGGTTCGCAAAGAGTGGAGCCGCCGTCCGCAGGAAGCACACCTAATGGATGGAGAGATGGTTAGACGGCTTACGGTTGAAGAGATCTGTGTGATTCAAGGATTCCCTACCAGTTGGTTCGAGGGCCTGCAGCTTACTGAGAACGACAAAATAGCTCTTCTTGGTAACGCTGTGCCACCACCAGTTTCCAAAGTGATTGGAGATGTGCTTCTGGCGGGAAATGCATTTTCTGGCCGCGGAGTTATCGAAATATGCGCCGGTATTGGCGGGCTTGGGTTTGGGTTCAAGAGCCTAGAGGTGTTAGCTCAGGTAGAGTTGTGGGACAAGGCGTGTGCTGTGCTGCGCGCCCATGCTTCAGATCCGACTGTTGTTCATGAAATGAAGGCGCAAGATTTTGATTTCAGGAAATTTAAAGGAAGAGTTGCAGGCCTAATCGGTGGTCCTCCCTGTCAGCCATGGTCTCAGGCCGGAAATAAATTGGGGGCAAAAGATCCTAGAGATGTTATGGGTTTCACTCCTGAAGCTGTAGCTCAGTGCGAGCCTGATTTTTTCCTTTTTGAAAATGTGCCCGGTTTGATCACCTCGAAGGCCCATTCGGAATACGTGCAAGACCTTGTTGACCGGTTGACTCATCCCTCCGCCGGGTTGGAGTACGGTGTTCATGTGCTACCAATTAACTGTGCTGACTACGGGGTTCCCCAGCTTCGCAAAAGGGTTTTCATTCTTGGTATCAAGGGTCGGTCTAAGACCCAGGTGATGGCTGTTGCTGAGAGCATAGTTAAGCGCGCTTCCCATTCTGATCCGGCTAAGCCCCAGATCGGGAAAATGAATTGGATTACGCTTAAAGAGGCATTTTTGGGTATATTCGGAGAGAGCGCATGGAAGGCGATGCCTGCAGCCGAAAGTGAGCGTGCTAGCTCCACTATTGCTAGTCGGGATGGGGTTGCGGAAGGCGTATAAAGTAGTGACGCCCGCCAATTCGCTAGAATTGAACTCGGCTGGCCTGGCAAGGATCAGGAGCTCGATACCCAACAAGGTCGGTGGAGTTTTAAGGCGCGAGCGGCTGGAAACTATCGATATGGATTAGTTCAATCATCAGGGCCTAGTTCGATAAAGCCAAACTATGTGGTTTTCGGTGATGAGGCGAAAAGCCTTTCGGCTTTGCGCGGAATCCCAAAATCAAAAGTTAGCCTGGTGTATTTGGATGCCCCTCGTTTGGAGGATGTCGCAGAATGGGCACCGCCCGGCATGGCCAACTCATGTTGGCTGAGTTACGTTAGAGACATAGCTCAGTCAGCGCGAAGGCTTTTGGATCCTCATTCCGGTTTTTTTGCTCTGCAGATTGATGAAGCAAACGCCCATCATGCGCGGCTTGTTCTGGACGAGGTCTTCGGTGCAAGTTGTCACGTTACGACGTTTGCCTGGGAAAAGAAGTATTCGCCCCAGAACGACGCGACTAAAACTACGCCCACTGATTCCTTTGACTACATAAGCGTATACAGCGTCTCCCATAAGGACTACCTGACTCCAATAAGGATCCAGAAGCAGATAGAGGAACTTAAGGATGACGGAGACTTTAGAGGTGCCTTTATTTCCGGCCATAAAGGAGCTAAATCTGGATCTGAGAGTTCTAAGTTTAAGGCTTATACTTCGCCCTACAGATGGCGACTGGACGGTCGCGATAAGCTTCCGGGAAAAAGTCATTTTGATGAAGTTTCTGGCATACTATACGTAGAGTCGTTCGACAATGTTGGCAGCTATGAGATGACCTTTGAGGCGCAGGATGCGGATGGCGCGACTTCTCAGGCGAAGCTCAGGCTGAATGTCGTTAGCCAGGGAACTCCCCACATGGCTGAAGAAATCCCGTGGCTGTTTAAGCCACATCAAAGCACAACGGGGAACTTAAAGGTAAACGATCTAGTCGTTCAAGGGGTTGTAGGCAGGCCAACTTCTATAGTCCTTGAGGCTTCTGGTGGCGCAGCATATCCCGCAAAGGAACTTGCCCCAGGCGAAGGCAGATACTGGGAGTTTAGCAAAAGCAATTTAAAGGAGTCTGCGCTAGAGGCTCGCGTCGATTTCGGAAAAAAGGGCACTTCCATCCCCTCCATTAAGAAGTACCAGTCGTCTGACGGCACCAAGGGGTTTGCGGTGCGAAACTGGTTGCCCCATGAAGAGTACGGAAAGTCTGAGGACGCCACACGCCAGCTGAAGGAACTGTCTTCGCTTGGGTTTGTAGCCGGCGATTTTCCCCGCGTAGCGAAGCCAGAAAAACTTCTAGCATTTATCACGGATTTGCTGGCTCCGAATAAGGATGATTTGGTGATCGCCGTGGGCGATATGACCGGAACTCTGGCTTCTGTTTGCCTTAAAAAGCGCAGGAGATTTGCCCACTTGGTGGGGTCGCACTTAGGCTCAGAAAATACTTACTCTACGGTTGCTGCGGCCAGGTGGAGGGCTGTCGTGTCAAATGTCGATAAGAACGGCTTGGACTACGATCCGATTCAAACAACACCGGAAATCGCGGAACTAAGGTTATCTAAGACGAAGATTTGGCATTTAGAGGCTCAATCAATCGCTACAGTTGAGTCCTTTAGCCCTGCCGAATGGCCTTCATTCCAGGCCTCCTGTGTGGGCTGCTGTTCACCCACTGATGTGAGGAACGTCTTCAAATCGGAATGCGGAACTGAGGTTGCTGTCATTCTGGACCAAGATGAGGTAGTAGACTCTACGCAGCTTGCGGAAATATCTCGAACTTACTCCCAGTGCCCCAAGGTGTATGTAATTGGAGAGAGGTGGGAAATGCCAGACGGCGATCTCCCGCCTTCGCGCATCGTCGCCCTGCGTGCACCAAACGATTTAAAATAACATGTCTAACGCTCTTAAACGAAGGGATGCCCTGTCCAGAATCCGGACAGCAATGAAATTGAGGGCTCCTCAGGCAGCCGCCCTCACTAAGTTTGCTGAGATGATGGATGCCCTCAACGCGCCGCTCTCTGAGTGTTCGGCTGAAGAGTTGAAAGTTTCATTTAGCCTCACTCACAAAGGTTTATCATTTAAAGGTCCGTGTCCTGAGCTGACTTTTGAACTGGCAACCGGCGTCGGGAAAACTCGACTTATTGGAGCTATAATCGCTTATCTGTATCTGTCGGGCGATAGTCAGAATTTCCTGATTCTTACGCCCCGTTCTCAGATCATACGTAAGTTCCTGGAGGAGTTGAGGCCTAGCAGCAAGAAGTACATCTTTGTGGATAGCACGTTGGTTGGGACTCCGATGATTGTTTCGGAACGAACGCTTGGAGCTTTTAGTTTGTCGCAGGACAGCATCCATTTTGGGCCGACAATCTGGGTTTTTACGCCTCAGGCCTTTGCCGCTAAGCAATCAAGGCTAAAGACATTTGATGAGCAGGGTGGGGCGAGTATCGCCGGGCACCTTAAGTCGAGGCGCGACCTGATCGTATTTATTGACGAGTCGCACCACCTGGGCTCGGAGGCCAAAAGTGCTGAATCTGTTTGGAGGCGCGAGACCAGAGCGCTTTGCCCCAAAATTGTTATGGGGACAACGGCAACAACTGTTGAAGGTCAGAAAGAGAATATTCTTTATCAGTACACATTATCCCAAGCGATTAATGACCGGCTGTATACGAAGGATGTTCGGGTTATTGTTCAGACAAAGAGCGATATCATTTCCGAGGAAGACGCAGATCGAAACACGCTAAGGTATGGTTTGGCCAGGTTGGCGGTTAAACGAACGGAGATGTCTAAGCTTTTGTCTCGCGAGCCTCGTTTGTCTAAGTGTCGACCTGTGATGCTGGTCAGTTGTCAGGAGAAAAGTCACGCAGAAGCGACATATCACTGGCTTGTGTCTGAACTTGGCAGTCCTGAGAAGGTTTTGCTCGTTCACTCCGGCCTTGGAGAGGACGATTATAAGGAAAGGCTAGACTCTTTGGAGTCCGAGGGGAGCCAGGTGGAGGTCGTTGTGAACGTCACGATGCTATCCGAGGGTTGGGACGTGGCTAATGTATATGTTATCGCGCCATTGCGTGCTATGGCATCTCCCACGATTATTGCTCAGGTTATGGGCCGTGGTCTCCGGCTGCCCTTTGGGGAGCGAGTCAAGGATGAGGAGGTAGATACGCTAGATGTCCTTTGCTTTGGTAAAGACACGATGGTGTCAGTTGTGGACAATCTTAAGTCACAAGGTTTTGGCCAGGCTGGCGGAGTTTCTGTTGTCGATGTAACCGGTACTCCTGATCGAAAAGAACTTAGGCAGACAAAAGAATACCACCTGAAGACTAAAGTCTCAGGTGATTTTGTTGAGTTTCCGGTTTTTAAGCTCGTGCTACCTCTCCTTGAATTGTCGGGAGTAAGGCTGCCTCCCCTCCTTCCGCAGGAAATAAGTGCAGTTAAGCTGCATGATACATCCAGCGTCTTTTCCTTTGGATCTACTCCTTCAACAGATCGGGTGGCTTTTCTTTCCTCTGTTTGTGCCAAGATACTCGGGCAGTGTAAGTTCCTGAGCGCCACTGCGCATTCTGAACCTATTCGAAATCTCGTTTCGAGTTTGCTGGACGATTCTGGATTTAAAGGTGCGACCGTTGAGCTGAACCATGAATTAGTTGCCTCGCATGTTGCGAAGGCTCTCCGGGAAATGCATAAAGCTCTTGTTCCGAACTACAGACTATCATCTAGAGCTAAGGTTCAGATTGATGGCTTTAAAGTTTTTGTCCCTCAGGATACTGATAAGCCGTTTGCGGCTTACGACATTTCCACCGCTGACATGTGGCGCGCTAAAGGTTGCGAGCGTAGGCCATTTATCGGCTGGGCTAGATCAAAATTCACAGAATGTGTTTTTGATGAATACAATGAATTCTACCTCTCGAAAGTGATTGATCGGGACAGCTCGGTGAAGTGGTGGATTCGTAATATGCCTGGTATTATAACCCTTGATACCCCGGCTGGCCGTTATTCACCTGACTTTGCTGTGGTCCTGGAAGTTGACGGCTTAAACGTCCTCCTTGAGGTCAAGGGTGAGGTTTTTGCCGCGGCGTCTAACGGTGATGCGACGGTTAAGCGGGAGGCTGCTGAGGCTTGGTGCCGTGCTGCAACAATTGCCACAGCAACTACCTGGCAGCACTGGTTCATTTTGAGTTCAGATACTCTTAAATGTCAGAACATTCAGGACATTAAGAGCCGCGCCATAATCGCGTAGGGCTCAACATTCCCGCCAACTCTGCTAAATTTGCCTAACTCTGCTAAATACTAGGGGTTTTACAGGATAACTAGTAGGACAATCCTAGGGGCGCACAACCGACGCCCCATGCCTACTCCCCAGCATAGCGAGACGTGTAAGCACAACGGCCCTGCCAGCCCCGCTGGCGCGGCTGGAAATAGCACCAAAGGCCAGCGATCTCCGTCGCAGGCCTATGTTTCGTTCTGGTTGAACCCTGTGCTCTCGAAAGAGCTCAGGTTGGCTAGCAAGACCCTGCGGGCCCCTGCCAGCCGGGTGGTCAAGCGGATGGTCGAGGCCAGCCTCCGCGAATGGATGCGTATCCGCCTGAAGGGAGGCGAGCTGTGAGCATCAACACCGAGCCTACGGGTGGTCGCCCGGCGCCGCCCAGGCCTCCCGATGGGCTGCCAGTCGTGCCCATGGAAACCATCAGCATCCATGAGATGGCCAAGGTCCTGCGGGAGCAGTCCGCCGCCCTTAAGGCCTGCGGCGAGACCCTGATCCGGCAGCAGGACCAGCTTGCCCAGATCGCGCAGCACGTCGTGGTCGTGCGCCAAAGCATTTCTCCCGTCGACTACGGCCCGTCGAAGGGGCCGAACAAGGTCCCGGGCAAGGGCCCCGCTACGCCGATCGAAGGGGGCCACCCTGGCTACACCGTCAAGGAGATGGCCGCGATGATTCACCGAAGCGTCTGGTACGTCTACCGCAGGGTGCGAAGCGGCGAGTACGAGGTGACCAGCAGCGGGCGCATCACCCACGATTCTTATCTGAGGGCCATGACGAGGATGGCCTTCCTCCAAAAAAAACAGCGAAGGAGAAAATGGGCAAAGTGACGCCAGATAAGATGTATCAGGCTAACGGGGATGGCGTGCCTTCCCCTGACGTGCCTATCCCGCAGCCCGAGTTGGATAACCTGCTCCTGGCTATGCACAACGGCTTCAGCCGTGCCATGTACCAGCTGCAGACGGGGCAGGATGCCGCCTTTGTCGTGACCATGGTCACTTTGCTCGGGACCTATGCCCGCACCGGCCGCGGCAGCGAGACCATGGCCAAGTTCCTCACGAGCCCCCTTTACAAGCCCGAGAATATTCCATGACCAGAGTCCGATCCCGACGGGGCATCGCCATCTACCGCGAGCGTGAGCAAGGCCCCAGGGTCGTGCCCCGTGACACGCCCATCCCGGCCCCGCGCCGGCTGCCACTTGGCCTCCAGCAGGAGCAGCCCATCTTCAAATCCCGTAGGATCACCGTGATCCTGCCGGTCCATTATTACGACGCCCTCATGGCCCGCGGCAAAGCCCGCGGCATGCCCTCGCAGTCGGCGTCGGTGCTCGACTACCTCCGGGCCTGCATCGAGGGGACTCCCGACGTGCCATGAGATCGTCGGCCAAGTTCTACGAGCGCGCCAGGCTCTACGCGCTCCAGCGCGGCATCTCCCGCGACGAGGCGCACCGCATCCTCAGCGCCAGGGGAGGCCAGCGCTCCGCGCGCCGCCGTCGGGTGCCCAAATCATTTCTTGAGCGCAAGCTCCGGCCGAAGCCCAGGCTTTGGTACGACGACCTTTGAGGGGAGCAGCACATGAAACCCTCGCTCATCAGCTTGGTAGGCGAACGGCCTAACGAGCACGGACAGACGCCGTCAGATCATCCCTCCGCCAGGATCCCGCAAGGGACGGGCGCTCGCCGACCGGGGCCCTCCGGCTGCGCGCGCCGGCGGCAGGTCCCGAGAGGATCCCGTGGGGAAATGACGGAAGGAGGGAACCGTGCCTAGGCCAAATCGGATAATCCTATCTGAGGGAGACCTGGTCGCCGACCCAGTCTTCATCAGCCTGCCGATGAGCGAACGCGGAGCCTTGCTCTCCGCCTTGCTGCTCTCGTCGAATGCCTACGGCGGCGGTCCATTCGTCAGGGACGGAAAGCCGTTGAAGCCTGACCAGCTGGGCGCCGAACTGGACCCCGTCGGTCGCAAGGGCTTCGGCCCGTTGCAGGGCCTGCTCCGCAAGGGGCTGGTCAAGCGGAACGACGAGGGCGCGATGTACGTCGACCTGCCGTCCAGGTTAAGGCGGTCCCGAAGTGTACCTGATCGGGTACAAAAGGATTCCCCCCTTTCCCCTATAACCCCTATCCCCCCA
>JACCDV010301587.1_pt1 | contig 10084 bp, 10 predicted proteins | sample 7446131 | NCBI WGS metagenome assembly JACCDV01 (sample SAMN15323448, study PRJNA562643) | freshwater metagenome | isolation source: river surface water | place: USA:Blue River Watershed | collected 2017-08-17
ATGAGCGTGGTGCGAGCGCGGGCCACCAAGCTCGGCATCATGCCGGATTTCTACCAGAAGCATGATTTCCACGTGCACGTGCCCGAAGGGGCCACGCCCAAGGACGGCCCGAGCGCCGGCGCGGCCATGGCCACGGCCTTTGTCTCGGCGCTCACCGGCATCCCGGTGCGCAGCGACGTGGCCATGACCGGCGAGATCACGCTGCGCGGCGAGATCACCGCCATCGGCGGCCTGAAGGAAAAGCTGCTGGCGGCCCTGCGCGGCGGCATCAAGACCGTGCTGATCCCCGAGGAGAACGCCAAGGACCTCCAGGAGATTCCCGCCAACGTCAAGAGCGGCCTGGAGATCATCTCGGTCAAGTGGATCGACCAGGTGCTGCAGGTCGCCCTGGAGCGTCGGCCAGTGCCTCTGACCGAGGAAGAGGTGGCCGCAGCCGCTGCGGCCGCAGCCACGGCGGTGGCGCCAGCCATCGCGCCGGCCTCCGGCGTGATCGATCCGGTCAAGCACTGAGCGTGCGACCCGGCAGGACGAGAAAAAAGTCGCTATAATGCGGGCTTCGGCGCGGGAATAGCTCAGTTGGTAGAGCGCAACCTTGCCAAGGTTGAGGTCGACGGTTCGAGACCGTTTTCCCGCTCCAGGTTCAAAAAGGGCAGCACGTCAAACATGCTGTCCTTTTCTATTCAGGGTGTCGCCCTGGATCAGCCCTTCACGGCGCGGTAGCAAAGCGGTTATGCACCGGATTGCAAATCCGTGTAGGTCGGTTCGACTCCGGCCCGCGCCTCCAGTCAAAACGCACCACTGTTCCTTCGGTGGTGCGTTTTTTTTCGCCTGCACACTTCGCACACGCGCAGCACACTTTTGACGCTGCAGGACACTTGCGATTGGTTGCTGTAGACAGTGCTGCGGTTTGAGTGACCCTGTGGCGAGGGTGGCGCCTTGAAGCAAACGCAAATTGGCTTTGCTGCGGCTATCGTCACACTGCAGCCGGCGTCGTCGAAAACGACAGCAGCAACCTTGGCAGATGCCGCGCCACCCACACACACCCACTGCGCGGCGGCGAAGTGGTGCTTTAGAAGTGAAACCGCGGCCGTGAGTGGTAGTGCAGCTACAAACTGTTCACTGGAAAGTGGGTACGCGTCAGCACGCGCAAGACCGTGTTGGAGCATGCCGTTTGCGTAGCCACCGAACTCTATGACGAAGCTCGCTACAGGTGATCTGCCCCCTGACCTGCCCGTCCACCAGCACGGCAGCAAGTTGACGGCAACGGCGGGAGTAGAGCGATATGCACAATGATTTTAATTGACATATTGGTAACAAAAAGCTACTATTCAGTCACTTTTTAACCTTGTCGATCACTTTTGGGGGATCAGCTAATGCAGATTTTTCGACTTTTTTTGGTGGTTTTCGCCACTGTTCTGTGCATCTCTGCTTGTGGTGGCGGTGGTGCTGCCGATTCTGTCGGATTTAAATCTATCCCGAGTAATATGTCTGTGGGGAGTGGCAACTGATGAAAATTAAAAACAAATTTAAGCTGGCGCTGGCGACATTACTCCCTTTAAGTATGATTGCTGTTGCTGTCAACTTGAATGATATGCAGGTTGATGCTGAAGGTCAAAAGGTGATTTCCTTGTATGGAAATTATGAGGATCCAAATAATCCTGGGTCTTGGATTACGCAGTACAATGATGCTGTCTTAACGATTCCCGAAGAAATAATTTGCTTGTTTAGGCAGGTATGGAAGCCTGAATTGGTCGGCCTTGGTGATGTTCGTGTAGAGATTAATGATAAAAAGTGCGTCGGCAATGAGGAGGGTCGGGCTGTAATTAATGGTGTTTTTAATATAAATCTTGACCCGTTGACGGGTAAGACCATAGGTAAACTCTGGCTTGATGATGCTAACTCGCTGATATATCCAAATAAAGATGTAACCGCTTACATGAAGCTGAGCGTCGATTCCTCGCCAACCTCTAGTGAGCCATTTGGAAGATTCGTACTTGATGTGGTTGATGAGGATAGGGCAAACACCTCAAGCCCCCTTTTTGTGGCAAGAGTAACAGCTGAAGGCGCTACTTTTAAGGTTGCGGGGCGTATGCCTACAACCAGTTTCTCTGGCTATGCGGACGCAATAGCGAGAAAAGGTATTTACCGTTTTACGGGGCAGCCGTCAACCGTCTTGGGATACAATGAAGATCATATTTGCTTTAAGAAAGGTACCCAGCAAGAGGATTGCTTTCCACGCAAACTCTCGGAAAGTCTAACTAATCCACATGTTAAGCTTAATGCATGGGAATATGGCATATATGATGACGATGGATTGCGTTATGAGGTCGATACCACGGGCGTTCCATTGAGGTTTACGGAAAATGGTCTAGAAAAGGTCTATGAATTGTTTGGTGGTTTTGGTGGCCACCTCAGATATATTGGCGCAGGCATGGGTGATCCAAATTATGGCGGTCGACCTGGCGGGTCATCCTCCAATGGTTCCGACATGGAGTTTTGGTCAAACAAGATTGTCGCTATGGATAACCCCGGCGGACCTCCTATTTCTGTAAGGCTGCAGTGGTTGATGAAAACTCATTCAGTGCACCCATTGGCCGCCAAGAGAATTAATGATCAAAACATTAATGCTGTTGGTATCTTGCTCGATGCCTCCGAATCGGTCTTGTTGGATCCCGCTGCTTTGGATGCTGCAAATGCGAAGTCAATCGGTTCGATGCCTTCATCTGTATTGAGCGCACCCCTTAAGGTGAAAGCGGGGCGGATACTTTAACGGTTAAATTCCGAGGCCCACTGCAGTCGTTTGCAGTGGGTTTTTGTTTGCTCGTGCGTTGCCCCCTGGAAACAGCCACATGACGCTTTGGAGTCCAATTGCCTCTGCGAGGAAATTGGACAACGAAAAGCGATTTACGCAGGAGCAAGTCATTGGATTCCTGCGTGAGGCTGATGCCGGGCTGCTTGGCAAGGAGCTGTGCCGCAAGCACGATTTTTCCGATCCGAACTACGCCTGGAAGGCAAAGTTTGGTGGCATAAACGTGTCGGATGCCCAGCGCCTGACGAGCCTTGGGGCGCAGAACAACAAGCTCAAGAAACTGCCGGCCAACTCGATACTGGGGATCGATGTATTGACCCAGTGAATTCCTGCTCAGGTGTTATTGTTGAAAGGAAACACCTGTGAGCACCCAGATGGAAGACGACATCAAGCGCTGGACGGCCAAGCGCAAGACGGCCTTGATCCTGGACATCATCCAAGGCGAGACTTCGGTTGCTGAAGCTAGCCGGGCCTATGACCTTCCCCCATCAGAGATCGAGGAGTGGGTTGACGAAGGCAAGAAGGGCATGGAGAACGCCCTTCGCACCAAGCCCCTGGAGGTCAAGGAACAGTACGTACGGCAGCTCCGTGAGCTGCAGGAGGCGTACGGAGAGGCGATGCTGGAACTGCGTGCCAGAAAAAAATTGAACTCGCTGCTGGGCAACGAGGACGACAAATGATCCTCGAGCTGCAGCAGGCCCTAAGGGACGAGGGCGTGATCGTCAGCTTGGTCAAGCTCTGTGGCTGGTTCGGTGTTCCGCGCCGCACGGTGTACTACAAGCCCACCAAGGGTGAGCCTAAGGTCCGGGCCCAGTTCGCGGAGCCGATCAAGGCCATGATCGAAGAGAACCCGTCTTTCGGTTACCGCACGGTGGCGCACTTGTTAGATATGAACAAGAACACCGTTCAGCGCGTGTTCCAGATCATGGGCTGGCAGGTTCGCAAACGCCCCGTGGGATTTCGCCCCAGGATTCAGGCACTGCCCTCGGTGGCCACTGCGCCGAATGAACGATGGGCCACTGATATGTGCAGGGTCTGGTGTGGGCGCGACAACTGGGCCACGCTGGCCTTGGTCATCGATTGCCACACCCGGGAACTGCTGGGATGGCATCTGAGCCGCAGCGGCCGATCCAAGACTGCTGAATCGGCACTGGAGCAAGCCTTGATCGCTCGATACGGGCATCTCGGGCGAGTTCAAACACCGTTCCTTCTGCGATCGGACAACGGATTGGTCTTCACCAGCAGAAGCTACACGGCCCTGGTTAAAAGCTACGGGCTGCGCCAGGAATTCATCACGCCCTACAGCCCCGAGCAGAACGGCATGGTCGAGCGGGTCATCAGAACCCTCAAGGACCAATGCGTTCACCGCCACCGGTTCGAGACCCTGCAGCACGCCAGTCGCGTGATCGGGGACTGGATCGGTTTTTACAACCACCGGCGCCCTCATCAGGCGCTGAAAATGAAGACCCCCGCCGAGGCTTATGCTTTAGCAGCCTGACCTGTGCAGAAACTGCTGGGTCAATACATCGATGCCATGGGGGGGCTCAAGGGAAGGCAGTTGCCGTGGCGGCCAAGAGCGATTGCGTTGGAGAGCTGCAGGCCAAAGGCCTGAGCGAGCGCCAGGCGTGCCGGTTGGCGACGTCAGTACCACCGTGCTGCGCTATCAGCCTCGCACCGACGGTAACGACACGCTGCGCGAGCGCTTGAATGAATTGGCAGCTTAGCACTGCCGCCATGGACAACGGATCTTGCACAACCGCTTTCGCCATGAGGGCTGGGCGATCAACGTCAAGCGTACTTGAGGGATCTACCGCGAGGAAGGCCTAGCGGTGCGCAAGCGTGGGCCAAGAAGCCGCTGGTGACCGAACGCCAGCCGCTGGTGCGACCCCAGCACCCCGAAGAGGTGCGGAGCATGGACTTCGTGTTCGACGAGTTGGCCAATGGTGGCAAGGTCAAGACGCTCACCGTGGTGGACGACTTCCCCAAAGAAGCCGTCCAGATCGCGGCTGACACCTCGATCCCGGCGCTGTACCTCACCTGGGTACTCGATCAGGTGAAAGTCGAGAGGACTTTACCGAAGGTCATTCGCACGGACAATGGTCCCGAGTTTGTAGGGCGCACGATGTAGGACTGAGCGGCCAGGAAGCATGCAGAACTGCGCTTCATCCAGCCGGGAAAGCCGGTGCAGAACACGTACGTCGAGAGCTTTAATAGCCGGCTCCGGGATGAATGCCTGTCCCAGCACTGATTCGTCAGCCTGAGTCACATGCGTAGCGTCTCGGCAACTGGAGACAAGGCTACAACCACCGCTGCGCGTACAGCACCCTGGGGTACTTGCCGCCGGCCAGGTTCGCCGCGCAACGCGGCCAGTGCGCTGGCGGTATTGCGTCATCGGATCAATCCATTCAACCCATTACGACTTAACCTACGGCCTCTGAATCGTCGTGTTGCTTATCCAAGGGGCAGCGCAGGCACAGCCTATTGCAACTCCATAGCTGGGCGTCCACAGCCACGGGCTCGGCCTGAAGGCCCATGCCAGCGTGGGGAAATGGCTTTGGCTACATTGCCCACCTTCATTTACTTTTTTGGAGCTCCCATGAAGTCCCTGATTGCTGCGGTGCTGGCCTTGTCGGCCGGTGTGGCCCTGGCCCACGGCTGCCCTGGCGAAATGAAGGCCATCGACGCCAAGCTGCCCACGGCCCAGCTGGCCGAGGCACAGATGAGCAAGGTCAAGGAGCTGCGCGCCAAGGGCGAGCAGCTGCACAAGGAAGGCAAGCACGGCGAGTCCATGGCGGCGCTGGGCGAAGCCAAGAAATTGCTGGGACTGTGAGCGCGCCATGGGTTTTTTCTCCTCTTTCATTCACAACGAAGCCCTGGCCGAGATCCTGATCGAAGGCCACAACCCGCATGCCCAGCGCAAGCTCGAAGCGCCTGACCTGGACGCGATCCGCCAGCAGATGCATTCGCGCGAGGTGGTGCAGGCCTATGTGATCGGCCGCATTGTGGGTTCGGGGCGCGGCGTCTGGGCGCTGACCAACGAAGCGCTGTACCTGCGTGACCCGTCGCTGCGCGCAGTCCTTCGGGTGGCCCTGGCCGATGTCACCGGCTTCGAGGCCGAGCGGGGCCGCTTTGGCCACAGCGTCCGCCTGTGGTGCGGCGAGGGCTGCTTTTCGATGTACGGCGCCGACCGCGAAATGGCACAGCTCATGCACCGGGCCCTGGCCGCGCAGGGCGTGCAGGCCCGCTTTGACGAGCGGCAGGCGCGCCAGGCGCTGTGGCGCCAGCCTGCGCCTGCGGGCTGGGCCCAGGACTGCGTGCTCGACGCGCGCCGCCGCCTGTCCTTTGCCTGAACGCCGCGCGCCGCCGGTGCTCTAAAGCGGCAGGCTGACCAGCCCGCGTGGCAGCTGCCATGCGGGCTCGGCGCCTTGATCGGTGATGAGGAACTGGTCCTCGATGATGAAGCCGCCTTCGCCGTCGATGTAAAGCGGCGTCTCGAAGGCCAGCACCATGCCCGGCTCGATCTGCTCGTGGGCCTGGGCGCCGATGAAGGGCGGCACCTCGCAGAAGGTGTCGTGTCCCAGGCTGTGGCCGAAGTGGCCGCGTGAAAAGCCTTCGAAGCCGGCCTTGTGCATGGCAGAGGTGGCCCGGGCGTGAACCTCACTGAGCATGTGGCCCGGCCGCAGCGCTTCCAGGCCGGCGGCAAAGGCCGCCTCCAGCGCGTCCATCACCTGCCGGGTCCGGGGCCGGGCACGGCCCAGCACATAGGTGCGCCCGCTGTCCGAACTGTAGCCCTCGACCAGGCAGCCCACGTCGAACTTGAGCACATCGCCGGCCTGCAGCCGGCCGCCGCCCTGCCAGGGCAGGGGGCCGACGGTGGTGTATTCCCACTGGCCGGTCAGGCGCGCGCCGGTGCGCCGCACCTCGGCGCGCACGCCGTCCTGCCAGGCCTGGGCAATCTCGTCGCGGTGCCGGCCTTCGCAGACGCTGGCCAGGGCCTGGCGCATGCCCGCTTCGGCCAGCTGGGCGGCCTGGCGCAGCAGGCCGATCTCGCGCGGGCTTTTGACCGCCTTGATCCGGGCCACGGTGGCGCTGGCGTCCAGCCACTGCACCTGCGGCATCATTTGCGGGAGCAGGAAAAAGTCGCTGACCGGCCAGAAGTCCAGGTCCAGCCCGATGCGCGCGCCCAGCAGGCCCCGGCTGTGCAGCAGTGCCCGCAGTTCGTTGAAAGCGGCGCGCGCGTCGAAGGCCGAGGGACGCGCAAAGTCGGCCGGCCGACCTGCCTGGCGCCAGGCGCGGCGCGCCAGCTCGGCGGCACTGGCATCGGTGTCCTGCCAGGGGCGGATGTCGGCGGTCTCGACCCAGTCGGCGTGCGTGCGCACGTGGGCCGCGCCCAGGCGCTCGCGGGCGCGGCCGGCAAACAGCTCGGTGGTGACCGCCGCCAGCGGCTCGGTCGCGCGGGCGGGCACCAGCGCCAGCGCGGCGCCGGCGCGGCGAAAGAACGAGGCCACGCCCGCAGGCGCGCCGGTGGCCCAGGCGTAGCTTTCGGGCTTGGCCAGCACCAGCGCGTCCAGCCCAGCCTGCGTCATCAGGTGCTGGGCGCGGGTTCGCGACAGGTCGCTCATGGTGTCAAGCCTTCTTCAAGCGCCGTAAGACAGCGAGGGCAGCCAGGTGGCCAGACCGGGCACCAGGGTCAGCAGCACGATGCCCAGCAGCAGCACCAGCCAGAAGGGCAGGGCGCCGACAGAGGCCTCGCCCAGGCTGACCTCGTGCTTGCTGATGCCCACCAGCACGAACAGGTTCATGCCCACGGGTGGGGTGAGCATGCCGATTTCGATGAGGATGGTGACGACCACCCCCAGCCACACGGGGTCGTAGCCCAGGCCGGTCATCAGGGGAAAGACCACGGGCAAGGTCATGACCATCATCGACAGCCCGTCGAAGATCATGCCCAGCAGCAGGTAGATCAGCACGATCAGCCCCAGCATGGCCAGTGGCGACAGGCCCAGCGCCGACACGCCTTCCAGCATTTTTTGCGGCAGCTGCAGCAGGCTGATCGACTGCGCCAGGATGACGGCACCCAGGAACACGAAGGCGATCACGGCAAAGGTGCGCGCCGAGCTCAGGAAAGTCTGGCCCAGCTTGCGCAGGTTCAGGTCGCCCAGGGTAAAGCCCAGCACGGTGGCCGCTGCCACGCCGACGGCCGCTGACTCGGTGGGCGTGGCCAGCCCGGCAAACAGGCTGCCCAGCACGGCCAGGATCAGCACCGCAATCGGCCACACAGCCAGTGCCGCCTTCAAGGTGGCGCCCCAGGGCAGGGGGGCTTCCCGCGGCACCAAGGTGGGCTCGCCCCGCGCCTTCCATTCGATGTAGACCATGAACAGCAGCGCCATCAACAGCCCGGGCACCACCCCGGCCAGAAACAGCTTGCCGATGGAGGTGTCGGTGAGGGCGCCGTAGATCAGCAGCGACAGGCTCGGCGGGATCAGCAGGCCCAGCGTGCCGCCGCCGGCCAGGCTGCCCACCACCAGCTTGCGGTCATAGCCGCGCTGGGCCAGCTGCGGATAGGCCACCGAGCCGACCGCCGCCGACACCGACATCGACGACCCGCTGACCGCACCAAACACGGTGCACACCGCGATGTTGGTGTGCAGGAGGCCGCCTCGCAGCCGGGAAAACAGCGGCGACAAGGCCTTGTACACGCCGCCGGCCAGGCCGCTGGCCACCAGCACGTCGCCCAGCAGGATGAACAGCGGAATCGCCGTGAGCGTGAACTCGCCCAGGACATTGAAGACCGCCTGCACGCCCAGGCGGGTGGCACCGCCGCCGAAGAAATGCAAGATGCCAAAGCCGGTCAGGCCCAGCGCCGCGCCCAGCATGGCGCCCGACAGCACCGTCAGGCCCAGTCCGCCGAAAAGTGCGGCCCAGATCATGGATGCACCGCCTCACCGGCTTGCGGCGCCGCAGGCCGCAGCGCACGCCAGGCCCCGGCCACGGCGGCCAGGGCCACCGACACGGCGCAGACCAGCAGAAACGGCGCCAGCGGCAGACGGGCCTGTTCAGACAGCAGCTTGAGCTGGGCGGTGAATTCGTAAATGGCCCAGGCTTCGCGCAGGAACACCACGCAAAACGCCACCAGCACGCCTTGCCCGGCGATGTACAGCACGCGCCGGCCCAGGCCGGTGATGCGCTCGGACAGCACGGTGACGCGGATGTGAATCTCGCGCAGCACCGTGCTGGGCAGCAAGGTGAAGACGGCCAGTGTCATCAGCAGGCCGGCCAGCTCCTCGGTGAAGGCCCAGGGCTGGCCCCAGACGTAGCGCATGAGCACCGCAGCCAGCACCAGGACGAACACGCCGGCCAGTGCCGCCGCACCCACGCCGGCCAGGGCGCCGGCCAGCAGCACCAGGGCGCGTTCAGCGTGCCGCAGCATCTGCGCGCGCAGGCTCACTGCGGCAGCGCTTGCAGGATGCGCTGGCGGTAGGCCACGGCATCGCCGCCGGTTTCCTTGGCCAGCAGCTCCCAGGTGTCGAGTGCGGACTTGCGCAGGGCGCTGCGGTCGCCGGCCGGCAGCACGGGGTGGAAGGTCACGCCCTGGCTTTGCAGCTTGTCGCGGGCGGCTTTTTCGGCCGTCGCGTCGCCGTCAAAGTTGAAGCTCACCTTCTCCAGTTCGGCCACGGCGTCCAGAAAGCCTTTCTTCAGGTCTGCCGGCAGCGCCGCCCACTTGCCTTTGTGGGCCAGCAGCGCATAAGGGGCCGGCGGGAACGGAAAGCCGGTGGGCGTGACGTGCTTGGCCACTTCCTGCAGCGAGATGGTCTGGGCAAAGCGAGGCGCATACAAGGCGCAGTCGACCACGCCGGTCTGCATGGCGGCGTAGAGCTCGTTTTGCGGAATGATCTGGGCGGCCACGCCCAGGCGCTTGAAGGTCTCGACCTGCTCGCGGCTGCCTACGCGCAGCTTTTTGCGCTTGAGTTCGTCGAGCGTGCGCACCGGCTCGCGGCAAAACAGCGACGCATCCACGATGGAAAAACCGAGGAAGCCAGGCACCTCGATGTTCCATTTGGCAATGCCTTCCTTGAGCACGGCCTTGAGCGCCGGCAGCGCCTTGAGGTGCTCGTCGGCGTTGGCCACCAAGCCATAGACGTAGAGGTTGGCCAGGGCCGGCGCGTCGCGGCCGATGAAGGGCGGCCAGATGAAACCCAGCTCGGGCGTGCCCACCTGCATGAAGCGCAGCGCATCGGCATCCTTCAGGCCGAGCGCGCCGCCTTCCGAGACGGA
>JACCDV010269342.1_pt1 | contig 10082 bp, 9 predicted proteins | sample 7446131 | NCBI WGS metagenome assembly JACCDV01 (sample SAMN15323448, study PRJNA562643) | freshwater metagenome | isolation source: river surface water | place: USA:Blue River Watershed | collected 2017-08-17
GGCCCCGAGGGTGGCTGCAAAAATGCCCTCCAGGACAAAAGGAAGCTGAATGGAAAAGTTAGACGCACCAACCAGGCGCATGATTCCGATTTCTCGTCTTCTTGAGTAAGCGCTCAATCGAATAGTTGTGGCAATTAGAAGGGTTGCGCTTAGGAGCATGACGCCAGCGATACCGGCTGCAGCAAGCGACCCAATGTTCAAAAAACTAAAAATCTGATCAAGATAGCCGCGCTGGTCTCGCACCTCTTCAACACCATCGAGACCCTCGAAGCCCTCAGAAACCAGCTGGCTCTGGGTTGGGTCAACGAGGTTTACCCAAAAAGCCTCGTTCAACTGCTCTGGCTTGATGAACTCGAGCACGCTGCTGTCTGCAAACTCCTCGGAGAACTTTTCGTAAGCAGCCTCGTGGGTTTCAAAGTAAGACTGCTCGATATAAGGGGCGAGAGCCGCACTTTCCAACTGCTGTTTGACTGCAGCCTTCTGTTCATCAGTAGCTGCGCCCACTGGACAAACATCCTCCGGCGAGTAGTCAGTGCACAGGTAAATCGCCACCTGGGCCTTGTCGTACCAGTAGTTCTTCATCTGGCCAATCTGGAGCTGCAGCAAAGCTGCGACACCAACGAACGTTAGCGAGATAAATGTCACCAAGATGATGGAAATGACCATCGACACATTCGAGCGAAGACCCGCCCACATCTCCCCCAGCACAAAGCCCGGGTTCATCGCAAATCCTTATCATCACTCAGACTCCAGCCACCTTTAGTGGCTGGAGGCATTTGGACAATAGGTGTTGGCTCGGTTGAAAGCTCCTTGTAGGAAGCGGTCTGAGCGTCGCGAACAATTTGCCCGTTGCTAATCTCGACAACTCGCTTTTGCATTCGATCAACAATCGATCTGTCATGTGTTGCCATGACAACAGTTGTCCCAGAGAGATTGATTCGCTCAAGCAGGTTCATGATCTCAATGCTGGTAGCAGGGTCTAGGTTTCCAGTTGGCTCGTCAGCAAGCAAGATTTCTGGGCGATTCACAATCGCCCTGGCAACAGCAACCCTTTGCTGCTCTCCACCGGAGAGCTCTGAGGGGAGACGGGTAGATTTCTCATCGAGGCCAACCAACTTCAAAACATCTGGGACAGCCGAAGCAATAAACGCCTTGCTCTTTCCAATGACTTTCAAAGCGAAAGCCACATTCTCAAAAACAGTCTTGTTTGGAAGAAGCCGGAAGTCCTGAAATACAACACCAAGCTTGCGCCTGAAGGTTGGTATTCGCCGGGATGGTAGTCGATTTAGGTTTTCACCAAGAACTAAAACTTCACCATGATTAGCTCGCTCTTCGCGAAGCATTAGGCGCATCAACGAAGATTTGCCCGAGCCAGATGTACCGACAAGGAAGACGAACTCCCCGCGTTGAATGTCGAGTGAAACTCCATCAAGGGCAGGCTTGGACGAACCCTTGTAGGTCTTGTGAACGTTTTCTAGGCGAATCATGCTCCCGCAAGCCTAGATTCAGATTCTGCAAAAATAGCTAGATGGGGCAAGGTGTCCCAAACTAACCCTGAGACTGCTTTCTCCAACGGATACCTGCAGCGATAAAGCCTGAGATATGTCCATCAAACACATCGGCTGGGTTATTCACCTCGAAGCCAGTTCTCAGATCCTTGACCATTTGGTAGGGAGCTAGCACATAGCTGCGCATCTGCTCGCCCCAACTCGCCTTCACATCTCCAGCTATCTGCTTCTTTTTAGCTTCTTCTTCCTGACGCTTTAGCTCCAGCAATCTGGACTGCAAAACTCTCATAGCAGCCGCTTTGTTCTGGAGCTGACTCTTTTCGTTCTGGCAAGAGACAACAATTCCAGTGGGGATATGTGTGATTCTCACCGCAGAGTCTGTGGTGTTGACCGATTGCCCTCCAGGGCCAGAGCTTCTAAAGACATCAACCCGAATCTCACTATCTGGAACATCAACTGCATCTGTTGTTTCAACCAGAGGTACCACCTCAACTGCTGCAAACGAGGTCTGTCGTTTACCAGCAGCATTGAAAGGACTCATTCGAACAAGCCTGTGGGTGCCGGACTCAACCGAAAGATTTCCAAAGGCGAAGGGGCTGTCAATCTCGAATGTGGCTGACTTGATGCCAGCCCCTTCTGAATAAGAGACATCCAGCAACTGGGCCTTCAGGCCTTGTTTTTCAGCAAATCTCAAATACATTCGCATCAGCATCTCGGCAAAGTCAGTAGCGTCATCTCCGCCTGCTCCGGACCTAATAGTGACCACAGCACCTCGGGAATCAAATTCGCCGTTCAAAAGAGTTTCCACCTCTAGGTTGTCGATCTTGGTCCGAAGCCCAATAATCCCCCTCTCCACCTCATTCAGAGCGGAGTTTGAGTCCTCTTCGCCAGCCAATTCAAGCAGAACATTGAGGTCGTCCAGTTGCTGACGAAGTCTCTCGACTGTGGCGAGTTGCGCCTTTAGCCTTGATAGTTGAGCGGTTACTTGTTGGGCCTTCTCTTGGTCTGCCCAAAGGTTTGGGGCGCTGGCCTGTGCCTCTAACGTGCGTATTGCTTCAGCCATCTGAGATGGCTCTAGAACTGCCTCGACAGATAAGAGAGAAGATTCCAGGACCGCCAGTGCTTGCTTGAGTTCGTATTCAGCCATAACCAGCTAAGTCTAGAGAGTAGAGAGAACTTCGAGCTTTGCCCGAATAGACTCGTTTGCAACAAGGGGTGCAATGGAAAAGCTTACTTTCTCTTCGATCGCGAAGATTCTAGATCAGAGGGCCAGGCGCAAGTTGCTTGGTTTAGCAGTGGCTCGCGTGGCGGCTAACCTGTTGGATCTGCTTGGCCTAGCTGGAATCGCCCTTCTAGCCACTTCTTTCGGATCGCTTGCCTCCGGAACTGCTGATCGGAAGCCTCTTAGCCTCCCTCTATTTGGGCAGGTGCTGATAAGTGAGGTGCAGGCCGTTCTAATCGCTCTGGCTATCGCCCTGGTTTTCCTCATGAAGTCAGGTTTCTCAATCTGGCTCAACCTCTTGACATCGCTTACTGTAGCTTCTCTCGAAGGCAGGTTCTCACGTGAACTCGCTGAAGATTTTTTCGCCGCCGCAAATCGCACTTCCAATGCAGTGCCAGAGTCGGTAGCGGAGTTTCAAAATCGTGTCCTTTACTCAACCGGGGCGATTGGAAGCTTTCTGAACGCTCGACTCACTTTCATTGCGGAAGGATCGCTGCTAATCGCAATGATATTCATCTTCCTAGCGGTAAACCCGGTTGCCACGCTTTCTATGTTTTTGTTTATGGGCGTGGTTTTGTTCTTGCTGAATCGAATGATTGAGCACAGAATTACTCAAAACGGTCAATCCCAAATGATGGGATATCAGACCGCTCTTGAAACCAGTCGAGACCTGTTCGGTGTTAAAAGAGAAGCCATCTCGTTTGGAGTTGCATCCAACTGGCTATCTAAATTTGCAGCAGGTCGCGGCCAAGCCGCCCATGGTGGAGCGTTGATTTACACCCTGAATAGCCTTCCCAGATATGTGGTCGAGACTTCACTAGTGCTCGGTATCTTTGCATTCATCGGTGGCGTAGTTATTTTCTCGGATCTACCCACCCAGGCGGTCACCATTGGGGTGTTTATGGCTGGTGGATTGCGCCTTATCGCGTCCTTGCTGCCTCTGCAGTCCGCGTTCAATCAAATGCAAGACGGCGCCAACCGCGGTGGATCGGCATTCAACGCACTGCTTAAGAGGCGGAACTCTGAAGTGACTGCAGTAACGCATCAATTCGTGAGTCTGGTCCAAAACCCAGCCATCGAATTCGCTAGTGTGAGTTACAGCTACCCAGGTTCGGAGACTTCGGTTCTGCAGGGCATCAGCATTCGGATAGACCCTCTGAGTAAAGTGGCGATAGTTGGGCCCTCTGGGGCGGGAAAGTCAACGGTTTTTGACTTGGCCACAGGTTTCCGTGAACCCTCATCTGGTTCAATCACCGTTGGCGGCTTGCGCCCAAGAGATATTCTGTTGGGCGCTCCCGGTACTTTCGGCATCGTTACCCAAAGGCCAAACCTTGTAACAGGTTCAATCCTCGAGAATGTGTCTCTGGTTGAGGACTCGATGACTAATAGAGATAAGGTGCTTGAGTCACTCGTTCGCGCCGGGCTCTCAGGACTCACTCAAGCAAAAAACTGGTTTGAACTCCAAATTAGGCCTGACGCCGGACAACTTTCGGGCGGCGAAATTCAGAGACTCGGTCTGGCTCGAGCGCTTTACAGAGATCCGAAAATCTTGTTCCTAGACGAAGCAACTAGCGCTCTCGATGCTGAGACAGAGGCCGAGATAACGACAGTGCTGCATTCACTCAAGCGTGAGATGACGGTAGTGCTAATTGCTCACAGACTTTCTACGGTAATGGATGCCGATAAGATCATCTACTTGGATAAAGGGAAAGTGGTCGCTGAAGGAACTTTCTATGAACTGAAGAGCAAGGTTCCAGATTTTGCTAGGGCAGTTGAGTTGATGGACCTGGGGCAGTCCAATTAGGCCTCTGGTAGGTTAGCGACATGCGAATTCTGGTAACTGGAGCCGGTGGATTTCTCGGCTCTCATCTTTGCGACAAGCTAATCGAGAACGGCCACGAGGTCTTGGCGGTTGACAATTTCTTCACCGGGGCAAGAACAAATGTTGCTCACCTATTGGCAAATCCAAGCTTTGAACTAATGCGTCATGACGTCACTTTCCCACTTTTTGTCGAGGTCGATGCCATCTACAACCTTGCATCCCCAGCAAGCCCGGTTCATTACCAAAAAGATCCAGTTCAGACCATAAAGACCAATATCCTAGGAGCAGTAAACATGCTCGGTCTGGCAAAGAGGCTTGGCGTGCCAATCTTTCAGGCATCAACAAGCGAAGTATATGGAGACCCTGAGGTTCACCCTCAGCCAGAGAGCTACTGGGGCAACGTGAATCCAATTGGCCCACGTGCTTGTTACGACGAAGGCAAGCGAGCAGCAGAAACGCTATTCTTCGACTACAACCGTCAGCACAAGGTCCCAATTCGTGTTGCTCGAATTTTCAACACCTACGGGCCGAGAATGGCAACTGGTGACGGGCGAGTTGTCAGTAACTTTGTTGTTCAGGCGCTCAAAGGAGAAGACATCACAATCTACGGTGATGGGTCGCAGACCCGATCCTTCTGTTATGTTTCAGATCTTGTTGATGGATTCGTCAAAATGATGGAGAAATCAGACAACCTCGTGGGCCCAATTAATCTTGGAAATCCTGGGGAATTCACAATGCTTGAGCTAGCTGAAAAGGTAATTCAGCACACCGGGTCCAAGTCCAAACTCAGATTTGAGCCCCTGCCTCAAGATGACCCTAAACAGCGCCAACCTGAAATCACTAAAGCCAAGCGTGAACTGGGCTGGGAACCAAAAATCTCTCTCGACGCGGGGCTAGAAGCGACTGTCCAGTACTTCAAGTCAGTTATCTGAGCTGCCAACACAACCTTAGACATGGGGTGCCAGACATGAAAATTGTTGTAACCGGAAGTTCGGGATACGTCGGCTCGTGCTTGGTGATGCGGCTTTTCGAGCTAGGACATGAGGTCATCGGAGTGGACATGAGCCCGCCACGGTTCCATGTGGCAGACTCGTTATTTGTTCAGCATGACATTCGCAAGCCGATAGCGGAAAACCGCAAACTGACAGATCTTGCCTCAGGGAGCGAGGTGGTATTCCACACCGCCGCCTTGGCGTACGTCGGAGAATCGTTTGACAGGCCAGCAGATTATGCGACAACAAACATTCTGGGCACGCAGAATGTCCTTAACTGGATGCTCAACGAAGGGATCAAGTCTCTAGTATTCACTAGCTCATGCTCGGTGCTCAAAGGTTCAGCCCAACCTATTCGCGAGGACGACGGATTCAACCCGCTCAGTCCCTACGCCACTTCGAAGTTGAGCAATGAGAATCAGATTCAGCTTTGGGCAAAAGCTGGGTCCGGCAGCTATGGAATAGCAAGATTCTTCAATGTTGCTGGCGTGTACCGAGGGTTGATCGGGGATCAACACGACCCCGAACCGCACCTAATTCCTCGCGTTGTATCCGCAATACTCTCGGGCTCGGAAATAGTTGTAAACGGATCTGACTTCTCGACCAAAGATGGTTCAGCCGTACGAGACTATGTACACATCGAAGATCTAGTTGATGGGCTTATTTCGCTAATGAACCTTAGTAGTCAAGGGGAGTCAGGGATTTTCAATCTCGGGTCTGGCGTTGGTCACTCAGTGCTCGAGGTAATTGATTCCGCCAATCGGGTTAGCGGTGCGCAGGCAAAAGTCGTCTTGGGACCTCGTCGCCAGGGGGATGCCCCGCAACTTGTGGCGGACATTAGCTCCGCAAGCGAAAAACTGGGTTTTTTTCCTTCTCGCAGCAACCTTGACTCCATAATCCTTGAACAGTTGAGACTCTTCTTGCCATCGTTGGGCTAGCGCTTGGCCTTTTTTGCCGGCTTCGACAATCTCATTACCCTAGAAGAAGTGCTATTCAAGTTCACCAGCACAGCGCTTACGATCACAAGCCAGCCTAAAGCCATAGGCGTTGACATAATGCGTGTGTAGCTGGTCCCCAGCCACCAGTCGATGCTGTCCCTTGATCCACCCAGCGCATAAGTAATGAATATCACAACGGTAACTCCAAGAACGGAGCCGGCGGCTAACATGATTGAACCTAAGCGAGCAGATAACTTTGACTGAGATGAGAAACCGAAGGTTATCGCAGCAAAAACGAAGATGATTATCGGGAGTAGGTACTGTGGAGAGAACCAATCCATGAAAATCTTTGAAATAACTACCATCGCGGTTGAGCCTGGACTAAGCAACTCGGGAGCTTTGTCTCCAATTCCCGCGGTGCTGGCGGATTCGGACATTCCAGTTGCATTCCCAAAGAGTCCCCAAACAACCTGGTACATCAGGATGGGTACCGTTGCCGCGAAAAACACGAATGCCTTCTGGAAACCATGGAAGAAAACCCCCAACAGGATCACCCCAAGAGTAAACCAAAAGCCTTCCTGCTTCGTTGCCGCCGCAGCCACTGAAATAATTGAGATGACAGCTAGCCCTGACACAGCCTTGGATTTATCAAATGAAAGTGCGGCGGCTAGCGTTGCTGCAACAAGAAGGCCTTGAAGGGCGTCCATGTAGCCGTTGTTGATGGTGCCATCTGCAAGGAAAAAGGCGGCGAGCACATAACCTGCGAATGTCGTGCCTGCAAGCCAGATGTTCTTGTCCCTGCCGAACTCTTGAAGCAGTAGGTACGCAGCAAGTGCTGCAGCCATGACTGCCATCACTCCCGCCAGGCGGCTAGCCTGCCACAAATCTTCCAGAACTCCCGAGAGCTGCCAAACGGTAGCAAATGAACCTGGGCCAAAGAGTGGATACTCAGCCCAGCCGGTCTGTGCTCCTCCAGCTTGAGCGGTCAGATACTGCTCCGCAGGGCCATTGAGCCAGGACGGTATTGCGAACCACATACTTCGAGCATCCCAACCCAGCGGTGGCGGTGTAGATGCGAGACTCGCAAGGGTAGCAACTGCGGCAATAGCCAGACCAATTCGATCAATTACTGAGGTCCAAGCGAGACTGAGTGACTTTAGGGAACGCTCCCTAAGTGATCTGACGGCGAACGTGACGACAGTACTAGCGGCCAGGCCGCATAGCCAGAAAACCGTTAGTGGAACGTCAAACAACACGTGCAGAATCGACGAGAAGACGGCCACAACACCTGCGACTATCGGGGCGAAGAAGAAAGCCCCCGCACCTGAGATAACCAGAGATGCCAAAGGAGTGAAGCCGAAGAGGAACACTAGTCCAACAGCGAACTCAATCAACTTTCTCAACCCCCACAAACATCTGGCCGCAGTTGGCTGAGGCAATCAACTCTGCAGAACCTGGATCGCTGTTCACATAAAGCCTGTACTCGGGGTTTTCGTCGTCAAATCTGACTCTTGGATAGTAAATATCTCCGACCCGCTGAATCAGGTAGGAATCATCAGGGATTACTTTCTGCACCCTGGCCAAATCCGGGATGACTTCTCCGGTCTTCTCTAGGCAGACCAGAAAATCCAGCTCTGCCTGTTCTGCCTCTGTTACCGGAGTAGATATCCGTTTGCCGACCTTGTCCATTAGAGCAAATGGAGTTGGGTTACCCCCGCTTGGCAAAAAGAAGAGAGCAATCAATCCCAGTGCGACTACCCACCCCCTAAGCATTAGCTTCTGGCCCATAGGTTGTATTTGAGAATTGCATAGATTGCTCTTACGCCATCTTTCCAGCCAATCTTCTTGCCCTCCGAGTATGTGCGACCTGAGTAAGAGATTCCCACTTCAAAAATTCGTACGTTTGCTTTTGCAACCTTTGCAGTGATCTCAGGCTCAAATCCAAAACGGTTTTCAACAATCTGAATGTTTTGAATGATTTCGCGCCGAAAGAGTTTGTAGCAAGTTTCCATGTCTGTCAGATTAAGGTTTGTAAACATGTTCGAGAGGGTTGTCAGAAAAGCATTTCCGAGAGAGTGCCAGAAATAGAGGACTCGGTGCGCCTCACCTCCAGCAAACCTGCTCCCGTAAACCACATCTGCCTTGTCGTCAAGAATCGGCTTCATAAGTTTGGGGTATTCGTTTGGGTCATACTCCAGGTCTGCATCTTGAATGATGACCACATCGCCAGTTGCCGCTTTAATCCCGCTACGCAAGGCTGCTCCCTTGCCTTGATTCTTCTCATGTAGCACAAGGACATCGATGTGTTTCTTGAGCGTTGTCTCTAGTAAAGATCTCGTACCGTCGGAGGAAAAGTCATCAACAACGATGATTTCTTTATTGGGATACGGAGAATCGTGAACAGCCTTTAGTAGCTGCGAGATAGTTGCCTTCTCATTGAAGCAAGGGATGACGACACTGAGCTTCACTAGACCCCCGGACCCGAACTGACTTAGGAAAGTTTACTACCATGCTCTGGTGAAGCTTTTTAAGCAGCAGATTAGTAGAGAAGCGCTTCGATACATGATCGTGGGCTCTGGTGGGTTTGTCATCGATGTTGGAGTCTTCAACGCAATCTCGATTACTCGAGAGATGGGATTCCATGCGGTGGGACCCGTGTCCGCCAAGGTGACTTCAGTCATCTTGGCCATAGCATTCACCTACTTTGGGAACAGTCGATGGACCTTCAGGTCTCGCAGCGGGCGGCCAGAAGGGCTCAACAGGATCTCAAGGTATGCCGCCGTCAACGCTGTCGGCTTGGCCGTGAGCGTTCTCCCGCTCTACATTTCACGCTACATCTTGGGCTACGACTCTTTGCTGGCCGACAACATCAGTGCGAACGTAATCGGAGTTGGGTTGGCGATGGGGTTTCGCTTTTTTGCCAATCGAGTTTTTGTATTCAAAAAGGCATCAAACGGCTCCCTTTAGCCCCTTCTCGCCTCACGCCTAATCTTCTGAAGCTCTGGGTCTGGAACTGGAACCGCAGAGATCAGCTTGCGGGTGTATTCCTCGCGAGGGTTCTTTAGGATCTGATCCTTGTCGCCAATCTCAACTAGCTTTCCGTTCTGCATGACAGCAATGCGGTGAGCCAGCATGTCCACAACCGCTAGGTCGTGAGAGATGAAGAGGCATGCGAACTTCAGACGGTCCTGCAGCTCAAGAAGTAGCTCTAAGAAGCGAGCCTGAACCGACACGTCCAGTGCGCTGGTTGGCTCATCGGCAATAAGTAGGTCTGGGCGAAGCGCAAGTGCTCTTGCAATACCTACACGCTGACGCTGACCACCAGAGAGCTCGTGAGGGTAGCGGTTGCGGTAGCTGCGAGGAAGCTCAACTGAGTCAAGCAGGTCCTCAACCATAACGTTTAGCTCATCACCCTGGCCGCGGCCTGCTAGCAATAGTGGCTCACCGATGCTCTCACCGATTGGAAGACGTGGGTTTAGTGAGCTGCCTGGGTCCTGAAAGACGATTCCGGTGTGCTGGCGAAGGCTACGAAGCTTCTTTTGGTCTGCTCCGGCAATCTCCTCACCAATTAGCTTGATGGATCCGCCAGAGACTGGAAGA
>JACCDV010343357.1_pt1 | contig 10081 bp, 9 predicted proteins | sample 7446131 | NCBI WGS metagenome assembly JACCDV01 (sample SAMN15323448, study PRJNA562643) | freshwater metagenome | isolation source: river surface water | place: USA:Blue River Watershed | collected 2017-08-17
GGGATCGCGGTATTCGGCTTGTGGCTGCCGGCCGGGCTTACGCCCTCGTACTTGTAGAAGATCTTGGCCGGCGTCTGCAATGCCTTCTCGAGGCCATACGCACGGTACAGCGGCGCCGGGCGCCACAGCTTGTACACGTCACGCACCGGCTCGGGGATGTCGATTTCGCGCTCGGTCGATACTTCCTGCAGGATCAGTTCCATCGGGAACAGCGGCGCCAGGTCATCCGGACCGATCGGTTGCAGCGTGCCCGGATGCAGTACCGGCGGCAGCGCCTTGGGCAGGTCCGCCTGGATGTTGTACCAGGCCTTCGGGATGCGGTCTTCGGGAAGCAGGAACTTGACTTGTTGCGACATGCGTTGACTCCGTATTGTTGTGATTTATAGGGTGCAGCCGGTATCGTGACGATCATGGCGCGCACCGAGGATGCCGTTCTGGCAAGTCCTCGCCATGATGCCGACCCGCTAATTTACTTCGTGAAACCCGACCAGTCCACCGCTGCGCTGAAAAAATTCCCCACCTCTCAGGGCTGCTCAACGAGGCGCGTCATCAGCCAGCGCGCGATGCGCAGCACCACACGGTCATCACCATAACGGCCAACCAGCTGCAGGCCGACCGGCATGCCGGTCTGTCCGGATGTGAACGGCAAATGCACACAAGGCAGACCGAGCAGCGTCCATACCCGGCCAAACACCGGATCGCCGGTTTGTTCCAGCGTCGCCGGCGCCTCACCGGTGGTGCTGGGCGCGAGCCACGCCTCGCTGTCGCCGAACGCGGATGACACTTTCGCGCGTGCCGAATAGGCGAGCTGGATATTGGCCCAATGCCGCTCGGCCGGAATGCGCAGCCCTTCTTCCAGCAATGCCTGCAATTTCGGGCTCAGCTGGTCGGCATGGCGCAGCCGTTCATGCGCGAGCGACTGTGCGAGTTCATACGCCATCATTTCCTTCTGCACCTGCAATAGCTGCGAGAACAGCATTGGCGTCTGCAGGTCGCGCACCGGCACACCCGCGTGGGCGAGGCGCGACACCGCCTTCTGCATCGCCATCCGCGTATCGACATCTGCGTGCGGCCATTCATGGGTGGCGCACATCGCAATGCGCGGCGTGCCGCCGACATCCAGCTGCAGCAGCGCGCGGTCGCCGCTGGCCGCCGCCGCGAACAGCGCGACATCATCGACGCTGCGCGCAAGGAAACCAATGGTATCGAGCGAATCCGACAAGGGCTTCACGCCCGCGCGGTTCACCAGACCGTAGCTCGGCTTGTAGCCGACGATGCCGCAATACGCGGCCGGACGAATCACCGACGCGGCAGTCTGCGACGCGAAGGCGAGCGGCACCATCAGATCGGCGACCGCCGCTGCCGAGCCGCTCGACGAGCCACCCGGTGTATGCGTGAGCCGGTGCGGGTTGCGCGTCTTGCCCGGATTGAAGGTCGCGAACTCGGTGGTCACGGTCTTGCCGAGCATGATGCCGCCCTGCTCGCGGCACAGCGCGACGGTGGCCGCATCGGCCGGCGGACGATGGCCGTCATAAATCGGCGACCCGTAGGTGGTCGGCATGTCAGCCGTATCGAACAGGTCCTTCACGCCGATCGGCAATCCATGCAGCAAGCCGCGCACCGGCCCCTTGTCCAGCGCGCGCGCCTGTGCCAGCGCGCCGTCGCGCTCCAGATACGACCAGGCCTGCACCTCGGGCTCGCGCGCGGCGATGCGCTCGAGACAGTCAGCCACGACCGCCTCTGCGCTCAGTTCACGTCGGGTCAGGCTGCGCGACAGCGAGACTGCATCCATCTCATGCCAATGGGCCATGCTCTACCTCGTCATTTGGATTTGCCTTCACGTGCGGCCATGTCGCGCGCGGCTGCCGTGTAACCACCCTCATTGCCATCCACGAAATGCAGATGGATTTCCTGCGAACGTACCATGCAGGTGAACAGCGAGGACGACGACAAGTGCGCGCCCCACTGCAAGCCATGACTGCTGCGGTAACGCTCGAGCAAGGCCTCGATGCTGCGGCGCTGGGCGTCGGTCACATCGATCACCATGCGCAGATAATCGTCGACCTTCAGATAATCATTGTTGCGGCACAGGCTGGCGATGTAGCGCGCCGCCACCGATGTCGGATCCTGCTGCGTGCGCTTCACGATCACCGTCAGCACACCGGTCAGCAGCAGCACGCCCAGATAGTGCAGCCATTGCGACAGCCTGCCCCGGCGCTTGAGCCTCGCTTCGTGCATCAGGAATTCGGGTGGCCAGCGGATCGGCAGGTTCTGCGGCGTGATCGGCATCGGCTGCGGTGCAATCGCCAGTATCGCCTGCAGCAGTTCACGATACAGGCGCAAGTGATCGCCGGGCGCGTACATGATCAGACTCAGCACGCCGTCGTGCCGTGCCGGCACTGCACACCAGCGACACTCCAGACCATCGACACTGCCATTGCCCTGCAGACCGGCATCGACCAGCCAGCGACCATCGGCAGCCTTGATCATGTCGGTCGCTTCGTTCAATCCGCCACCGGCGAACATCGCGATGCAATTGCCGGGGCTGAGCTCGCGCCGTGCGACGCTCACCGTCTTGCCGCGCGCCAGCACCTCGGCCACCGGCACGCAACCGACGCGCAGGCGCAGGCCGAAATCGCGCTCCGATTGCCGTGCCAGGTACAGCAAGGCTTGCGACACCGCCTCGCGCGCCGACGGCGGCACCAGCAAGGTCGCGCCATCGCCGCCGAACACGAACGGAAATTCGAGACCGGCACAGGCATTGGATGCCGCAACGATGGTCGCCGCACCGATGGTGTTGACTTCCTTGTAGCGCCCGGCAGCGACGGCAGCGGTCGAGCCACGCACGTCCGTAACGAAAATCAGCCAGTCCGGTGGCGCATCATGATAGTGACGCTCATCCGTGATGCCGTCCAGCGTGGTGAATGCGGGCAGTTGCGCGTAGAACGCTGCGCTGTCAATGCTGCCCTTGCTGTCATTGCCGTGCTCGCCACCCTTGCTGTTCATTGCATGCCTATCCTGCAGACCTTGCCCTTCGGCGATCCCTTTCATCGATCCCTTTCATCGATCCCTTTCATCAACCTGCCTGCATCGCGCGCAGCTCGTCATTGGTGTGTCGCAGCCGCTCGGCCAGTGCGATCGACAGCGACGAGAATACATGCGAGGCCATCGCCGGGTCGCGCGCGGCCAGCAAATCAAAATCCGGACGCGGCAGGATCAGCAGTTCGCAATCGGCAGCTGCGATCACCTCGGCCGAGTGCGCATGATGATCGAGAAAGGACATCTCGCCAAAGAACTGACCGCGCCCGAAGGTGGCCATGTGCATGCGGTGGCCGTGCTCCAGCGTGAGGTCAATGCGCACCACGCCGCGCGCGATCAGCATCAGCGAATCACCGGGAGTGCCGGCAATGAAAATGGTCTCGCCGGCCTCGTAGAAGCGGCGCTGCACACAACTCTGCAGGGCGTGCAGCGTGGCTGGCTGCATATCGGAGAACAACTCGAAATCGGCCAGCGCCAGTGGCTGCGTATCGTCGGCATGGATGCCGGCCTCGCGCAGCGTATTGTCCTCGACCCATTCCAGCGCGTCGCTGAAATCATCGAACAGCCGGATCGCGGCTGAACCACGCGTGACGCGCAGCTCATCGAGGTAGCCACGCAAGTCGCGTCCGCTCGGCAACGTCTCCGGCACGCGTGACAGTACCAGTGTGGCGCCGCGTTCGGCCAGCTGGTTACGCACGCGCTCGAGCATATGAGCGGCGGTCATGTCGAGCGATTGCACGCGCTGCAGGTCCAGCACCAGATGCCGCGCATGCGCGATCTCGGGTTCGAGCGTCGAATACAAGGCGTCGGTATTGCCGAAGAACAGGCTGCCCTGCAATTCGTAGATCACATTGCTGCCACCGAGACGCTGCAAGGCTTCGCGCTCTTCGGCCATGCGCACGCGTTTGGAGAACGTAGTGTCGCCGCGCGTCTGGTGGCGCAGCGTCGAGCTGTGGCTCTGCTCGCGGATGAACATCAGGATCGCGAGCGCAATGCCAAGGCCAGACGCCGCAATCAGGCTGATGGTCTTTGCGACCACCACCACCGCGATGATGACGATGAAATCCAGCACCGTGGTCTTCGAGCGCGCCAGTTCGACCAGGTGCCAGTCGATCATGCGCACGCCGATCACGATCAGCAGACCGGCCAGCGCCGCGATCGGGATCCAGCTAATGAGCGGCGTCAGTAGCAGGAAGGCCAGCAAGGCCCAGCCGCCCTGGAATACGCCGGACAGCCGCGTCATGCCGCCGCTGGCCTTATTGACCAGCGACGGGCCCATGGTACCGGCACCGGGCGTGCCGCCAAACAGCGATGCGGTCAGGTTGCCCAGCCCCTGCCCGATCAGCTCGCGATTGGAGTCATGGCGGGAGCCTGACATCGCATCCAGCACCAGACAGGTTTTCAGCGTATCGATGGAGAGCAGCACCGCCAGCGTGGCAGCCGGCACCAGCACTTGTTCCCAGCGCGGCAGGCTCACTTGTGCAAGGCTGCTCCAGGTCGCGACCACGCCATCGAGCAAGCCCTCCGGGCCCGACGCGAAACGACCGATCACGAAAGGATTGTCATCCAGCCTTGCCAATGCAGGTTGCGATGACAACGCAAGCAGCCAGTACACGATGACGCCGGCGGCCAGCCCCTGGATCACGGCCGGTACTTTCGACGGACGACGGGCCGCCAGCAGCATGGTGATGGCCGTGGCCGCGCCGACCAGCAGGCTCGCGGGCTGCCAGGCCGCGGGATCTGCGATCGCCTGCAACCAGTTCAATTCCTTCGGTGCGCCCAGTAGTTTGGGCAGCTGGCTGCTGACGATGATGAGGCCGACACCGGACAGATAACCGCTGACCACCGGGAAGGGCATGTAGCGGATCAGCTGGCCAAGGCGCAGCACGCCGAAAAGGATCTGTACCAGGCTGCTGCACGCCGCGACCAGCAGCAGGGTCAGGAGTATGAACGCCGGCGCATGCCCCTGCGCAGTCATCTGGATCGTGAGTGCGGACAGCACGGCTGCTGCCGGCGCGCATGGTGCAGAGATCAGGCGTTGGGTGCCACCGAACAGCGCGGCGATCAGGCCCAGCAGCGTGACGCCGATGATGCCGGCAATCGCGCCTTGCGCGCCGAACGCCGGGCCGAGCGGTGCGAGGATGGTCACGCCAAAGGCGATCGCCGAAGGCAATGCGACCATCATTGCCGCCAGTCCGCCCCACAAGTCACCGCCGAGATGCCGCGTGCTGAGCGTGGCGCTCGTCATGGGCCTGTCTCCTGTTGTCTTTATTGTTGGATGTTGTGCCAGCGAGTATAGGCTGCGCCACTGCTTATGGCGAACACTTGCCGGATTGAGAACGCGCGCGCACGTTTACAATCGCGGTCAAACCTACTGATGCCGATGATGTTGTTCTCCACGGATTCGTCCACCAAGACACGTTTCATCACAGCGCACGTCGCCACCGATCATGTCACGCTGGCGACGCATGCACTGCTGCTGTTATTGGCGATTGCCGCGCTGCTCGCGCTGCGACGCTGGCCGTGGGCATTCATGCTGTCGATCTGGCCCGGCACGGTCGCGCATGAACTGCTGCACTACACCGCCGGCCTGCTGACCGGCGCTCGCCCGGTCGCGCTCAACCTGCTGCCGCGCCGCCGGCTCGAAGGTGGCTGGGTGCTGGGCTCGGTCGCGTTCGCGCGCCTGCGCTGGTGGAACAGCGTGCCGGTCGGACTGGCGCCGCTGGCACTGATGCCGGCCGGTGGCTGGGTCTTCCTGCAATCCACCGAATGGCCTCTGCTGTCAGCAGAGAGCGCCGGCTGGAAACTGGTCGCGGTGCAGTGCCTGGTGGCCGGGTGGCCCAGTCCGAAGGACTGGGCGCATGCGATCGTGGGGCTCATGGTGCTGGCCGCGCTGTCCGTGGGCGGCTATCTGTTGTGGCTGAAGCTGATCACGTGATCAGGCTCGCCGGGTGATCACGATGGGGCACGCCGGATCACGCCGGCTGTGCATCCAGTTCGTCAAAGGCCGACACCCGATTGCGGCCGCCCGCCTTCGCGCGGTACATCGCCTGGTCGGCCTGTTGCTGGATCTCTTTCATCGTCTGCTCGCTGTGCTGATTGCGCGCGACGCCGATACTGGCGGTGATTTTCAGCTGGCGCTCGCCGATCGATGGCATCAACCCTTCGATCGCCGTACGGATGCCCTCGGCCAGATGCTTTGCCCCCTCCATATCGGTATTGGGCAGGAAGATGCAGAACTCTTCACCGCCGATCCGGCCCAGCGCATCGCTGGCGCGCAGGTTGCGTGTGAGGCAGTCTGCGACAGATTTCAACACGATGTCGCCGGCCGCATGGCCATACGTATCGTTGACGGACTTGAAGTGATCGAGGTCGACGAACAACACCGCATACGGCGCATGATTGCGTTGCGCGACGCGGATCATGCTGTCGCAGATCTCGTAATACGCGCGCGCATTCAGCACGCCGGTCAGCGTGTCGCGCGTGGCCAGTTCATGCAGCTTGCGGTTCGAATCGCGCATCCGCACAAAGAACCAGATCGACTGCCGCGCATACGCGTGAAAGAACACCGCGAAATAAATCATCGCGATAACGCCGGTCGCAATCGCATTCGGCGAGTACGGCGAGGCGACATAGGGATTGATCGCAACGAAACCAATGACGATGAATGCCGTCATGATGCCGCCGGCAAGCCGACCCAGCAGCAGGTACACCCCCGGAATGTTCGTGAACAGCCACAGAATGCGCAGCTCGTCATTCGGCACATAGATCGCTGCCGAAAACAGTTCGATCAGGCTCGCGATCTCATAGGTCCACGCAATCGCAAGGAACCAGTGCTTGCGGCCACGCAGCGCTGCCCACAGCACAAAGCTGGTCGCCGTGAACCAGCGCATGGAGCGCATATGCGTTTCCGACAGCGGCGGCGAGATGCCCGACTCGATCAGCCACAGGAACAGTCCGGTCGTGATGCCGCCGAACAGCAGCAACACCGTCAGGAACTTGAACTGGAATTCGCGAAACTCCTCCCCCTCCGGGAAGTCGACGCGGCCGAAAAAGAAGCGGGACAGGAAAGTCATCAGTGATGTTTCTTTCGTGCAAACATTATCGAGTTTAGGGCATTTTCGGGCAATCGCCCAGCGGTCCCGGGGTAGTCCGAACGTGACGAGAGGCGAGGATTCCCAATCCGGCAAGCCCTGCCCGGACCCAGCCGCGGCGCAAACTCGGGCAGCGATTGATGGCTTTATCTCAGTAAATTGCCATCGGGCAATGGTATAGTTTTCCGGACGATGTGACGATCCCTGTCCCTCACTGACCGCTTACCGCTTACCGCTTACCGCCATGTTCCGCGATCACCACCGCTACCTCTTCGCCCGCGCGCTGACCCTGCTGCTGGCCTCCGTGCTGGCTTGCCTGTCGCCGGCCGCATCGGCCGACACCGAGAATTTCGGTAACTGGATGGTCGGCACGATCGAGGGCGGTGAAGGCTTCTTTGCCGCGACCGTCAATGACAGCAATGCGGTGCTGGGCCAGTACTGCTATCTGGAGTCCGGCGATTGCCTGTGGCTGCTGGCCACCAGCACCAATTGCGAAGAGGGCGAACGTTATCCGGTGCTGGTGAACGCCGACGGCGGATCCGCACAGCTGGAACTGGTGTGTCGCAAGCTCGGCAAGAAGCCGCGCTACATCTTCACCAACTTCGATGCGATCGACAAATCGGTGCGCTCGTCATCGAAGTACATTGGCTTCGCATTCCCGCTGCAAAGCGGCCTGTTCTCGGTAGACCGCTTCCTGCTCGATGGTGCAGTCGAATCGCTGCTCAGGATGCGCACTGTTGCCAAGGGCGGCACGCGCAAGAAAGGCGGTGGCGGCGCTGCGCCTTCAACGAAGAGTTACAAGCTCTGACGTACTCTGAGCGATCCCGAACCACCGCTCGCGATCCATGACAACCCGGAACAGCTTTTTGTCCTGACACCAATGGTGGTGACTCGTGATTTCACGCAAGTGCATCGCGTCGCCCCAACCCTTCAGCCAGCAGTGAAAGCACCAGCGTATTCAGACTCACGCCCTCGGCTTTCGCCCGCTCGGAAAGCATCAGATGTATGCTTTTCGGTACCCGCGCGACAAATCGCCCCGATACATCGGGTACCGGACCCGCGCGATACAAAGGACTCGGTATCGCTTTTCCCTCGTCCACCATTGCGGATATCCATGATGCGAATGCATCGCGACCGTTCCGGACCGCCTCTTCCTCGGTTTCACCATCGGACATGCAACCGGGTAGATCCGGAAAAGTAATCAGAAAACCGCCCCCGTCTTCTGCGGACAGCGGGCTCACGATATGGGCATAAGCTTCAAACGGATAAGGTGGTTGCGCCTTTCGCACCTTACGGACTCTTGTCTCATTCATTTGTTCATCTCCATCACGCTGTCCAGCAGACACAGGAATTGCTTGACATACACCGGCTTGATTGGCCGGTGAGCCGGCACGCACACCCCGCCGTCGATTCCCGGGTAACTGAACACATGATGACTGGAACCATGGTTTCTGCATGCAATACCGAAATGCAATGCGACCGCTAGCAGTTGCTCGACACGCCAGCCTTGCGGGTGGTTGCGCATGGATTCCAGGAGCTTTGACCGTTTGCTCACCCCGAAAATAGTACTGAATATAGTACTACATTCGAACGGCATGTTGGGCAAAACAGACAACGATTCGGGTATCGCGCCTGTGCAAATCAAAACAATGGCTTTCGCCAACCGCTGCGCAGATGCCGTTTGATTCGCGAGATCGAACGCTGAGGCCTGGAATCTCGTCCAACGGCATCAGGCGTTCACTTGACAAGGAAGAATTCACTCCGCGTCAGGACGACGCAGCCAGCGCTCCAGCCACGGCCATAAGCGTGGCAACAACAACAAAGCCAGTGCACTGGCGGTGAGGTTGAACAGGGTATGCACCATCGCCACCTGTTCACCGGCACTTAGCCCACTGTTCAGGATCGCACTCACGGCCGGCTGCAGCACGGTTGCGAAGATGACGACGCCCATAGCATTGAACAGCGTATTGATCCATGCCAGTTTGCGGGCAACGGTACCCAGTGAAGCACCGGCCAACAGCGCCGTCGACGTCGTGCCCATATTGGCGCCGGCCACCACCCACACGGCGGCTTCACCGGGCAGTATCTGCTCGGTCACAGCCAGCACCGCCAGCCCGCTGACGACCGACGATGACTGCACCGCTGCACTGACGACCAGCCCGAACAACAGCGCCGCTGCGGGGGACGCCAGCAAGGGCAGCCACTCAGTGGCATGCTGCGTGCCCCACTGATGCAGCGCCTGCGCAATCAAATCCAGCGCAAGAAAGATCAGACCGAAATAAAACACCGCCTTGCCATAAGGCCGGTATGCTCGCGGAGCGCCGAGTGACCACAGACCGCCAAGCGTGACAAAGACGGGTCCCAGACCAGCCACCTTCAGCGCAATCAACCAGGCGGTGAGCGTGGTCCCGACGTTCGCGCCGAGCATGATGCCGACACAGCCGCGTGTGGAGAGCGCCTTGCGATCTGCGAGGCCCACTGCCATCGAGGTCACGGCCGACGACGATTGCACGATGGCGGTGACCATGGCCCCGACCACCGCCGACAACCAGTCAACGCGTGTCACATACGCCAGGAAACGGCGCAGGCGCTCGCCGCCGAGTCGAGTCACTTCCTCTGAAAAGGCCGACAGACCGTACAGGAACAGCATCACCGCAGCGATCGCGGAGAATGACAGGCTGATGACTGCATCAACGACCATCTGAAGCTCCGTGCTTTTGGTTGGCCAGATGGGTGGGGCTCAGCGACTCATCGGTAGACATCATCATGATCACCGACGTTGACGAGAATGATCTCCTTGTCGGTAATGATCATCTCCAGCGTCACCCGATAGCTCATGTTGATCGACACACTGTGCAAGCCTTCGAGCCTGCCCTTCAGAGGATGCAAACGCAACGAAGGATGGTAGGGATTGGCTTCCAGCAGGCGCAGCGCCTTCGCATAGATAC
>JACCDV010470895.1_pt1 | contig 10081 bp, 9 predicted proteins | sample 7446131 | NCBI WGS metagenome assembly JACCDV01 (sample SAMN15323448, study PRJNA562643) | freshwater metagenome | isolation source: river surface water | place: USA:Blue River Watershed | collected 2017-08-17
CGCAATCACCGTGGCACAGACCAGCAACCAGAAGTTGTGGCTCCAGGCCGCATAGGCCGCCAGCAAGGCGGAGAACAAAGCGACCAGCAAACCCAGCTGAAAGGAGATGCGCCGCCCGAAACGCGACTGGGTCTTGGCCACCAGACCGGTGGACAAGGCGCCACCCACCACATAACCCATGACCGGCAAGGTGGCCATCCAGCCCAATGGGGCCATGGACAAGCCCACCAGGCCATTGATGGCGATGAAGGTGACGTTGTTCGTGAAGAACAGGCCCTGGCAAAGGGTCAGGAGGATGAGGTTGGCGTTCATACCCCGCAGTGTATCGGAGCAAACAGCTCAGGCATGGGCCCGCACGAGACCCTTCAGGGCGTTTTGGCCAACTCCTGCAGCAAACGGCTGCTCAGGTACAAGCGAGGCACGATGGAGTCGATCTCGATGTACTCGTCTTTGGCATGAAAGCCCCAACCGGCCAACCCCAGGCTCTCCAGCACGGCTGCTTTGCCGGAGCCGCTGGCAAAGCCAGCATCGGTGCCACCACCCGTGACAGGATGAAAAAACAGTTGCCGACCATCCAGTTCAGCATAGATGGCACGGGCACGTTGCGCCAGGGCCAGGCCCCGCTCGCCGGCCACATAGGGCGGACGCCCCACATCGAGGCTGACGTGCACATGCGTATCGGGCACACGATGGCTTTCCTGCGTCTTGGCCATCAGCGCCGCTTTGAGTTTGTCCGCCGCATCAGGTTTGAGCAAACGCACATCGGCTGTGGCCATGGCCTGAGCCGGAATCTGGTTACGCACTGCCCCACCTTGGGCATAGGTCCAGTTGAGCTGGGCGCCAGGAATGTTTTTAGCAATGTCTTGCGTGGCAAGCATCTGGTGCGACAACTCGATGAGGGCATTGCGCCCCTCATCGGGGGCGGCTCCAGCATGTGATGCTCGTCCTTTGACTTCCATCTTGGCGGTGGCAGTGCCCGCTGCAGCGAGCAAGACGCCTTCTACTTTGGCCATGGATTTGGCGGCCGTGGGTTCATACGACAAGACCACATCGTGCTCGGCCGCCAAGGTTTGAATCAAGGCGCCCGAGCCACCGGAGCCGATTTCTTCATCGGGGTTGAACAGCACGGTGACAGTGGCATAGTCGTTCCAGCCCAAAGACTTGAGCACACCCAAAGAATGCAAGATGACGGCGATCCCGCCCTTGTCATCGGCGATGCCCGGACCGTACAGGCGGTTGCCTTCGAGCTTGTAGGGCTGACTGGCCAAGATGCCATCGGGGTAAACCGTGTCCATGTGCGCGATCAACATGGCCTTGAGTCGGCCCTTTCCAGTGAACACGCCTTTGACCATGACGCGATCACTGTCCGATGTTTTGATGCGCTCGGTTTTGGCGCCCAAAGCGTTCAAACGGGCTTGCGCATAATCCGCCACCTTGACCAGCCCCGGCAAATTGGCCGAGCCCGATTCGATCAACACCAGTTTTTGCAAAGTTTCAATGACAGCGGGCTGTGCAGCTTCGGCGGCTTTGAACACCGCATCATCGCGCTGCTGCGCCTGCGCCGCACCTGTCAGCGCCACGAGTGCCAGGGTGATGAGTTTGGCCAGAGGAGAACGGGGCATGTTTTGGTCTCGAAAAAAACACCCATGCTAGGCACGCTTTCGGCCCTTGCCAACGCGAACAAACCCGATGGACCTGTCGCCTCAGCGCAAAGCCAAGACGGCCAAAACTGCCAAAGGCGCGGTTTCGGCCCGCAGCACGCGGGGACCTAAAGTCACGGGCACAAAACCCGCACTCAAAGCCAATGCCTCTTCCGCAGGGCTGAGCCCCCCTTCCGGGCCGCTGAGCAAGGTCACGTCCACCTGACCTTGAACGACTGCGGCCAAGGGGCGGGTGCCGTCTGATAAGGACAAGACCAGACGCAAGCCGGTGTCAGCACCAGCGGGGTGCTCAGCCACCCACTGCGCCACGCTGCAGGCTTTGTCGATGCGGGTCACGCGGTTGCGACCGCACTGCTCGGCAGCGGCCACGGCCACACCTTGCCAGTGCGCGAGTTTCTTGTCTGCCCGTTCGCCCTTGAGCTTGAGCACACTGCGCTCGGCAGTGACCGGGTTGATGCTGGCGGCGCCCAGCTCGGTGGCTTTTTCGACCAGCCAGTCCAGGCGCTCATTGGCGGTGATGCCGGCCAGAAAATGGACTTGGCAGGGCGCTTCCCGCTCCACAGGGTGGTGTGCGCCCACCTCCACGTCGACATCGCTGCGGCCCATGCGGGTCACCGTGGCGTCGAACTCGCCGCCTTCGCCGTTGAACAAGGTAATGACATCGCCCGGCTGCATGCGCAAAACCTGCACGTGGCGGGCGGCACCCGGCGGCAAGCTCAACGCCAAGCCGGTGTGCAGGGGGGCAGGGCAATGAAAGCGCGGCATGTTCACATGCGCCCGTAGGCAAAGCCGACCAAAGGCGTGGTGCCCTCGATCTCGTCGATCACCTTGAGCAGGGGGCCGAGTTCGCGGTAGCGGTCGCAGGCCTTGCGAATGTAGTGGATGAAGCGCGGGGCATCGGCCAGGTATTTGGGTTTGCCGTCGCGCAGGGTCAGCCGCGCAAAAATGCCGGCCACTTTGAGGTGACGCTGCAAGCCCATCCACTCCACGGCGCGGTAGAAAGCGCCAAAGTCACTGTGCCAGTCTTCAAAGTCCATCAGCCCGGCTTTGCGGGCCTTTTCCCAATAGCGGATGGTGATGTCGAGCACGAAGTCTTCGTCCCAGGTCAGGAAAGCGTCGCGCATCAGGCTGGCGATGTCGTAGGTGACGGGGCCGTAGACCGCGTCCTGAAAGTCCAGCACACCGAGTTGCTCGCTATGGTGGGGCATCATCAAATTGCGCGGCATGAAGTCGCGGTGCACATACACGCTGGGGGCAGCCAGGTTGCGCTGCACGATCAGGGCAAAGGCCTTATCCACCGTTTCTTTGTCCTGGCCTTGCAGCTGCACGCCTTTGTGCTGGGCCAGGTACCAATCGGGGAACAAGCTCAGTTCGCGGTTCAGCAGGGCCTGGTCATAGGGCGGCAACACGCCGGGGCGCGAGGCCAACTGCCACTGGATCAGCGTGTCCACCGCCTGCATGTACAAACCATGGTTGGCTTGGGGGCGTTCGGCGTCGATGGCCGACATCATGGTGGCGCTGCCCAGATCGTTCAACAGCATGAAGCCGTGGGCCTCGTGCCAGTCCAGCACTTCGGGCGCTCGGAGCCCCGCGTCCTTCATCAAGGCCGCAATCTTGACAAACGGTTGCGAGTTTTCCTTGTCCGGCGGCGCGTCCATCACGATGCGGCTGTCGCCTGCCGTTGTGTCCACGCGCAAATAGCGGCGAAAGCTGGCATCGGCCGAGGCGATGCGCACCGTTGCAGGCAAAAGCCCTTGGGCGGGTGCGATGCTGGCCATCCAGGTATTGAACAGGGCTTGACGGACCGGATCGGCCCAGCTGACTTCAGAAGTCATGACGGGGGAAGAAGTAGGGTGGCTCATGGATAATCCCATTCTACAAAGCCCGCTCATGGCCCCCATGGCCCTTGCGGGCCATCTTGCCCTTCCATATCACCTGATCTGTGCTGACGTCTCCTGCATTGCCCCATCTGTCCCGCATCCCTGCTGCGCCACCCATTGTGGGTGCCGTGGCTTTGGCCGTGCTGTGGGTGCTGAGCGGCCAGGCACACGCCCAGACCACGGGCCTGACATTGCGCAGCAGCCCCGTGCTGGAAGAAAAAATTTCCGAACGCCAACGCACCGAGGGCGCCATCTTTGTCGGCGGAGAGCAGATCACCGCGCGCCCCGACATGGACCTGGTCATCGAAGGGCAGGCCACCGTACGCCGCCCCGGCCTGTCGATCAAGGCCGAGCGCATCGAATACGACCAGTCCCGGGACATCGTGAATGCCACAGGCCATGTGCGTGTCAGCCGTGACGGCAGCATGTTCGAAGGCCCCCGCGTCAAGCTGCAGGTGGACAGCTTCCAGGGCACTTTTGAACAGCCGACCTTTGAGCTGTACCGTGCTGGTGGCCATGGGGATGCATCGCATGTCGAATTCATCGACGACAAACGCCAAACCATCCATCAAGCGCGCTACACCACCTGCCGGCGAACACCCGGCCCCGAATGGTTGCCGGAGTGGTTTGTCAAAGCCACGCAAATGACCATCGATGAAGAAGAATCGACGGTCCAGGCTGAAGGTGTGCAGTTGCGCTTTCACGATGTACCGGTGATGAGCGCCTCGTCTGTGAGTTTTCCGCTGACGGATGAGCGCAAATCCGGCTGGCTGCCGCCCTTGATCGGCATGGACTCGGTCAGCGGGTTGACCATGTCCTCGCCCTATTACGTGGACATTGCCCCCAACCGCGATGCAACCATTACCCCGTATTTGATGAGCAAACGCGGCGCATCGGTGGACAGCGAATTTCGCTATCTGGAGCAAGACTACAAAGGCCAGGCACGCCTGAACCTGATGCCCTCGGACAGCCTGCGTCAACAGACGCGCTGGGGCTTGTCCACACAGCACAGCGGCAGCATCGACTCCGGTCTGGATGCGGTGGGCCGTGTGGGTTTGGGCCTGACGCTCAACCGGGTCAGCGATGACAACTACTGGCGCGACTTCCCCCGCGCAGGCCTGGCCTTGACGCAACGTCTGTTGCCCTCCACCGGTGCGCTGTCCTGGGGACGAGGCGATTTCAGCATGACAGCCCAGGTGCAACGCTGGCAAACCCTGCAAATCGCCACCGGAGCCATCACCCCGCCTTATGACCGTGCGCCGCAAATCACCATGCGCTACGGACAGTGGAACGCCGAAGGACTCGACTGGTCAATCGTGGGTGACACCACCCGCTTTGAGGCCGATTACTCGCGCATCCCGAGCGTGAGCGCAGCCACTTTGGCCAGCTTGCGCAATGGCGAGCGCAGTTATGTGCAAGCCCAGGTCAGCCGTCCTTGGGTCCGCCCTTGGGGCTTCATCACCCCCAAGCTGCAATTGCATGCCACCCGTTATCAGCTGGACAACCCCTTGACCAGCACCGGGGACAGCGCCCTGAACAGAGTTTTACCGACCGTCAGCGTGGATTCCGGCTTGGTGTTCGAGCGTGAAACCAACTGGTTTGGCAAAGACATTTTGCAAACCCTGGAACCTCGCGCCTTTTATGCGCGCACACCCTACCGCGACCAGCGCTTGTTCCCGATCTACGACAGTGGTGCGGCCGACTTCAACCTGTCGACCATCTACAGCGAGAACCCCTATGTGGGCCATGACCGCTTGGTGGACAACAACTCGCTGACCCTGGGTGTGACCAGTCGCTTGTTCGATTCGACGTCTGGCGCAGAAATGCTCAAACTGGGCATGGCCCAACGCATCCGCTTTGACGATCAGAAAGTGATTCTGGATCCTTCAAATCCATTTAACACTTCGCCAACACCCGTGTCTTCAGGTTTGAGCGACTTGTTGCTCGGCGCTGGTATACGCTGGAACGAACGCTGGACTTTCGACTCGGCGGTGCAAGTCAACACCCAAACCGACAGCGTGGTGCGCACCACCTTGCAAAGCCGCTACAACCCCACGCCTTACCGTGTGTTCAACACCGCGTATCGCCTCAACAAAGGCGTCAGCGAACAAGTCGACATCGGCTGGCAATGGCCCATCAACGACCTGTGGGGCGGCGGTGACCGTGAGGCCGAATCCGCCTGGAGTCGTACCCGTGGACAAGGCTTGGGGCCTGACCGCTGGTACAGCGTGGGCCGCATGAACTTCAGCCTGACGGAAAAACGGCTCGTGGACACCATCATCGGCTTCGAATACGATGCCGGATGCTGGCTGGGACGCATCGTCTTTGAGCGCCTGCAAAGCACTCTCAGCACGTCCAACACACGCCTGTTTTTCCAGTTGGAATTTGTAGGCTTGGCACGGGTGGGCTCCAGCCCCTTGCAGAGCCTGCGCAACAACATCACCAATTACCAATTCCTGCGCGACAGCACAGCACAACCGAGCCGATTCCAGTCTTATGAATGATCTTCTTTCCTCCGTCCGCACTGTCGGGCTGAGCTGTGCCCTGGCCTTGGCCTCTTGGCTGGGCTGCTCAATGGCCGCCGCGCAGACACCGCCCAGCGTTCCCCGTCAAGCCGATTTCATTGTGGCGATTGTCAATGCAGAGCCCATCACCAACCAGGAAGTGCAAGCCTTGCGACAACGCATGACGCGTGAGGCCACCAGCCGAGGTGCAAGCATCGATACAGCACAACTGACCCGCCAGGCCCTGGAGCAACTGATCAACGAAAAGGCACAACTTCAACAAGCGCGCGAAAGCGGCATCAAGATCGAAGAAGACGCGATTGACCAAGCCGAGATGAACGTTGCGGCCAACAACCAGATCACACGCGACGAACTGCGCAAACGCCTGGTCAAAGACGGCTTGACGGTGAAGGCTTTTCGCGATCAATTGCGCGATCAATTGATGATCACCCGGGTGCGTGAGCGCGAAGTAGAAGCCCGAGTGCGTGTGAGCGATCTGGAAGTCGAGCGCTACCTGCAAGAGCAAATCCAGGCCCAAGGCGGCCAGGCACCCACCGAGTTGAATTTGGGCATGATCCTGATTGCGGTGCCCGAAAACAGCACAGAAGCACAAATCAAGGCACTGCAAGAGCGTGCCGATGATGTGGCGCGTCGCGCGCGCAGCGGTGAAAATTTTGCCGACTTGGCCAAGCGCTTTTCACAAACCAGCGACAAAGGTGTCAATGGCGGTGAAATGGGCCTGCGCGCCACAGAACGTTACCCCGAATTGTTTGTGAACGCCACCCGCGAACTTCGCGTGGGCGTCACATCGGCTGCGGTGCGCTCGGCTGCTGGTTTTCACATCCTCAAAGTCATCGAACGGCGTCAAGGCCAAGCCACCTTGATGGTCACGCAAACGCGTGCGCGCCACATTCTGCTGCGCCCCACGGCGCAAATGTCTCAAGCCCAAGCGGTGGCCCGGCTGAATGAATTGCGTCAGAGCATCATCTCCGGTAAAGCCGACTTTGCGGCCGTGGCCCGTCAGATCTCGCAAGACGGCAGTGCTGCGCAAGGTGGCGACCTGGGCTGGGCCAATCCGGGCATGTTCGTACCCGAATTCGAGCAAGTCATGAACCGACTGCGCCCCGGCCAGGTGAGTGAGCCACTGGTCTCGCGTTTTGGCGTGCACCTGATCGAAGTGACCGACCGACGCAACGCGCCGCTGTCTGACCAGGATCAGCGCACCATCGCCCGCAATGCGCTGCGCGAGAAAAAACTCGACGAAGCCTATGTGAGCTGGGTTGAAGATGTGCGCGGTCGCGCCTATGTCGAGATGCGCGAGCCGCCTCAATGAAACACATTGCCCGCAAACGTTTCGGTCAACACTTTCTGACCGACGGCGGCATCATCGATGCCATCGTGGACGCCATCCACCCACAACCGGGTCAACCCATGGTCGAAATCGGCCCTGGCCTGGCCGCGCTCACACAGCCTTTGGTCGAACGTCTGGGCCACCTGACCGTGATCGAGCTGGACCGCGATCTGGCCGTTCGGCTGCGTTTGCATGAACAGCTCACGGTGGTCGAATCGGACGTGCTCAAGGTCAATTTCACAGAGCTGTCGCAAACCATGTTGGCCGCGCAAACCGCGTCGAACCCCAGCAGCAAGATCCGTGTTGTGGGCAACCTGCCCTACAACATCTCAACACCCATCCTGTTCCACCTGCTGGAGCATGTGGCCGTGATCGAAGACCAGCACTTCATGCTGCAAAAAGAAGTCATCGACCGCATGGTGGCCCAACCCGCCACCTCGGACTACAGCCGCCTGTCGGTGATGCTGCAGTGGCGGTATGACATGGCCAATGTGCTGTTCGTGCCGCCCGAAAGCTTTGATCCACCACCGCGTGTGGACAGCGCCGTGGTGCGCATGGTGCCGCTGGCCCAACCCCCGGTGGTCAATGTGAAGACACTGGAAACGTTGGTGCAAGTGGCCTTCAGTCAGCGCCGCAAGATCTTGCGCAACACGCTGGGCAAATGGCTGGATGAAAAAGGCTTTGGCGGCACGTTTGATCTGCAACGACGCGCCGAAGAAGTGCCTGTTGCGGAATTTGTAGCCCTCGCACAATCTGTTTGAAGCGCTGCAGACGCCTACACAACACGCCAAAGAAAAAGCCCGTCAATGACGGGCTTTTTGATGGGAGCCGCCGTCGGCGGCTTCATGCGAGTTCAGGCTGCGGCGAGCCAATAACCTGCATTGAATGGGCTGCTCATGCGCAGCGCCAAAGGCGACACGTCCACCAATTTGTCGGTGGGCATTTTTTCGCCTTCTTCGACCGCTTCGGCCATCACGGCGTCTTCGGTTGGTGCCTCAATCGCCCGTCCTGCTTGGCTGTTTTGCGCAGAACGGGCTACAGAAAAGAATAGAAGCATCGGAAGGGTATTTTCCGGTCTCCCCAGTAATCAGCGGTGTCACGGAAGATGTCCAGCAATTGCTCGCGTGCTTCCTTGTCAAATTTCACGTGGGCAGGAATTTGCTCCAACACCACAATGAACCCGGGCTGTGGACCCGACTTGTGCAAAGGGTCGGTCATGCAGTCGTACAGGGCATCAAAGTTCTTGCCGAAGTGCGAAGGCAGAGTGAATTGGGCGCCAATCAGGTCCAGCACGTCTTGTTTGCTCTGGGCTTCAGCCAGGTTGGCATACAAAAAGTGGTGGCCCAAGCCTTGGGCGGCCTCTTGCAAGTCGCTCACGCGGTAAGCGCGGATCGACTGCACGATGTTGGACCGGACGCCCTTCAAGGGCGCCTCCTGGTCCTGGCGAATCGGCATGTCCATCTCCGTGGTTCTTTCTTTCAAGCTAAAAATCAGTTCTGGGTGACAATTTCGCGAAAACTCGCGTAATGGTCCTGGGTGTAGTAGCAGGCTCGCGGATTGCGAGGCTCCTGTCCACCACACACGATGCGTCGGGCGCCGCGATCACGCGAACCGGGGGTCTTGACGGTGTATTCACGGTAGTAACCGCGTTCTTGACGCGGCAACTGACGTTCGCGATTGCCAAAAACAACCCCGTCCTTTTCATATGGAAAAGGACCACCCTGTCGGATGAGCTGGTAAGTGGCTTGACCTTCTCGCGGCAAATCTGCCACCAACATCGTTGGTGAAGTTGCCACTTCGGTTGCGGTTCTGGCCTGCACCAAAACAGTGCAAACCATCAAAATCACACCGACAATCACTGTGAACCAGCTTTGCCAGCCGTGGTTTTTGAACGCGACCTTCATGAAAACACCTTTCAAGAGCTCCGGGTTAACCCGAAAACTCGAAGGCGCTAGTGTGATGCAATTGTCACAAAAATGCAAGCACTTGCATCTTTAATAAGCAACGCATCCAAGGGTTTAGTCCTTGGAAGTTGGTGCTTGCTCTCGCATTAACACTTAACGGGCAGCGTTCGCATCCGCCACGGTCAAGGCCGTCATGTTCACAATCCGGCGCACCGTGGTGCTGGGCGTCAGGATGTGCACGGGCTTGGAAGCACCCAGCAAAACCGGGCCCACCGCAATGTTGCCGCCAGCGGCCGTCTTGAGCAGGTTGTAAGCGATGTTGGCCGCGTCGATGTTGGGCAGAACCAGCAAATTCGCATCCCCGACCAGCGTGCTGTTGGGCATGATGACATGCCGCGCGGCAGCGTCCAGGGCCACATCGCCGTGCATCTCGCCATCGACTTCCAGCCAAGGCGCATTGCTGCGCAGCAGTTCCAGCACCTGACGCATCTTGACCGCGCTCGGCTGATTGGACGAGCCGAAGTTGGAGTGCGACAGCAAAGCGGCTTTGGGCTTCAGGCCAAAACGGCGCATTTCTTCAGCGGCCATCACGGTGATTTCGGCCAGCTCTTCAGCCGTGGGGTCGTAGTTCACATGAGTGTCGAGCATGAACACCTGGCGACCGGGCAGCATCAAACCGTTCATGCAAGCGAAAGTGTTCACGCCCTTGCGCTTGCCCACCACCTGATCGATGTAATTGAGGTGCATGGGGTTGGTGCCCCAAGTGCCGCAAATCATGCCG
>JACCDV010576745.1_pt1 | contig 10081 bp, 4 predicted proteins | sample 7446131 | NCBI WGS metagenome assembly JACCDV01 (sample SAMN15323448, study PRJNA562643) | freshwater metagenome | isolation source: river surface water | place: USA:Blue River Watershed | collected 2017-08-17
GCATCTGTCTCCTACACCTTATCGGCCAACGTCGAAAACCTCACCCTCACCGGCTCGGGCAACGTCAACGGCACTGGTAACAGCGGCACCAACACCCTCACCGGCAACAGCGGCAACAACCGCTTAGTTGGTGGCGCAGACGCAGACAACTTAGATGGGGGTGACGGCATCGATACGGCTTCTTATGCAGGCTCTGCTGCGGTCAATGTTTCTTTGATTACTAATGCGGTCAATACAGGGGGCGATGCCCAAGGAGATGTTTTAAGCAACATAGAGAACCTCATTGGCAGCAGCAACAACGACACATTGACTGGCAACTCCAGCAACAACACCTTGGAAGGTGGAACTGGGGCAGACACTCTCGACGGTGGAGTTGGTGTCGATACCGTGTCGTATGCGAACTCTACCGCCGCAGTCACCGTATCCTTAGCAACTAATGCAACCAACACCGGTGGTGATGCACAGGGTGACACGCTCAGCAACATCGAAAATATTATTGGTAGCATTTTCAACGATACCTTAACTGGCGACACAAGTGTGAACCGAATCGAAGGCGGCGATGGCAACGACCGGCTAGATGGCGGTGGCGGCGCTGACACCTTGGTGGGCGGGGCGAATGACGACGCCTATGTGATCGGCAACACAGGGGTAACCATCGAAGACAGCTCGGGCAATGACACGGTGGAAAGCTCTATCGACTTCACGCTGCAAGCAGATCTAGAAAACCTCAAACTCATGGGTAGCTCTAATTTGAATGGCACCGGCAACGATGGTCCCAATGTCATAACTGGCAATAACGGCGATAACACTCTGACCGGAGGTAACGGCGCCGACTCATTAATAGGCGGCAATGGCAATGACAGACTGCTTGGCGGGAACGGTAACGATACGCTTGACCTTCGCACCAACAACCTAAACTTAACGGGCGACATTGCCCAAGGTGACGCTGGAGATGACACGGTCATCATTGCACAGAGCTTATTAAACGGCCACGTAAGCAACCTAGATGGCGGTTCTGGAACAGACACCTTGCGCTTGTACGGTAACGCTGGAGTGACTCTTGACATTAAAAACTTGAACGCCACAAACTTTGAAAAATTAGATGTGAGCACAGACACTAGCGCGAATAGCTTATTACTCAACAGTGAAGGCGTCATGAATCTGGTCAACAACACAAACGGCGCAGATGTCCTAACGCTAAGGCTCGGGGCAAATGACACATACAGCATACAAAACGAAGCAAACATCACGGTAACCCAAGGGCAAAGCATCAATTTCTACAATGGTTCGGTTTCTTCTGCTAATTTAATTGCCACAGTTAACTTTGAATATGCCTAACGCAGCCCCCACCATGCCCCAAGACCTAACCAACCTAAAGTCCTGGGCCACTTACATCTTCCAAGGCCGCTTAGGCTGGCTAGCTGCATCCAGCTTTTTCATCAACCTTGGCCTCATCATGCCGGCGTTGTTTGGCATGTTGGTGTATGACAAGGTGGTGCACAACGGCATTTTTGAAACGCTGTGGGCATTGGCTATTGGGGTGGTGTTGTTCTTGGCCGCTGAAATGACGGTGCGTGCCATTCGTGTGCGCGACATCGAGCGCGTGGCCTTGGCCATCGACAAGCAAATTGACCTACGCGTGTTCAACGCGCTCATGCAGCCCTCCTCTCGCAGTGGCATGCAGCCAGGCATGGCAGCGCGTTTCATGACGCTCTACCGCGACTTGTCTGCCGCCCGTGATTTTTTCTCGTCGCAGTATTTGGTGGCCTTGTCGGATGTGCCGTTTTTGCTAATGATATTTTTGGTCATCGGCGTTATCTCTTGGCAGCTGTTGGTCGTTGTGGCTGTGTGGGTGTTCATCTATGTCACCGTGGGCAGCTTGCTGAAAAACCGCGCCACCAACATAAGCAAAAAAGTGTCAGAGTTACAAGCCACCAAGCTGGCTTTATTGACCGATGCCATGTCATCGCTCGACGCACTACGCACCAGCCACGCGGGCCATGCGTTGCAACACAAATTCGCCCAAGCCTCTGACGAATTGGCCGACAACAACAACTGGCTGCGCCTAGAAATGATGGTGCAAACCCACTGGGCGCAAGCCGTGTATTTGCTCAGCTATGTCAGCCTGCTCGTCACCGGTTCTTATTTGGTGTTTGGCCAGTACATCACCGTGGGCGCGTTGATGGCGGTGTCTATGCTCAGCGGTCGCACGCTGGGTGCAGCGGGCCAAGTGCTCATGTCTCTGGGCCGCTGGCACGAGTTGCAGCAGTCTATGAAAGTGTTGGCACCTTACCTGTCAGTGTCGATCAACGAAGTGTCTGAGCAAACCCTGCACCGCCCCAGCACCAGCATTGAAGGGCACATTGCCATTCACCAAGTGGCACACAACTTTGCCAACGGCAATGTGGCGCTGCGCGAGCTCAACCTCAAAATCACACCCGGTGAACGCGTGGCCTTGGTGGGCCGCCCAGGCTCGGGTAAATCCACCCTGCTTCGCATCATGGCAGGCTCGATCGAGCCAACACAAGGAGAAGTGCGTGTGGACCATGTGGCTCTGCACAACATCGCCCCCAACGACCGCTTCAGCTGGTTAGGCTTCAAACCTCAAGAAGCCCCGCTCATGGCTGGCACGCTAGAGCACAACATCTTGGTCAACCTCGCCCCCGACGCCACACAAGAAGAACGCATGGCTGCCCTGCAGCGCGCCCTGCACTACTCATGCCTTGACCAAGATTTGAATGCAGGCACATTAAGTCTTGACCACGCCATTGAAGAATACGGTGCCAACCTCTCAGGCGGTCAACGCCAAAAAGTCGCCTTGGCCCGAGTGTTTGCCACCAACCCCAAAGTGTTGTTGCTGGATGAGCCAACCAATGGCTTAGACACCGAAACCGAAAACCTCATCGTTGAACGCTTGAGCCAAATACAAGGCATCACTCTGGTTGTGGTGTCGCATAACTCCAAAGTCCTCAGCATGACGCAGCGTTTGATTGTTTTGGAGCAAGGCCGCTTACTGGCTGATGGTTTAACTGAAAAAATGCTTAAGTCATAAAGTCTTCGATGTACCTATAAAATTGTTTGCACTATGTACATCGGACTATTAGAAGACGAACCCCACCTCGCGCAGCACGTGTGCGAAATCCTTGAAGGCGCTGGCCATACGGTCAACGTTTTCAGCAATGGGGAAGACATGGTCAAGGCCGTTGGACGTGACACCATCGACTTGTTTGTGCTCGACTGGCGTGTACCTCGCATGACCGGCATCGAAGTGCTTAAACACATTCGCGATGTGCGTGGACTAAAAGAACCCGTGCTTTTCTTAACCAGTCGCACAGACGAGCAAGACATCACCGAAGCACTCAATGCCGGTGCTGACGACTATTGCACCAAGCCCGTTCGCCCCAAAGAATTTTTAGCTCGCATCAATGCCATTTTGCGACGCACCTATCCTGACCGTGGCAACGAAGACACCACTCGTGTCTTGCTTGACTACTCATTCAACAAGCTAGACAACGCAGTTAGTTTTGGAGACCAAGTTGTCACGCTCTCTGAAAAAGAATTCAAGCTAGCCTTGTTTTTGTTTGAAAACCACGAACGTGCCGTCTCTCGCGAGCGTTTACTGCAAGAGATTTGGGGCGGCGCTGGTGATGCGCTTTCGCGTTCACTTGATGTGCACGTGTCTTGGCTTCGCAAAAAGCTCGACCTTTCCGCCACATCGCCCACCCTAAGACTCAAACCCATTTATGGATTCGGCTATCGCTTGATCGCTGTTAGCGAAAGCCAAGATGAATAAAACCGCTGCATTTGTATTGGCTGCATGCATCAGTGCAATGTCAGTTGCCCAAACCAAAGACAGTGATGATGAGTCGTCGTTCATCACCTACAAAATCAAAGCTGGCGATACGTTCAACCAATTTGCACAGAAATACCTGCAGCAGCCTGTTGACCTGAACGAGATCTACAAAGTCAACCCCATCAAAAGCATTGACCTTTTGCCTATTGGCGCAGAGCTCAATATTCCTCGTCAGATGCTCAAACATCGCCCATCAAAAGCGACGGTGATGAGTTTGTCTTGCAATGCGCCTATTCGGCAACAAGGCTCATCGAGCAAGCCTTTGGCTATTGGCACCGTTGTTACCGAGGGTGCAACCATCGAAGTGCCCGCAGAGTGCCATGTGTCATTGCTATTAGAAGATGGCTCCGTCATTCGCTTGCCATCTAGCGCATCTCTCAAAATCACCACCTTGCGTAAAAACGCCCTTGAGCCCGCACCCGAAGTTCGCCTAGACCTCACCAAAGGCCGTATCGAACTTGATGTGCAAAAGGGACGTGCCAAATCTACTCCCTTTGAAGTTCGCACACCTATCTCCATCATGGGTGTCCGTGGCACAGAATTCCGCGTGGGCTACTCACCCGAAGATCAAGCTGGCCAGGTAGAAGTGTTAGGCGGCACAGTACAAACGCGTGGCCGTGCTGACACAAAAGGCAATGCCATCACCAAGGGTTTAGGTGTGCCAATTGATGGTGACGGTAAAGCCCTAGCCATTGAAAAACTACTGCCACCACCTAGCTTTGAAAGCGCTGTGGCCACATCCGGCAGCAACCCATCTTTTGTGGCAAAACTCACCCCAGTGAAACTGGCCAACCACTACGTGGCAGACAACGCCAACACAGCCAACCTCACGGGCAATCGCTCCTCACAAAACCTCTTAGCGCCTGAGCTTTTCATTCCTCGCCTCACACGGCAAGCCACCTTCTACCAACTCTCGTCTGTCTCAGAAAGTGGTCTTGTCGGTTCTGAACGGCAATATGCTTTCTGTGCGCCTGCCGCTGATAAACCTCAGCGCTGTAGCGCGATCTTTGATGCCCCGTTAGCCGATGCCACCCCTATTGCTTTTACGCTAGCTCAGCAAACAGGAGATCAAGCTCAAACCTTGGTCAGCACCGATAACCTTCAAGCCAAAAATGGACGCTTTGCGATTCAAGGCTTGCCTGTTGGCCATTACAAATGGACCTTGTCATACGTCTTGCCTCAAGCAAGTGATGCGGTGGGCACCCCCACCGTCATCAAGCAATCGGGCGCGTTTGAGCTGCTCATCCTCTCATCCACCACGCCTTGAACGCGCATCTACAACGCAAAAAAAATCTTCGTCGTGAATGGTTGCTCACCTTCGCGATTGCTGTCTCGCTATTAGTCTTTCTTGTTTTTGCCGACATCGCGCGCCCGATGGGCAATGTGCTCTATGACCACTTCATGCGCTTGCATGGTTTCAAGAGCTCTAAAGACATCGTCATCGTCGCTGTCGACGACCGCTCGCTCGCCGAGCTTGGTGGATGGCCTCTCAAACGTGAAAAATACACACAGCTTTTAGAAACGCTCGACAACGACCGTTTCCGCCCCAAAGTCATTGGGTTTGACTTTTTATTTCTCGACCCATCATCGGATGACGAAGCACTGGCGCAACGAATGCGCAACTTCAACACGGTACTGCCACTTGAATTTCGCATTCAAGACAACCCACAACGTTCGCTCAAACCCACCCTCCCAGTTGCTCCTTTAGCCAACGCTGCAAGCATTGGTCATATCAACCTATCGTTTGACCCCGATGGTTTGATCAGGGGTATTCAACTGAGTGAACAAAGTTGGCCACACTTTGCGTTGCTATTGCATGCAAAAAACCAAACGACTTCAGCTACTGATTTAACAGGCACAGGCTATCGAAGATTTCGCATGGTAGACCCCACCATCGGATTCCCCATGGTGTCTTTAACCGATGCCATACAAGACAACTACACACGCTTGTTACTCAAAGACAAATATGTGTTGGTCGGCGTTACAGCGCCAAGCTTGGGCGATCGTTACCCTACGCTTTACTCTGGCATCAACAACGCCAGCACTCCAGGCGTGGCCATTTTGGCCAGCGTATTGCATGCATCCCTGAACCAGTCACTCATCGACATTGCACCGCCTTGGGCCATCTTTATTTTGGGACTTGTGCCACTGGTCACCATGCTCTACAGCTTGCTTCTGATGCAGCCACGTCATGCACTCTTGCTGGCGGGATGCATGATCTTATTAGGGGCAGGCATTAGCTATGCACTGCTGACCTACAACAACTATTGGATTGACCCAGTTCCCTTCACCTTGGTAGCCATCCTGCTGCAGCCTCTGTGGGCTTGGCGGCGTCTAGAAGCCATTGTCAAACTGATCGAAAACAAAGCCGCTGATCTTCAGCAACTACAGCCCACCAATCGCGCACAAGAAGCTGCGCGTCCATCACGCGAAATCGTCCTGCAATACGCCAAGTTGCTAGATCATGCTGTAGCCTCTGCCAGCTCTGAGCTCAACTTCTTGTCCATCATCGTGGATGAAATGCCAGATGCTGTGGCCATTTTTGATGGGCAAGGACACCTGCTACTTGGCAATCAGAAAATCAAGCAGCTACTTGGCGTTCAAACACTTGGCCCAGACTATCAGCTGTCTTCGCTTGCCCAACAGCTCAACTTGCCGCTCTCCGCCTTATCGGAAAACAACACACACACATCTCTAGCCACCCTACAAGGTACTCGTGACCTATTGCTTAAAACCACCTTGCTTGATGCGCCCTCGGGCGAGCAACTTCGCCTCATCATCTTGATGGACATCACCGAACTCCGTCAATCACAAACGCAACGCGACCGAGCATTGCAATTTTTGTCGCACGACATGCGTACGCCTATTGCCTCTATTCTTTCGCTGACTCGCAATACTGCTCAAACATCAGCGCCTCTTGAGCAGCAGCAAAAAATCATCCATCACGCCAAGGCGCTACTAAACATGATGGATGACTTCATCCTCACCGTCTCTGCCGAAGCACCGCAATACAACTTCAAGCAAGAATTGCTCGACAACCTGCTCAATGACGCCATTGAACAAGTGGCCGATCTTGCGGAAGCCAAGCAAATTAAGTTACGAGATGAGAGCGAGTGCACCAACGTATTTGTCAGGACCAACACGCGGCTCTTTGTTCGCGCACTTGTCAATTTGCTTTTCAACGCGGTCAAGTTCTCGCCCACTGGCAGCTCCATCACCATTCAAATCCGATGCGACAACCTAGAAGGCGAGTCGGCGCAAGCGTTGATTCAGCTATGTAATCCAGTAGAGCCTCACAACCAGTCTCTGGACCTCACACCCTCGATGCCTGGCTTTGGGCTGGGCTTAGATTTTGTGGATACCGTCATCCGCAAACACCAAGGAACGATTGAAAGGCACATCCCGCCATCGGGCATCGCCTCCGTGACGATCACACTCCCTTGCACCCTCGATTAATTTTCTTGTTTTAAACTCAAAAAGTTTTTAACGGAAACGCATTTTCAGATACCAATTTATTACCTCATACGCCAATTGGCGTATGTACGGGTTTACCTTGATTTTTTAAAATTTGGCAGTTATTTAACAAAACCAACAATATTGGTTTTTTACTGCCAAATATGAACCTCAACTGCTACAAGATTGTTTTCTCCAAACGCCTCGGCATGCTTGTCGCAGTGGGCGAACACACATCCTCCACAGGCAAAGCCGCCAGCGGCCAAGGCTGTCGTAGCTCTGTAGTGGCTGATGGTTTTGTTGGCGCCCTACGCTTCACTTTTGCTTCTGTTGCTTTAGCCTGCTTATCACTGGGGAACACCCAAGCTCAATCCACCCCCATCGCATCCACTGCCCTGCCCCAAGGCGGCAGCGTCAGCACTGGCTCAGCCACCATCAGCACCCAAGGTGCTGCCATGGCCATCACCCAATCCACCGACAAAGCCAGCATCAACTGGCAAAGCTTCAACATTGGCTCGGCAGCCTCCGTCAACATCGCCCAGCCCAGTGCTAACTCTGTGCTGCTTAACCGAGTCGTGGGCAACGACCCCAGCCAGATCTTGGGGCAGTTGAAGGCCAATGGCCAAGTCATCTTGCTCAACCCCAACGGCGTGCTGTTTGGCAAAGATGGCTCCGTCACAGCCAGCTCATTCACGGCCAGCACTTTTGCACTGAGTGATGCCGACTTCATGGCTGGCTACTACAAATACAAACGCAACGGCAGCACCGCTGCCGTGGTCAACCAAGGCACAATAGAAACTTCGGCCGGTGGCTTTGTGGCGCTGATTGGTGCCACCGTCACCAACGAGGGCACCATCCGAGCACCACAAGGTGATGTGCTGATGGCTGCCGCCGAAAGCGTGACCTTGCCTGAAGAGTTGGTCAAACCCCAACCTGCCACCACACCCAACACCGTAAGTGTGCGCATAAGCAAGCGCGTCCGCTTAGAGCTTGACCCTGCAGCTATCAACACCGCCGTCAACAACACCGAAAGTGGTGTGATCGTGACTGAAGGTGGCCAAGTGCTTCTGCAAGCAGCGGCACTCAGCTCAGCCGTAGCCAGCGTTACGCACAGTGGCAGCATTGACACCTCGGCCCCGCAAGCGGGTGCGGTGACGGTGTTGGCTGACAACGGCGTTATCAAGGTCGATGGCAGCATCAAAGCCAACAGCAGTGGTACAGACAGCCAAGGTCAAGCGCGCACGGGTGGCGACATCATCATTGGTCGCGATGAACTAACAGGCGTGCTGGCAGCCTCGACAAATGTCAGCGGTGCCAATCTCGAAAGCCAAGGCGGTTTTGTGGAAACCTCTGGTGATCATCTCTTAACCAATGAGATCCTCGTCAAAGCCAAAGACTGGCTGCTTGACCCCACCAGTATCAACATCGTTGCATCGAACACCGCCACGCCCGACACAGCATCTTCCACCGCAGGCAACACCACCACATTTCAAGATCAAACACCTCTGGGTGACCCCTCAACTGATACCAGTGAAGTGCTCAAATCAACGATTGAATCTGCTATCAATGCTGGCACAAGTGTCACCATCAAAACTGCAAATCCCAACAGCTCGGGTACAGGTGACATCACCATCAGCACTGCGCTGAGCTTTAACAATATAGGCAGCCAAGATGCAACGCTTCGTCTTGAAGCTGTTAATGGCATTACACAAAACAGTGGTTCATCTATCACAGCTACTGGATCAAAGCTAGTCAATGTAGAAATGGTCGCTGAGGGACGCTATGCAGGTGTGGCTGTCGCCCCTGGTGTTTCAGACCCAAACAGCAAGGGAATCACACTCAACAGCACTATGAGCACCAACGGTACGATTACATTGACTAGCACCACATCAAACAGTGCAGCCAACGGTGTGACATTTGCCAACGGTTCAGGCATTACTGCTGCCAGCTTCTCCGTAACTGGCACTCAAACATCGACATCTGGCGGCTCTGCAGGATCTGCACAAGCCTCAGGCATCATGTTTAAAGGCACCACTAATTTAAGCTCATTAACAGGCGCAAGCACAATCTCTGGTGACACCCGCAATACAAATGGATTTGGCGTGATGTTCTACCCGGGGTCTTCAACCCTCAACGCTGGTGCTGGCTCTTTGCTGGTTGAAAGTAGCACGAACAGCGTGGCTGGAATTCGCAGCGGGTGGGGTGGAAGCTCCACTATTAACACTAGTGGCACAGTCACAATTGGATCAAAGAACAATAACAAATCTGATTTGATGATTCAAGGCATCATCAACGCTCAGTCTGGCTCGCTCACATTACTTGGCAAATCAAACGCCACCAATGGCATTCATCTTTGGGACGGTGGCGGCCAGCAACCCAAAATTCTCGCCACCAACGCAGCCAGCATCACAATGAACGGTGAAAGCTCAGCAGCAATCGGCGCTTTTGGCATCATGCTCGGAGTTGCCAACACAGCAGTAATTAGTTCCGCGAGTGGTGCAATATCACTCTCTGGAACATCTACAACTAGCACCGGAATCTACGCCCAAAACAACAGCACTATTTCTAGCTCGAACGGAGGCAACATCACCCTCACTGGCACAGCAAGTGGCGTAACAAATGGTGGGGTAGGTTTAAACCTAACGAAAGGCAGTGTCACGACAAGCGGCCAAGTTCAACTCAATGGCAACTCAACCATTAACGTGGCAGTTCTCAATAACGCCACAGTCTCTGCCGGGAGCGTAGGTGTCACTGGTACAGCAACGGGCAACGGTA
>JACCDV010983670.1_pt1 | contig 10081 bp, 7 predicted proteins | sample 7446131 | NCBI WGS metagenome assembly JACCDV01 (sample SAMN15323448, study PRJNA562643) | freshwater metagenome | isolation source: river surface water | place: USA:Blue River Watershed | collected 2017-08-17
AATTAACAAGATACATTTTTTAACTAATTAATATTTATATATTAAACTTATCACGCATTATTATTAAATTTAGTATAATAAATTAATATAGTAAATTTATAATAATTAATTAGGTTAATATGATATTCAATCGCATAGGTAGTACTTTTTCGGAAGTATACGAAGGGTTAAAAGCGTTCCCTAAGGCGTCTTATAATTATTTTATATCAATTTTTAAATTTCCTTTAAGTAGTAAGATGGGCGGTCTGAAAGATCGCATGGTAGCCTCGATAAAAAGTATTGAACTACCTAAATTTAATTTTATTTCTAGATTTTTTAATCGAGTAACAACCCGTCTGCATCGGCCTGCTTCGATATTTGGTTTTAATGATAGCCACATGCGCGATCTTGAAACGATTTATCGACAAGCTCAAAACGACCCAAGTATTCAAATTAAAAGAGTAAGATCGGGTATTCGGCCTATGGGTGCTTTTAAGGCTCCTAAGACTACAGTTATTGTAACTCAAGGAAGTATAGATACTTCGTACACTTTTCCCCATAAAGTTGATTTTCATTTTGCTGATGGGAAACTTTCTGCCATCTATGTTAAGCATACCAGAGAGAAGCTTGGGAGCGGAGGTTTTGCGGTTGTTTATTTGACCCAAGAGCTTATTAGTTGTCAAGAGTTTGCGCGCAAACGGATGAGCGGTGGTAAGTGGGAGGAAGAATTTTTGAAACAAGCCTTGAAATTAACTAATAAACAGGGACTTTTTTTACCCGCAACGCTTCTATTAAGCGGTAATAAACCTAAAATAATTACCAAAAAAGGAATACCGTTATCTAATCACTTAAACTTTACAAACAACAAGCATTTAAGAAACGTCATGGAGGATTTATTGGTTGGATTAAATACTATTCATAGCATGAAGTTTACCAATCAAGAACTCGTAATTCCTAAAACTGGTGGTTTGCAAAAAATGATATTTGAAGAGACCATCATGAGTCATCAAGATATTAAACCTGGGAATATTCTTTTGCAAAAAGATCCTAAAAGAGGGTATAAAGCTGGTTTCATGGATTTTGATACTATAAATCCCTTAAGATATGCAGAAAAAGAAGTAAATTACGTTATTGGAACCCCTTTTTTCCGCTCGCCGGTGAAATTATATAAGTATGTTGAATTCGAGAACTATCACTTAGATATAGGAAGATTGGTTTCGAATAATATACAAGGGCCACAATTGGCTCTCCATCTTAGTAATTATAAAAAATTAGTGAATGAATATTTTACTGATGTATTACCTAAAGAAGATATTTGGGCATTAGGGATCACTTTTTTATCGATCTTATCAAAAGGGCAATCCAGTGGATCTGAAATCCCAAATCTTAAATTTATAATTGATGCCTCTCAAAAATATGTAGCCCGCCCACCTCGTTTAGATTTTGAAGATCATTGGGATGCTTATATAAGAGATATCAGAGATCAAAGCGAGATTGATAATTCTATAGATAAATTCTTCAGCGCCCATATCGATCCTAGACTCAATCCAAATGATAAAATGAAAAATTTGATAAAAGGGATGTTACAAGTCGATTATAATGAACGATTTAACGCTAAACATGCCCTTGAAGCATTTAAAGGTGTATTTTCATAAAACAATTAGCTTTCTATTTATATAGAATTATATATTTATAATATTAGTAGTTATTATGAGTATAGGTCGTATAGAAGCAACAGATCTTGGGGTATCATCAGCTGATCAAAGAGCTGAGCAAAGTTTAGTAACCCAAGAGCAGTTGAAAGTCAGTAATGTCGCTAGGGCTGTGCTGGAAGCCCCCCCTAGATTGATACTGAATAGAACGATTTATCCACCGAGCCCTGACTTTGGATTTACTCCTAAACAGATGTGGGATATCAGAAATATTTATAGGCAAACTCAGCAAGACCCAAATATTTTCATTCACCGTGACAAAAAAACGAATCTAGTCACTGTGACTTTCAAAGGAATCTCTACACAGTATGATTTTCCGCACAAGCTCTATTTTGAGCTTAAAGACAACCATATTTCTAAAATTTATGCCAAACACAAGTTTAAAAAAGTGGGCGAAGGTGGTCAACAAGCAGTCTTTTTAGCTTATGAATTCTTTAGCGCCCAATATTACGTACATAAACGTATTTCTAATGATAGTTCGTTCGAGGAAGAATTTTTGAAGAAAGCTCAAAGTTTACCGAATAAACAAGGACTATTTTTACCAGATACGCTTATCTTAACCGGTAATAAACATAAAATGTTCATTCCAAAAGCTATACCATTATCCGATCAATCTATAAAGGATCCTGTACATATCAAAAATATAATGGAAGATTTGTTGGTTGGACTAAATACTATGCATGAGATGACTTTTGATACCTGCACAGTTGATCCTTTTTTTGGGGCTATTACAAATCATTCGGTACAGTTGACTTTCAAAACCCCTAAAGTTAGCCACCAAGATATAAAATCTGACAATATTCTTTTGCAAAAAGATTCTGAAAGAGGATTTAAAGCCGGTTTTATCGATTTTGGATTAATTTGCCCGTTTGATTTAGCAAGAGCTAAGGAAAATTTTATAGTGGGAACTCCTTTGTATCGCTCTTCTAATAAGTTTAGGCAAAAGGAAATAGTGGATTATTCCAAAGGAGAATTGCTTAAAAGTTACAAAAAGTTGATCAAAATAAAAGAACAACCCCAAACTGCAGCGATAAAACCAATTTTAGAAGAGCAAGAAAAAATTTTTAAATCTGAGCTTGGGAGATATCAAGAAATTTTAAACGATTATTGTAATATATATGCACAAAAAGAGGATATTTGGGCTTTAGGGATCACTTTTTTAGAAATTTTATCTGCAGGGAAGTCTGTTACCTTAGAATGTTTTGAGGCTGAATTTATGAAACAGGGGGGAAATGTCCGGCCTGTGGATAATTTTATAAAAAATATCAATCAAATTCAAATGAATCAATCTATAGATAAATTCTTCAGCGACCATATCGATCCTATACTTAATCCAAATGATAAAATGAAAAAATTGATAAAAGGAATGTTAACAATCGAATATTCAGATCGATTTAACGCTAAAAAAGCTCTTGAAGCATTTAAAGATGTATTCTCTAGCCCTGTTTAGCCAATATTACGGCCTGAGGTTAGGTTTTTAACGTACCACTTAGTTCTTTAAGATTGACTAGATGAGCATGTTTTAGATGCGGGCTATTTTATGACTAACCGCAGAAAAATCCACGGCTTTAGCCCGTGGGAGCTGTCAAAGAAGATCGACTTCTCTCAGGTATTAGAATATTAAGATTCTACAATTTAATTAAATATTTATGTCTTGATCTATAATTATTTAATTAATATCTATTGGTTTGTTGTTTTTATTAATAAAAAATGTGTTGTTGGCTGAAAAAATTACATCCTATGACGATGGGGTGCATCTTATTTTCTGGCTGTTTTACAATGAGTGATCAAGAAAAAGGGGCTGCGATAATCGCAACTCCAAAGATTGAAAAAAGCTTATCATCTGGGGAAAGTAGTAGCTACTTTTCCTTTACAAGCTGGCCTCATGAAAAATGGTGGGAAATCTTTAATGCTCCAATCTTAAATGATTGGATTCATACGGCTTTTTCTAAAAATCCTAATTTAATTGCCGTCCAAAATCGGTTTTTACGCGCTAAGGAAATAGCCAAAATAGCGCGGGCTAATCTTTTTCCTTATCTTTATTTCGATGCTAGTGATAACTGGCGGTATTTGAGTAAAAATGGGTTCACACATCTTTTGAATCCTTCTTTGCCTCTCAATGGTTATGAAGTGGATTTAAGTTTATCATTTACTTATGAATTCGACTTTTGGGGCAAATATCGACATCTTTTTAAAGCTGCTATCGGGGAAGCGCTTTCTCAAGAGGCTGAAATCGCTGAAACAAAATTGATATTAGCCGCTGCTTTGGCTCAAAGTTATTTTGCAATCACAACCCAAATGCAAAAACAAAAGCTTTATGAAGAATTGCTAGCGATAGAAAAAGCAAAATATGACCTTCAAGTTTTGATGTATGAAAAAGCCTTAGTCAATAAGCTTTTACCTCTTTATGACGAAGAAAAATTTCAATTGATTCAGCAAACCTTACTAGCGATAGAGGATGAAATCGAAGTTGAAAGGCATTTGATCAATATCATCATGGGAAAAGATCCGGATAGCGATTTAACTTTAGATTTTGAGCACATCTTTTTACCGCAAGTTATTCCGATGCCTCAAGATTTGCCGCTTGAACTGTTATCGAGAAGGCCAGATCTCATGGCCCAAATATGGAGAGTAGAAGCTTTTGCAAACTTGGTAAGCGCTTCTAAAGCTGATTTTTTACCTAACGTCAATTTGGTAGCCTTTTTAGGGATTCAAAGTGTGAGTTTTTCTAATCTTTTTTCAGCTCAAAGTAAAACTTACGGTGCCAATCCCGCTCTAAGCCTTCCTATCTATACTTCAGGAGCTATTCGAGCTAATGTCGTAGCAAAGCAAGCCGCTTTTGAAGAAGCAGTTTCTACTTACAATGAACTAATATTGAAAAGTGTTCAGGAAGTAGCTGATCTTATGAGCAATATTCGCATGGCATATCAGCAAAAGGAACTTCAATCTTTCATCGTTGAAGAGTCGATGGAAAGACTTTATATTACGCAATTGCGATTTGAAAAAGGACTCGATTCAAGTTTCAATGTTTTTCAATATCAAGCAGACCTGATCAATAAAAAAATTAAAGATTTGGAGATCCAATATTCACAATTTGCTTTTATTGTAAAACTGATGAAAGCAATCGGCGGTGGCTATCAGAGCCCTTTGAAAATCCCGGTTCAAAGAGTAGGCCCATCATGAATTCAGATCAGCCTACAAAAAAAAATAACGGAAATTTTCTTACTCGAACTTACTGGATCGTCCTGACTTTACTTGCCATCTTTGGGTTTATCTATTGGGATCATTATTGGAAAGATAAAGTTTACACAGATGATGCTTACACGGAAGGGAATATAGTTTATATCACCCCGATACATGAGGGATTTGTAAAATCAATCCTTTCTGATGACACTTTTTTAGTTAAAAAAGGACAATTGATAATTGAATTGGATGAAACTAATAATAAGATCGAATTCGAAAGAGCTAAAGAACATTTGGCCGATACAGTAAGACAAGTATGCCAAAATTTTCATCAGGTTTTTGCTTATAAAGCTGAAATTCAAGCACGGAAAGCAGAATATGTCGTTTCTCAACAAGATTACCAACACCGAATTAATGTTTTAGATGCAGGTGGGGTTTCTATCGAAGATTTTGAACATGCTGAAGCAGCTTTAAGCAAAAGTTTTTTTCTTTTACAGATGACGCAAAAGCTTTATGAAAAGGCCCTAGCTTCCGTACAAAATACAACGTTAAAAAATCATCCCAAAATTTTAGAGGCCGCTCAATTCGCACGACAAGCGTGGGTCGACCTATATCGTTGTAAAATTTATGCCCCCGTAGATGGTCTTGTCGCTCAAAGGACGATTCAAGTGGGTATGCAAGTTTCTGCAGGGACCCCTTTGATGGGTGTTATCCCACTCGATCAGATCTGGGTGAATGCCAATTATAAAGAAACACAACTAAAAAAAATGAGAATTGGCCAAAAAGTAAAAGTGACAGCAGATTTGTACGGGCGTGATGTAGTTTACCATGGAACAGTTGTTGGCCTTCCTGGAGGAGCCGGAAACGCATTTTCATTGCTGCCTCCCCAAAATCTTTCCGGAAACTGGATCAAAATTGTTCAAAGACTTCCAGTCCGAGTTGCTATCGATCCTGAAGATCTTGTCAAACACCCCTTGAGATTAGGACTCTCTATGGAATCTTTAGTCGATTTAGAAGATCAGTCAGGTCTGCTTGTCCCGGATTCAACACAAGGCTCACCTAATTATGTAACGGATATTTTCAAATTGGAAGAACTAGGCGATGAAAAGTGGATTGAAACAATCGTAATCCAAAATATTGATCCTACCTTAAATCAATACATAGACAACCCTTTAACGATCGATGAATAGCATCAAACGAACTCTTTTAATCACGCTTTACGTTTGTATCGCTTTGCCGGTATTGAATTTTACCGTTTCTATGATCGCAGGTCCTTATATCGTAGGGGAATTAGGTGGAAGTTTTGATATTGGCATCTACTCAGTTGTCTTTTTTGGGCTCGGAAATTGTTTAATCATACCTCTTTCAGGGAAGATAGGTAAAAAATTTACGTTCTATCATCTGATGCTTTTTAGCTTAAGTGCTTTGTTCTTGACTAGCTTGCTCTGTATTTTTTCTCAAAATTTTCAACAGCTTTGCGTTTCTCGATTCATTCAGGGGATGTCAACGGCATTTTTATTTCCAGGTGCTTACCATTTTATCGTGAGCCTTTCTTTAAAAAAGGAACTTTCATCCCTCTTAGCAATAATGGCCTGCGTTTTAACAGTAGCACCGACGATCGGAGCAAGCTACGGGGGATGGGTCGCTTATTCGATCGATTGGAGAGTCTGTTTTATCCCTAATTTAATCATCGTTCCAGCTATTTTTGTTTATTTAAAAGAGCATGCCGCCTTGTTTTTAGAACGACAAGAAGAAGTGACGATCGATTGGATAGGGTACAGCTTTTTCTTCTTATCATTTTTTTCAATTGTGTTTGTAGTGACACTCGGTCAAGAATTGGACTGGTTTAGAAGTTCGATCATCAATTCTTTTACCATCATCGGCTTAATAAGTTTCTTTTTTTTGATAATCCGTTGTTTAACTTATTCAAACCCAATTCTAGATTTAAAAATGTTTCAATATTCAGGTTATGCTTTCGCAATTCTAGCTATCGCTATTTTATACTCTGGGTATTTTGGAATGATCAATTTAACTGCTCAATGGCTTCATTTTTTTGCTAATTATACTCCGCTTTGGATCGGAATTATTATGTTTAATATGGCCCTAGCAGGGATCGGGCTTTATTTTATCGCAACACGATGGCAAAAAAAAATGCATCTTTTTGTCTATTTAACAGTCGCTCTTATTTTGTTGGTTTCAACCTGTTTTTACACGGCTACCTTCAACGCGGAAACCGATTTTTTTAGAATAGCTTTATCAAGGACTATGGCCGGATTAGGGTTGGCTTTTTTCTTTTATCCTCTTTTTTTAATGACAAGCAACTTCATCCCCAAAGATAAAGAAGTAGTAGGACTGATGATGTTTAATATGATACGCTACTTTTCCGGATCTTTAGGATGCGCAGGTTATTATACAGTTTGGTGGAGAAGAAAAGTTTTTTACGCGGAACGGTTAGGGGAAAGTCTCAATATCACAGATCAACTTACTCAAAATTTTTTCTATCAGTTAACTCTTTTTTTTAAAATCAAAGGTCAAAAAGCAGAGGCCCTTCTCGATCAAGCTAAAGAAATCCAATCATCAGCTTTAGCGATTGCTGATTGTTTCTATTTAATGGGATGGGTTTTTTTAGGATTAGGCCTAGTTTATATCTTTTTTTTAGTAAAATATAGAAAATCTGCAAATGAAATATTAAAACATGTCGAATTAAACCAAATAGATACGTAGGAAGAGCATAAAATAAATTGATTTAATTTATCTTATTTTGTTTTAATATTACTCCTAAAGTTTAGGGGTGGGACTTGGATTTATTAAATTTTCTAAATGCTTATCAGGATCGATTAAGAAAAATAATCCTTTCTTCATCTGAGAAAAAAACGCCTATAGCAAAAGTGACCTATACCTTGATTCAACTTCAAAATACATCTGTTTTTCAACGATCGACTGTTATTCAAAATCAAGCCTTTCATGAAAATATGCAGATTGACAACGCTTTAATCCGTATCTATGAAGAATTCCAGCATCAATTTCGACAGATTGTAATTCAGTTCGATAATGAGGAGCATCAATGGATTAGAAATGGGAATAAAATCAAAAAAAGGGTGATCCAAAAGAAAAATAAGCTTGAAATTCAAAATCATAACCGGATTAAGAATCATTTTTATCAAGAATCGAAATTGCCATCATTTTTGTTTGATTGTGGAATCACAGATTTGAATGGAAAGATCAAACCCAAAATGCAATCTAAATTTAACCAAATCAACAAATTTTTAGAAATTTGTCATAAGTCAATTGAAATAATAAGAACGAAAACTGATTCGATCCATGTGGTCGATATCGGTTGCGGGAAAGGGTATTTGACTTTTGCACTTTATGATTTACTTAAGAGCTTTGGATTTAAAAAAATCTACTTTGTTGGCCTCGATTTAAAACAGCAGGTGGTTGAGAAGAATGAAACCATCGTAAAAAAATATCAGATGGATGGATTGAAATTCATTTGCGCCGATGCCAAAGATTACACCTTTGATCTCCCTATCGATATCGTTATCGCCCTACATGCTTGTGATATTGCAACTGATATTGCCATTGATCACGCTGTGCGATGGAAAGCTCAAGCTATCTTTTTAGCTCCTTGCTGCCATCAGTTTTTATTTAGTCAAATTGAAAATGATAATATGCAAGCGCTATTAAAGCACGGAATCTTAAAAGAGAGATTTTCAGCTCTTTTAACCGATGCACTTCGTTCTTCTTATTTAGAAAATCAAGGTTATCAAGTCGATGTAATTGAATTTGTAGACCGTGAAGATTCATTGAAAAATATCATGATAAAAGCCTTTTTGACTAACAAATCCAAATTACAAAATCTAAAGCAGTTCCAGAATTTAAAATCTGTATTTAATCTCACGCCTTACTTAAAATTATGACTAGTATTTCATCGATTCCAAATATATCTTCTTCCTACTTCAATTGTATTTCTAAGCAAGATATTGCGATAGCTTCTATAAAATTAGGTTCAATATTTCAACGCCTTTTTTTCAAATCAACCGAGATAATTTTTGAATCTGTGATTTTAAAAAGTAAAATACAAGATCGTTTGTATGATCATTGTTATAGATGGATTAAAGCGACATTGGGCTTAATTTTGAGCGGTAGTTCTATTCCTTTTTATTTTGTAGGGGGATTGTTTTTGTTTTTAGGGGATACTTTTAATGACCATCCATACATTCTAAAAACCAATCATACTATACAATCTCAACCATCAAATTCTATCAAATTGGCAACTTTTAATATCTGTTGTTTTGATGGAGGCTTCCCCTATCTTTTTGGAGGCCTTGATCCCGCTTTTAAACGTGTGGATCGAATTGCAGAGGAAATCTTAAATCTTAAATCAGATATTGTAGCCATCCAAGAAGCTAATGATACCACAACTGAAAAATTGATTGAGAAATTTAAGGAGGAGTATTCTGAATGTTATTATCACATCGGTTCTTCACCTGTTTTTTTTTCATCTGGGATTGTGCTATTTTCTAAAATTCCAATCATTTCTGAGCCGCTTTATATCCCTTATCCTCATGCTCGATTTTTAAAAAGGGGATTTTTTGTGTTTGAAACAGAAAAATTTAATGGCATTATAACTCATTTAACACCTGGTAAAGAACAAAATACATATAGAAAAATTGAAATCGGGCTTATTTTAGAGCATGTTAAAAAAGAGCAAAACAAAAAACCGTTTGTTTTAATGGGGGATTTTAATTCTGAACGACCTATGGAAGTTGAGGGTTTTTTCGATTCGATGGGGGATGATAAACCTGTTACCGCCACCAATCGATTTAATGAGCGCACGATTATCGGTAAAAAATCGGATGATCTTGATGATGAATCAATCGATGCGATCCTATTCAACAAAAGCGGTTCAAATCCAAAAATTCTAAATTGGACTCTTGTAGACACTTTTGATATTAACCATATGGAGAGTGCGATATCGGATCACAAACTTTTAAGCTTAGAATTAGAAATCAATTAAGAGGAACTACACCATGGATCAATTAGAAAATCGTATCGGTGATGTCAAAGAATATATTCAGCAACTTTTTGGACAAGAAGACGAAGGTTTTAAAGAAATTAATAAAAGATGTGAACAACATCAAATTCCGATGATCCAAGTTCCATCTTATGTTGGAAAATTGATCTATCTTTTAACTAAACTCAAA